>QFCH01000878.1_pt1 | contig 16753 bp, 13 predicted proteins | sample 5346071 | NCBI WGS metagenome assembly QFCH01 (sample SAMN09062255, study PRJNA434731) | Human gut metagenome, whole genome shotgun sequencing project. | isolation source: stool timepoint B chromium assembly | host: Homo sapiens | collected 2015
TTCTGACAAAGGATTTTATGCTGAAATTACTTTTACAGGGCGGATTAATTGCTATATGTACAATGACAGCCTTTTATCTGGGATTGAATCAGGGCGGAGCGGCTGTGGCCAGTACGATGGCTTTTGCTACATTGACGCTGGCCAGACTGTTCCACGGATTTAACTGCCGCAGCAGTCATTCAATTTTTAAAATCGGATTTTCAGGAAACTGGTACAGTCTGGGCGCCTTTGGGGCCGGTGTACTGCTTTTGGGAATTGTAGTTTTTGTTCCGTTTATGGAATCTCTGTTTTCCGTATCTCCGCTGAGCGGTATGCAGATCGGCGTGATTTGCGGACTGGCATTGATTCCTACGGTGATTATTCAGCTTTTCAAGGTGATCAGAGATTTAAAAGAAAAATAAAATTAATAGAAAATCGATCTGTCCACACAGGTCAGCCATAAAAACGGCAAAACAAAAGGTGTGTTTTTCAGTGCTTAAGTTTATACACTGAAAACACACCTTTTAAATTTACATCAGATTCTGATCCTTAATATCAGTTTCCGGTGTTGGGATACTATTTTTAAATTACATCAGTTTTCTGAATAAAGCCTTCAGATCTTCAACATTTGTATCTTTTGGATTGCCTGGACAGCAGGCATCTGCAAACGCAGATTCGGCCAGGAAGGTAAGATCTTCCTCCTTTAATGCCTCAAGCCTGGATGGAATACCTACATCCTGAGAAAGCTTTCTCACGGCGTCTATGGCTGCTTTTCTGTATTCGTCCTGAGACATGGCATCAACGCCTGCAACACCCATGGCTCTGGCAATTTCACGGTATTTTTCGCCAGTATATTCTGCGTTATATTCCATGACAATTGGAAGCATCATCGCACAGGCAACACCATGAGGCGTATCATAAACCGCGCCCAGTGTATGCGCCATGGAATGGGCAATCCCAAGACCAACGTTTGAAAAGCCCATTCCGGCAATATACTGGCCAAGCGCCATGCCTTCGCGGCCTTCGGCTGTGTTTTCAACGGCACCACGCAGTGAACGGCCAATAATTTCAATGGCTTTTAAGTGGAACATATCGGTCATTTCCCAGGCTGCCTTGGTTGTATAACCTTCGATGGCATGGGTCAGGGCATCCATACCGGTGGCTGCTGTCAGACCTTTTGGCATGGATGCCATCATGTCAGGGTCTACGATAGCGACAATAGGCATATCATGAGGATCAACACATACGAATTTACGTTTTCGCTCAACATCGGTGATCACATAGTTAATGGTAACTTCGGCAGCAGTTCCGGCTGTTGTGGGAACTGCGATAATGGGAATACAGGGCTTTTTTGTGGGTGCAACACCTTCAAGGCTGCGCACATCCTCAAACTCAGGGTTGGCAATAATAATACCGATGGCCTTGGCTGTATCCATGGAAGAACCGCCGCCGATGGCAATAATATAGTCTGCACCGGAAGCTTTAAAGGCTTCTACGCCGTGCTGTACATTTTCAATGGTTGGATTGGCCTTAATGTCAGAGTAAACCTCATAGGCCAGGTGATCCTGATCCAGGATATCGGTGACCTTTTTGGTGATCTGGAATTTAATCAGATCCGGGTCAGAGCAGACAAAAGCTTTTTTAAAGCCTGCGGATTTTGCCTCTGCAGCAATTTCTGCGATGGCACCTGAACCGTGATACGATGTCTGGTTTAACATTATTCTGTTTGCCATAAAAATACCTCCTAAAATGAAAATTTAATATTCCTTACGTTATTATTTTAGCAAATCATGGGAGAAAATGAAAGATAAAAAGATTGTAAACCCCGTCAAAATATGCTATTCTAAAACAAACAAGAGATAAAGGAGGATTTCTTATGGAACAGAAGTTTTATATCTGTGAGCACTGTGGAAATATCATCGCTTTTGTTGAAAATAAAGGCGTACCGGTTATGTGCTGCGGAGAGAAGATGAAGGCGCTTGTGCCTGGCTCAGTAGAGGCGGCAGTTGAAAAACATATGCCTGTGATTACAGTAGAAGGACAAAAAGTGACCGTTACGGTAAGCAGCGTGACCCATCCGATGCTTCCTGAACACTACATTTCCTGGATTTCACTTCAGACAAAGCAGGGCAATCAGAGAAAAGTCCTGACACCGGGAAGCGCCCCTGTTGCCGAATTTATGTTATGTGACGGTGATCAGGTTGAGGCTGCGTATGCATATTGTAATCTGCATGGACTCTGGAAATCTGAATAAGTTGGAATAAAAGATTATACCTGACAGAACCATGAATCAGCTGCAGTCGGTCTGCAGTATCTACACAGATTGATGGTTCTGTCTTATTTTTTTGACAGGAGGCAGGATTAAAGGTGAGAGAGTTTGTGATTTCCACGGAGAGCAATTCGGATTTATCCGCTGAAGACCTTCGGGAAAACGGTGTTGTCGTTATTCCTCATTATTATACAGTGGATGATGTGATGTACGGCGAGGATAAGGAGATGTCCATCAAAGAATTTTATGATGCCATGCGTGCCCAGAAAAAGGCCGTCACCATGGCCAGCAATCCTGGAGTGATTTTGGATACATTCACAAAACTGGCTCAGGAGGGAAAGGATGTGCTTCATATCAGCTTCTCATCAGCTTTAAGCGGCGGCTACAGTAATGTTGTGACTGGTGCCAGAGAAGTCATGGAGGAGCATCCGGAAATGTCCATCAGGGTTGTTGACACCCTTAATGTTTCTCTGGCCGAAGGTATTTTGATTCATGCCGCACTGCGCATGAAGTCCGAGGGTAAAAGTCTTGAGGAGACGGAAAATTACGTGCGCGCTCTTGTCCCTCATCTGTGTGTGCAGTTTACGGTGGATGACTTAAACCATCTCTACAGAGGCGGGCGGCTGTCTAAAACAACAGCTATGTTGGGAACCCTTGTAAATATTAAGCCTATACTTTATGTGAATGATGAAGGTAAGCTGGTGGCTCTGGATAAAACAAGAGGACGCAAAAAATCTCTGGGACTTCTTGTAAAAAATATGAAGGAACGGATTGGCAGCTTTGCAGATCGACAGGAGTTTGTGGGAATCGTTCACGGTGACTGCGAAGAAGATGCCCTTTATTTGGCCGGCCTGGTGAGAGAAGAATTGGGAATTGACAATATAAAGATTGAGCCGGTGGGTCCCAGTATTGGTGTCCATTCCGGCCCGGGAGCTATTGGTTTGATTTTTTTAGGCGATCAGCGTTAGGAGGAAATTTTAATGAAATTCAGTGAAATGCCTTATAAGAGAATTGATTTTGAAAAGAAAGAAGCGGAGTTTAAGAAGCTTTTGGAAGACTTTAAGGCCGCTAAAAGCGGTGAGGAGCAGTTTGAGATTCACAAAGCCTACTATAAACTGAATGATGAGGTATCCACCAGTGCACAGCTGGCTTTCATCCGCAGTGACATTGACACAACGGATGCATTTTACAGTGCTGAAAAGGACTATTACGACGAGAAATTACCAGAGTATAACAAATATGTTGTGGCTTATAAAAAGCTGTTATATGCGTCTGAATACAGAGATTTTCTGGAGGAAAAGATTGGGCCGGTTGCCTTTAAAAATATTGAACTGAGTATTAAATCTTTCAGTGATGCTCTGGTTCCGCTGATTCAGGAAGAAAATGCGCTTGTGAATCAGTATGATCGTCTGATTGCCGGTGCTAAAATCGACTGGGAGGGTCAAACCCTGAATCTTTCTCTGCTTACACCTTATTTAACCCATGCTGACCGCCAGGTTCGTCGCCGGGCATGGAAAAAGTTTACCGGATTTTTTGAAAGTGCAGCAAAGGAGCTGGATACAATATATGATGCCCTTGTGAAAAACAGGACGGCTCAGGCCCAGACGCTTGGCTATAAAAATTTTGTTGAGCTGGGTTATTACCGAATGAACCGAAACTGCTATGACAAGGATATGGTGGAGAACTTCCGCCGTCAGATTAAAACTTATTTTGTGCCGTTGGCTGAGAAGGTCCATGAAAGAAGAAGAGTCCGTCTGGGGGTGGACAAGCTGTCCTATGTGGATAACAGTGTGTATTTTGCCCAGGGAAATCCGGCACCTTTTGGCACACCGGAGGAAATTCTTCTGGCCGGACAGAAGATGTATGAGCAACTGTCGCCGGAAACAAAGGAATTTATGGATTTTATGATGGAAAACGAACTGTTTGACGTACTGGGACGGAAGACAAAAAGGGCCGGCGGTTACATGACCTATATTCCGGAATATCATTCACCCTTTGTTTTTGCCAATTTTAACGGAACAAGCGGGGATGTGGATGTGATTACTCATGAATGCGGCCATGCTTTCCAGGGCTACCTGTCTGGTTTTGATCCGATTCAGGAACATTCGGATATTACAATGGAAACTGCCGAGATCCATTCTATGTCCATGGAATTTTTTACAAATCCATGGATGGATATGTTTTTTGGTGACCGCAGTGAAGATTTCCTGAAAATGCAGCTGGAGGATGCGATTGCATTTATTCCTTATGGCTGTATGGTGGATGAATTCCAGCATATTGTATATGAAAATCCTCAGATGACGCCAGATGAACGCCACCAGGTATGGCGCCGGCTGGAGAGGGTGTATAAACCACACCTGGATTATGAAGACAACACATTTATGGATCAGGGCCGTTTCTGGCAGAAGCAGCTTCACATATACGGAAGTCCGTTTTATTATATTGACTATGTTCTGGCACAGGTTTGTGCTTTACAGTTTAAAATCCGCATGGATGAAGATTATAAAGAAGCATGGAACAATTACCTGAAACTGTGCAAACTGTCGGCCAGCGGTTTCTTTACAGATATGATTCGTCAGGTTGGACTGGATGTACCGTTTGAGGATGGCTGTGTAGAAAAAATTGTGAAGAAACTGGAAGAAAAGTTTACAGCAGAGTCACCGAAAACTTGCGGCAATGCTTAACAGGGCATCCATACGGTGATCTGGCTTGAGGTCATCTGTGACAATTTTTTCTGAATTTACGGTCCTGGCCTGCGTCAGGTTTCACATGGCGTGGCCAGGACCGTGCTGACGACTGCTTTTCCTCAATTCATTAGGTGTTGTGCCATAGCGGGCTCTAAACATTTTCATAAACAATTTATAATTGGTAAACCCGTGAATGGAAAGCAGCTGCTGAATGCTTAGGTCGGTATCCATTAAATCCATAAACAGATTTTCCATACGAATGGAATTCAGGTACTCTAAAAATGTCATGCCCATGTATTTTTTAAAAAAACGGGTAAAGTAATCCGGGTTTAAGTTGACATATCCTGCAACCTCATCCAGGGTGAGATTTTCCATATAATGCTCTCTGATAAAGGCGGCAATCTGCCCCAGACGGTTCATATATTTCATTGAGGCGGCACCGGCTTCATCCGGAGAAATTTCTTTGGAAAAAGAGTGTTTCAGGTGATAAAGAATGTCAAAAATAATACTGTGAACCTTCAGCTGGGCATCCGGTGAGGGCAGGGGGTATAACTGGCAAAGGGCATAAAGGTCCTGCCGTATTTTGGAAACCTCGTTTAACAGCAGGGGATCTTTTAGCGTGGGGCTGATATAAAATTTAATGGAATCAATCTCCGGGATATATTTTTTCAGATAACTGTAAGGAATTTGTACAAGCAGAGAGCGGCACCATACTTTACTGGAAAAGGAATGAATTTCCCGAGGGTTGATGATGGCAAAGCTGCCTGGGGGCAGCTGTCGCCGCTTTTGGTTGACACGTACGGAATCCTCCCCTTCCAGGATATAGGAGATCTCAAGACTATTGTGCCAATGATTTGCAGTATAGCTTGGCGGACTCTGCATAACTTTATAAATAATATCAATATCTGATGCGTATTTGATGTTTTCATGGGTTGAAGAATTCATAATCCACACTCCAATTTTTATAAATTATTGGTAAATCACCTTATTATAATAGGATGAAACAGGAAAAAATGCAAGAATAAAAAGTCGGAATCGACCTATATTCAAGTCGATTTTTTATATTGCAAAACTATTCATTGATGATATACTATAGCAGAGTAAAATAAAAAGGATGGATGGTGATTTACTTGACAAAAGACATGACAACAGGGAATCCATTAAAACTGATTATTACCTTTTGTATCCCGCTGATGCTGGGCACACTGTTTCAGCAGTTTTACAGTATGGTTGATGCCATTGTCGTGGGAAAGTTTGTCGGTGTTGACGCCCTGGCCGGTGTTGGCTCTACCGGAGCCGTGAATTTTCTTATTTTAGGTTTTGCCAATGGTGTATGCAGCGGTTTTTCTATTATGTATGGACAACGTTTTGGCGCCAAGGACTACAGCTCTATGAGAAATTTTATTGCCAATGCGATTTATCTGGCCGTAGGGATTGCAGCAGTGCTGACGCCGCTGACCGTGATTTTTTGCAGACAGATTCTGGAGATTATGGATACGCCGGAACAGATTATCGATGAGGCCTATGGTTATATTGTCATTATATTTGCCGGCACTGCGGTTTTGATGATGTACAATTGCGCTGCTGCCATACTCAGAGCGATTGGTGACAGTAAGACCCCGGTTTACGCCCTTGTTGCTGCGGCAATCCTAAATATTCTTTTGGATTTGCTTTTTGTGATTGTTTTCGAGATGGGTGTTTATGGGGTGGCCATTGCCACGGTGATTTCCCAGGGAATTTCAGGGGCAGTGTGCTTTGTCTACATGTTTAAAAAGTATGATGTATTAAGGTTTCAGCGCCATGAGTGGCAGGCTGATCCGAAAAAAATGCGTCGCCTTCTGGGGGTCGGGCTTCCCATGGCGCTGCAGTTTTCTATTACAGCCATCGGAAGCGTGATTATGCAGACCGCAGTCAATGGTCTTGGCGCTGTAGCCGTTGCCGCTATGACGGCTGGAAGCCGGGTGCATATGATTTTCAGTGCCGGTATGGAATCTATCGGCGTGACTCTGGCAACCTACTGCAGTCAGAATATGGGAGCCAGTCAGTTTGACCGTATTCGCAAGGGCGTCAATATCGGCTGTCTGCTGGAAGTCATCTATGGTCTGATTTCTCTGGTTGCTATAGCTTTGTTTGGTACATCTCTGGCACTTTTGTTTATCGATGCCTCAGAGGTGGAGGTTATGGCCGATGTACAGGTTTTTCTGTTTTGGAATACACTTTTTTATATACCTCTTGGTATTTTACACGTTCTTCGAAACAGTATTCAGGGCATGGGATATGGTGTTCTTCCCATGCTTGCGGGCATATTTGAACTGGCCGGCCGTACATTTGTGGCATTTTTCCTTGTAGGTCCTTTGGGCTTTTTTGGTGTTACACTGGCCAACCCGGCTGCCTGGGTTGCTGCTGATATTTTACTGATCAGTGTATATCTTCATATACGCCGAACAGTCCTTATTAAGCATACGAAGCTCCCGCCCCAGATGATTGAATCTGGGAAGGATTAAGTTATCGTAGATTCTTCTAAAATGATGGACAAACAGCGTCTGATTCTGTAGATACGGATCAGGCGCTGTTTGCTTTTGTGATTCATAAACAACCATGATCTTTCATAAAATAAGTCAAATTACAGTTACGGCAGGTGTAAAAATGAGGGGTTGTCTGGAAGAAGTTGAGGGTATACTGGAGGGGATGAACGAGATCATATGGGGGCCGTGGATGCTGGTTCTGTTTATGGGAACAGGTCTTTTTCTTATGTTCAGACTGCATTTTTGGCCGCTGCGTCATTTGGGTTATGCCCTTAAACAGGTGTGGCACAGTCTTTTTGAAGGCAGCGGCCAGGAAGGGGATATTTCTCCTTTTCAGTCTTTAATGACTGCGCTGGCCGCCATGATGGGTACCGGAAATATTGTAGGTGTAGCAACAGCCATGGTTCTGGGCGGACCGGGAGCACTTGTGTGGATGGTACTGTCTGCCTTTGTGGGTATGGCATCGAATTTTGCCGAAAGCTATCTGGCAGTGCGTTATCGCAGCAAAAATAAATCGGGACAAATGTGCGGCGGTCCTATGTATGTGATGCGTTCTGCCATAAAACCTGAAAAGGTGGGCATCGTTATGGGGGCCATGTTTTCATTTTTTACATTGATCGCTTCCTTTGGTATGGGCAATATGACCCAGTCCAATTCAGCGGCCATTGCTCTTTTTGATACCTTTCAAATACCGCCTGTATTGACCGGCGGGGTTTTCTTTTTTCTCACCTTGCTGGTACTATTGGGCGGTATAGGAAGTATTGGCAAGGTGTGCGGCATTATTGTACCGATCATGTCCCTGTCTTATCTGGCCTGCACAGGGGCGGTTATCGCCGTAAATTTTGAAAACCTGGGTACTGGTATTGCCCAAATGCTGGAGCTTGCTTTCTGCCCCAGAGCCATCAGCGGCGGTCTCGGAGGTACACTGACTGTATCCATGGCCCAGGCGATGCGGTGGGGAATATCCAGAGGCGTTTTTTCCAATGAGGCTGGCCTGGGTTCTGCACCTATTGCGGCGGCTGCCGCAAAAACCGATTCTCCGATTCGGCAGGGGTATATTACAATGACCGGAACTTTTTTTGATACCATTATTGTCTGCAGTGCTACCGGGCTGGCGATTGCCTCATCCGGTATGCTGGGTGCCGTGGATGACAAAGGAAAACTGCTGGAAGGCGTAGCGCTGACAAATAAGGTCTTTGAAATGGCGCTGGGAACTCCGGGGCGTCTGGTGATTACCGTGGGAATTACTCTGTTTGCCTTTGCAACGATTATTGGATGGGAATATTATGGGGAAAAGGCGCTGGAATATTTTTGTCCATCAGGCATGGGCATGCCGGTGATGATTTACCGTTTATTATATTGCGTGGGCACATTTTTAGGTGCGGTGGCTTCGTTAAAGCTTGTATGGGATTTTTCGGATATTATGAACGGCTGCATGGCCGTGCCCAACTTGATTTGTCTGCTTTTGCTTCATAGGCAGGTGAGCGATGGGGTGAGGGGATTTAATAGTGCACAGCAATAAAGGATGTTTGTGATTTGTCAGACTTTTTTAATATTTTCAGACTGGCATTTTAAGGGTATACTCTATATAATTATAGCCATACTTTATGGAATCATTATTGGAGGAAATTTTTATGGTATTTTCCAGTCTGCTGTTTTTGTTTCGTTTTCTTCCGGCTGTGCTGCTGCTTTATTTTTTAAGTCCCAGGGTACTAAAAAATACGGTGCTGTTTGTGATGAGCCTTATTTTTTATGCCTGGGGCGAGCCGGTATATGTCATATTGATGCTTTTTTCCACGGTTGTGGATTATACGCACGGTCTGCTTGTTTCCCGCTTTATGGCTGCAGGGCATCGGGGCAGAGCCAGATGGACCGTTATTTCATCGATTATAATTAATCTGGGGCTTCTGGGTTTTTTTAAATATTCCGGTTTTCTGATTGATACAGTGAATATGATTTTTAATACCGGCTTTGTCAATCCAGAGCTGCCTCTGCCGGTAGGTATATCTTTTTATACGTTTCAGACCATGTCCTATACGATTGATGTGTATCGGGGAGAGGCAAAGGCACAGCGTAATATTTTGTCCTTTGGCTGCTACGTGGCTATGTTTCCCCAGCTGATTGCAGGCCCTATTGTCCAATTTAAAACCATTGCCGGGGAACTTTGGAAGCGAGAGGAAACCGCAGAAGATTTTGCGGCAGGGATTCACCTGTTTTTGATTGGACTGGGGAAAAAAGTACTTCTTGCCAATAACGCAGGGATGATCTGGGATACAGTATCTAAAACCGTGCCGGATCAGATGTCTGTGCTGTCTGCCTGGCTGGGAATTTTGGCGTTTGCCTTTCAAATCTATTTTGATTTTTCCGGTTATTCGGATATGGCCATTGGTCTTGGGCGGATGTTTGGTTTCCACTTCCTGAAAAATTTTGATTATCCTTATGTGACGAAAAGTATTACCCAGTTCTGGCGTCACTGGCATATTTCCCTGGGTCAGTGGTTCAGGGATTATGTGTACATTCCCCGGGGCGGCAACCGGCGGCATGGGGTGCGAAATATTCTAATCGTCTGGTTTTTAACCGGACTGTGGCATGGGGCCAGTTTTAATTTCCTTTTGTGGGGACTGTATTATGGTGTGTTTTTACTGTTGGAAAAATTTGTACTTAAAAAATGGCTGTCCAGGATGCCTGGTTTTTTGTCATGGCTTTATACGGCGATGATTGTGCTGTTTGGCTGGGTTTTGTTTGCCTGCGAAGATTTGGGACAGACGGGGGCTTATGTGCTGGCCATGTTTAGTGGACAGGCGGTATCTGACGGCGGTATTTATCTTTTGTATACAAATCTGGTGCTGCTGTTGTGTCTGATCCTGGGCAGTACCCCTTTGCCTGCGAGGGCCGCACAATGGCTTTGCGACCGACTGCCGGAATGGGGACGGCTTGTTTTAAAGCTGGTTTTTTATGGGGGGATTTTTGTGGCGTCACTGGCATACCTTGTAGATGCCACCTATAATCCGTTTCTTTATTTCCGATTTTAGCCAGTCTGATGAGGTGATGAAAGATGAATAAAAAGAAGACAAATAGAGTGATCATTATTGTGTTTTTAGGGGCCCTATACGGTTTGACGGTGATGGGGTTTTTAAAGCCTGAGCAGCAGTTCTCGGATCATGAAAACCGGTATTTGCAGACAAGACCCCAATTCAGTGCCAAAAGTTTTTTTGACGGCAGCTTTGCCAAAGATTATGAGGCTTATATTTCTGATCAGTTTATCGGGCGTAATGAATGGATTGCCTTAAAAACCGGTCTGGAGCTGGCCAGAGGCATGAAAGATACCGGCGGTGTTTATTTTGGCAGTGATGATTATTTTTTTCAGAAATCAGATGCCGGACTCTTTACGGGACAACAGGCCAGGCTGAACATGGACGTGCTTCCGGTTTTTTTTGAAGGCATTAAGCATATGGAAAATATTCAATCCGCCCGTGTCCTTCTTGTGCCCACGGCATCCTGCATACTTAAGGCACAGCTTCCGGCTTTTGCTCCGGTTTATGATCAAAGGCAGCTTTTGGACGATCTGAAGGAAACGATGCCTGAGGAGACGGTGATTGATGTGACCGATCTTTTAAGTCAAAACGCTTTGGAATCTCAGGAAAATGAGAAGCAGATTTTTTACAGAACCGATCATCACTGGACAACCTATGGCGCTTATCTGGCCTATACCATGTGGGCACAGTCTTTGGGTTTTGAGCCTGTACCCGAAAGGGATTTTGACCGACAGACGGTGACTTCTGATTTTCTGGGTACACTGAACTCACGGGTGAACGTGCCAATGCAGCCGGATTCCATTGAATTATGGACTTATCCGGCCCTGTGGAAGGTTTTTGTCAATGAGGAATCTCAGGCAAGGGATGGATTTTATGATCTGGATAAGCTTGCCACAAAGGATCAGTATGCGGTGTTTTTTGGCGGAAATTATGGGACCGTCAAGATCGAGCAGCAGGCCTGTGAATCTGATCGGCGGCTGTTGGTGATTAAAGATTCCTATGCCAACAGTTTTGTGCCTTTTGCGGCCCTGCATTTTGAAAAAACTTATATGCTGGATCTAAGATATGCGAATGTGAATATGACGGATTTTATCCGGGAACATCAAATTACCGACATACTTGTGCTGTATAGTACAGAAAATTTTGTTCAGGATCGAAATATTTACAAAATGCGATTAAATATGGTACAATAGACCTATATAGCAGTTATAGTATCTGCGTATATTTTAGGTAAAAGTTTTTGAGGAGGACTAAAAGCAATGAAATTAGGTTTAGTAAGTGCGATTTTAGGGGATTTGTCATTTGAAGAGATGATTGATTTTCTTGCAGAAAATGGATTTCAGTGTGTTGAGGTAGCGTGCTGGCCAAAAGGAAAGGCTGTCCGCAGATATGCAGGGGTGACGCATATTGACGTGGATACGCTGGATGACGAAAAAATTGCTTATATTAAAAAATATGTTTCTGACAGGGGCATTGAGATTTCTTCTTTGGCCTACTATCCCAATACCATGGATCCGGATCTGGAAAAGAGAGCGGTTTACGTTGAACATTTAAAAAAGCTGATTGTGGCTTCTGCAAAGCTGGGTGTGAATATGGTGACAACGTTTGTTGGGCGTGTGCCGGATAAGACAGTTGCCGAAAATCTTGAGATTGTAAAAGAAGTCTGGCCGCCGATTGTAAAGCTGGCTGAGGAGCTGGGTGTAAAGATCGGTATTGAAAACTGTCCGATGTTATTTACAGATGATGAGTGGCCGGGTGGACAGAATATTATGACAACACCGGCAAACTGGAGAAAGGTGTTTGAGATTATCGACAGCCCTAACTTTGGCATTAATTACGATCCGTCTCATTTTGTATGGCAGCAGATTGATTACATTAAACCGCTTTATGAATTTAAGGATAAGATCTTCCATGTACACTACAAGGATATCAAGGTTTATAAGGACAAGCTTGCAGATGTTGGCGTTTTGGCCACGCCGCTTGAATATATGTCTCCAAAGCTTCCCGGGCTGGGAGATGTGGACTGGGGCAAGTATGTATCCGCACTGACAGATATTGGTTTTGATGGCTATACCTGTATTGAGGTGGAAGATAAGGCTTTTGAAGGCAGCCTTGAAGATATGAAGAAATCCATTATTTTAAGTAAGAGATATCTGGATCAGTTTGTGATCTGATGTTGTGAAAGCTGTTTGACGTTAAGGGGCTCTCAGGATATAATGTTCTGAGAGTCTTTTTTCAGTCAGTGGACAGACTGACGAAAATACGAAAAATATGGATCAAAGGAAACAGGAAGACCGATAAAACAAGTAATTGAGGTGATGTCATTGAAAAAACTTTTGAAACTGCTCCTGAGCAGAGTTGTCATTGTAGGCATACTGATATTGATTCAGGTGATATGGCTGTTTTTTATGTTTGTTAAACTGAGCAGATATTCTGTTGTGGTTGAAGTATGTCTTTTTGTGATCAGTGTCCTTGTGGCACTGTGGATTGTAAATAAAAAGGATAATCCGGCGTATAAGCTTGCCTGGCTGATCCCTATTTTACTGATGCCCTTACTTGGAGGACTTTTGTATCTGGCCCTTGGCAATAAAAATCCTTCCAGAGGTCTGAGAAATAAAATCGAAAAAGCCGGGACGAGACTCCAGAAACTGGTTGTTCAAAATCCTCAGGTTATGGAAGAACTGAAAAAAGATCATTCTTCTGTGGCCGGCCAGTCGGCTTATATTCAAAATAATGGCTTTCCTGTGTATAAAAATTCCACGGCACAGTATTTTCCTACGGGGGAAGCCTGCTATGAAGTGATGCTGGAAGAACTGAAAAAGGCAAAGCATTATATTTTTATGGAGTATTTTATTGTTGCTGACGGAAAGATGTGGAATGGGATTCTGGAAATCTTGAAACAGAAGGCAGCCGAGGGCGTGGATGTTCGATTTATGTATGATGATATGGGCTGTGTTTCATTGCTTCCGGTTCATTATTATAAGCAGATGGAGGTCTGGGGAATCAAGTGTATGGCTTTTAACCGGTTTATCCCGATATTTTCTCTGGCCATGAATAATCGGGACCATCGAAAGATTTTGGTTATTGACGGGCATACGGCATTTTCCGGTGGTATTAATCTGGCGGATGAATATATTAATGAAATTGTGCGCTTCGGTTATTGGAAGGATACCGCGATAATGATCAGAGGGGAGGCCGTATGGAATTTTACTGCCATGTTTTTACAGATGTGGAATGCCTTTTCTCCAAAACAGGATGTGGATTATGCCCTGTATATGCCTAATGTACATATTCAGAACAGTTATGAAGATGGTTTTATACAGCCATATGGGGATTCACCTCTGGATGATGAAGTTGTGGGGGAAAGTGTTTATCTGAATATTATCAATCAGGCCGTTCGCTATGTCTATATATTTACACCTTATCTGATCATTGATAATGAGATGATGACCGCACTCTGTCTGGCATCCAGAAGGGGCGTGGACGTTCGAATTGTCACGCCGGGAATTCCTGATAAAAAGATGGTTTTTATGTTGACTCAATCGTATTACGAGCAGCTTTTGGAAGCAGGGGTGCGTATTTTTGAATATACACCGGGCTTTATCCATGCCAAGTGTTTTGTGGCCGATGACTGTGTGGCCACAGTGGGGACCATTAATCTGGATTACCGGAGTCTTTATCTGCACTTTGAGTGTGGTGTGTATATGTACCGCACAAAAGCGGTGATGGCGGTTAAACAGGATGCCCTGGATACCATTAATGAAAGTCGTGAAATCCATCTGGAAGATACCCGTACAGGATTCTTTAAAGGTCTGTTCCGGGCGGTTCTTCGAGTTTTTGCTCCCCTTTTGTAGAATCTGTTATAAAAAAAATAATGATATACCTCAGTTGTATCATTCAATTATGAATGATGGCTGGGGTATTTTTTTATACCCTGGGAAAGGTGGAAATGAGGATGCGGTTTGACTGTACCAATGGGCTGTTTCATCTGGTTTTTGCCAATGACAGTGATCGATATTATACGCCGAGTCTGCTGCGGCTTAACTTTAGACAATACTTATACTATGAGCTAAAGCGTGCGGGATATACGGACATTTTTTTTGTAGATCAGGCTTTAGCTATATCTGGGTGTTTGGATGTACTTTCGGATATGAATAAAAAATTTCTGGCCTTTGTATTTAGTATTCAGGTTTTTAGCGCCCTTAAAGACCATAAAGAAGCGATGGATCTTCTGGAAAAACTGAGAAAAAATAATGTTGCGCATCATCTGATTTTGATTTACAGTCCAGTGACGGTTGATCTGATTCGGAGTTATTTCTCAGATTCAGACAGTATTTTTATGAATCCCCGGCTTTTTCCCCGGATTTTATGGGACGTCAGTTTCCAGAGGCTGACTTTTTATGAACGTCTGGACCAAATCTTTGGGGCAGAATGTGTCAGCTGTCTGAATCTACTTTTACGAGAGGATATTGATTATATGGTGAAGCATCTGTTTTTACACAGAACTATAACAGGCACTGGGACCGACAAAGTCGATTTTCAGGCTGTGGATGATTATGTGGATTTTATATGGGCATGGTATCATTTCCGTGATTTTAAACAGGTTGTGGGCGCATGGCTTCCCGATAATCAATGCCGCCAGCTTGGGGTGATCGAACGCTATCTTGAAGATGACGCTGCCCTGGAAGCTGTGGGACAACAGATTGAAAAGCTGAAGGGATGGTGTGAACCTGGAGAGAGCCTGAGCGCAATGGCTGCCAGACGGTTTAAATTGGACTCAGAGCCCCCGCTTGTTTATGAGAAGTATCACTGGTTTCATCGACTGGCTGTGCAGGGGTGTGAAACTTTTGGCCATATTTGCGATGAACAGCTGGCGGTGATCGGGCAAAGGCTTGAGGGCGCCTGCATGGAAGGTGATCCGGAATGGAAACCGTTTGTGAATCATTGTCTTGGTTATATGCAGACAGCGATCCGGGTTGGGGATAAAGATACTTATAGAAGGGCTGTGCAGGCGTTTTGCCAGGATGAGGGACCAAAACACAGGGATATGAGACAGTGCCAAGAGGAGATTCTTTCAAAATCAGCGATTGTTTTTCAAAATCACAAAAAAATAAAACAATATGCAAAAAAAATTGAAGAACAAAGCCATGATCTTAAGGCAATCGTGGCACAGATCGAGGGATCTGAGATACATGATTTAAGGGCAGTGTCCCAAAAAGAGAGAGTTAATCTTTTGGATCAAAATATGAAAGACATGGAAAAACTCATGACTGACCTGGAGCGTCAGACCAATGCTCTGGAAAAATATATTCATCGTCTGGAGCTTATGGCTGATGCGTCAGATTTTAACGATATAAATTTCGAAACCATGGTTTAGGAAGCGGGGATGAAAATGCCGGAAGTAAAAAATATGGTTGCCGGGTATATGGCAGCCGTTGAACGGGCCGTCTGCGGGACTGTTTATGCAGGGCAATGGCGGGATGATTGTTTGCAGAACGAAAATTTTCTTGTGATTGATTACAGAGAAAAAACGCTGGATATTGCCTGGGTAAGTGTTGGCAGTGAAGAAAAAACATGGCAGGCGGACCGGGGCGCACAGTTTAAGACAGCACCTTCACAGGTCAAAGTTCATTTGATTAAAAGCAGTGCAGTGGATAAAGAAGACACCAGAATTTGCACCAGAATGGCTTATGTACAGGCAGTGCTGTATGAAGCTTTGCGCCGGCACGGGATGAACACGGATGAAAATTTCTGTAAGGCCGCCCAAACTTTGGACGACTGTTTGACCCGGTATGAGCAGCAGATTTGGGATACCTTTTATATTTATGGGGCAGAAGACTTAAAAGATCTGGCCGTCCAGACGCTGACCGTTGTGCCTTATAAACAAACCGAGATTTCCATTAGTTTTGATTTATTGGCCATTGTTTATCATCAAAAGATGGATGAATGGATGACACACACACTCATGATGTGAAAAATAAAATCAAAGCATTTACAAAAGACGAAAATTTTAAAATCATTTTTATGGGCGGTTTCGGACGTTTTGCCCTGGTCAGGCAGCAGGCCGCCCGCTGTTTTAAACTCACCGAATATGACTGTCGGGCAGTTGTTTTGGATGAACAGCAGCAGGCCATGGCTGAGGTGATGGCGGCTGAAAAAAGAAAGCAGGGTCGGATAAAGGTTTGCTTTAATGCTCCGGTTGGTCTTGGTGTATACAGCTATGACCAAACCGGGCGGCCGCGGCCATGGTATGCCATA
>QFCH01001921.1_pt1 | contig 16736 bp, 16 predicted proteins | sample 5346071 | NCBI WGS metagenome assembly QFCH01 (sample SAMN09062255, study PRJNA434731) | Human gut metagenome, whole genome shotgun sequencing project. | isolation source: stool timepoint B chromium assembly | host: Homo sapiens | collected 2015
GCGGTTTACCAGGACCTCCCGGACAAATTCCTCCGTTTACAGAGGAGACGAAACACATGCAGCCGGAGGAATTTGTCCGGGAGGTCCTGGTAAACCGCATGAACGCCAGGGCCATTGTGGTGGGCACGGACTGCGGCTTCGGCTACCGCCGTTCCGGCAACGCCCAGGTGCTGACGGAGCTGTCGGGCAAGTACGGCTACCAGCTCTACGTGATCGAGAAGGAGAGGGACGACCGGCGGGACATCAGCAGCACCTACATAAGGGAGGAGCTGGAAAAGGGGAATGTGGAGAAGGCCAACGCGCTTTTGGGGGAACCCTACGCCATCCACGGGACCGTGGTTCACGGCCGCCACATGGGAGGCAGCGTTCTGGGATTTCCCACCGCCAACCTGATACCGCCGGAGATCAAGCTGCTGCCGCGGTTTGGGGTCTACGTGTCCCGGGTGCTGGTGGACCGCAGGTATTACCGCGGGGTCACCAATATCGGGCGCAAGCCCACCATCGACGGGGAGAATCCGGTGGGGGTGGAGACCTTCATATTCGACCTGGAGCAGAACATTTACGGCCATGTGATCGAGGTGCAGCTGCTGGCCTTTATCCGCCCGGAGCGGACCTTCGCCTCCCTGGGGGAGCTGAAGGAGCAGATCGGCAGGGATAAGGAAACAGCGGCTGAGTATTTTAAACAGCATAGGGAAATGGCGAAAGCCGGGGCTGAGTAATCAGTTCCGGCTTTCGCGGTGCTTGTCTGTGTTTTGCGAAAAGATCATGGAAAACTGTAACATCTGATACAGAAAAAAATCGTTTTTTGGAGTATACTTCTAACTGAGAAATCCAGACGCTCATGACTTCAGGGTTTCACGCGAACAGTAGGACGCCAGCCGGTCGGGATCGCAGAGCTCAATCCACTTGCGATGGGGGATAATGATGTTCTCATCGCGCAGGCGCGCAAGGCTTCTTGCGATATGGACTCTCGTGGTGGTGAGGATTTCTGCGATATTTTCCTGGGTCAGGTAAATGTCAGGGCCGCTCCCCTCGGGGCCGTTCTGGGAAAAAAGGTACAGCAGATTACACAGCTTGATGAAGGTGCTGTTGTATTCCTGATGCGCGCTCTCGTACAGCAGAAGATTGATGTAGGCTGCGTACCAGTTCAGCATACGGACGCTGAGTTCCCGGTTGTCGTAAAACATGTGGAGCATCTCCGCCTTGGTAAAGGAGAGAACTTCCATATCTGATAAGGCGGTGGTGACGATGGACTGCTCAATCTTAAATTCTACCTGGTGGCAGCCGGGAAATAAGGTGCCTTTGCTGTGCATGGACGAGATTTTGCGGAAACCGTCTTCATGTTCCAGGGAAGTAAGGGCAATACCGGAAATAATGTAGTATACATGGGTCAGCGGCTCGCCGGGCGCCCAAAGGTATTCGTGTTTGCGAAAACGCTTGCGGACATGGGGGTGGGAGAGGAAATATTCATAAAAGTCTGTGTAGTCGTCAGCAAAATAATAACGTGGAATCAGCATGGAACGCCGCCGCCTTTCCTGAGAATATGTTCATCATAGCATAAAATCAGGGCTGCTGCAAATTGTGAGTTGCTGCCGGGAGGGAGAAGGCGGGCGCTGCATCAAATCAAAAACGGGAGGAAACAGATATGAGACAGATTCTGATCATACAGGGCGGCGGACGCCCCAAGGGAAACACGGCTCAGCTGGTTGCCGCTTTTAAGCTCGGAGCGGAGGAAGCCGGCCATCAAGTGGAGGTGGTATCTCTGATAAAAAAGGAGGTAAAAGGCTGCCTGGGATGTAATGCCTGCCGGTACGGGAAGCCTTGTATCCAAAAAGACGATTTCAATGAGCTGGCGCCGAAAATAAAAGCGGCGGACCTGATCGTATTCGCATCGCCCTTGTATTTCTGGACTTTGTCCTCCCGGATCAAGGCATTAATTGAGCGGTTTTATTGTATTGCGGAAAAAGATACGGACCCGCCCCTGGGCCGCTATGAACGGTATCCGGTCAAAGATTCCGCGCTGCTGGTTACGGCGGCCGACAATTTTTTCTGGACCTTTGAACAGGTGACCTCCTATTACCAATATGCGATTGTCAATTATATTGGATTCCATGACCGGGGAATGCTGCTTGCCGGAGGCTGCGGCGATACAAATGATGGGCCTCAGATTGACAAGACCCGTCATTTGCATGAGGCATATGAATTTGGAAGGAAGATTTTTGCCTCATAGGCGCCGGGCGGAGCGGAAATAAGACCACCCTACCCTGAAAGAAGCGGCGTATGAGGACAGCTTGCCGGCTAATATTTCTCCGGAATTCGAATATGAGCTGCATTATAAAACTTATATTTTTCTAATATATGCTTCCTCATACGCACTAAATAGTAACGGTAACAATCCGCTATGCTATCTGCAAAGGAACCTGCATCCCCTTCAATTAGTTGCTGAAGTGCCAGAATAACTTGTTTGTTGAGACGGAAAAGCGTATGTCTCCTGGATGGATAATAAGCAAAATGATGCCCCCATTCGAGCAGACGTCCGGTTTCGGATAATATAATATAAAAAGGTTCCAACGTGGTATGTCTCAGGATGGCTTCAAAAATATCCGCCAGGTAAATAGAGTCGGAAGAAGTAAAACGATCTGCTAACCCATCCAGTTCTGCTCTTGTAAAATGTGGAGCGGCTGCGAAAGCCGCCGGACGGATGATCAGTACCATTAACTGTAGGGCATGAATGTAACGCAATGCCTTTTCCACATATCCGGAATTAAGAGCCAGCTGATGAAGTTTCGTGTGATCCGGCTCTATAACGATCGTGCCTTTCCCATTTAATTTCTTTACAAAACCTCTCTGTTCGAGTTCTGCCAAAGCCTTTCTGACCGTCGATAAAGAGACGTCATATTGACTGGCCAGCTGCTTTTCATGCGGAAGAAACATTCCGACGGAATATTCCCCAAGGCCAATTTTTAGATTCATATCGTCAAGAATTTTTGAGTAATGGTAATCCCGGCCGCGCATGGGATTCCATGAAAATTTCAATCCAGTTTGTTCAGGACATTTGGGAGTGGTATCCGACAGATAATTTAAGGTATCTTCGATGGAATCTGCAAGCTTTTGATACATGTTTGATAACTGATGGTACATTGTGAGCGGATCATCGCCCTTTAATAGATCGATTATGGTATTGGTTGCAGCTGCAGACCCCTGTGAAACGTGCTCAAAGAAATAAGGGCAATTTTCTGCAAAAAATGTGAGCTTATTATAAAGGCCAAATGTAGAATAGAGTTCGCTCAACAGGGGATTACCACCGATTCTTAACAGATCATATCCTAATTTGGAAGGCGGGCGCCATCCGCCGGGTGTATGCCCCGAACGCAATACTTTCATAGCCTGTTTATAGTGGGGCATGAGCTCCACATCAACGCCCCGCAAAGCAAAAACCAGAAGTGGAGGCAGTATCAGGGCAAAAGTCTGATAGACCTGTAAAATCCCATCCTTTTGTTTTAAAATCTCGAAAACAGTATTTGTTGAATCGCATGTATCCTTTGTTGAGACAACGACCGGTGCAAGGCGGGGCTGAATATCGATCAGTCCTTCCTCGCGCAATGCGTCAAAGACACGGTTGATCGTATATCTGCTCACATGAAATTGATCGCAGTACATCCTTGAAGAAGGCAGGGCATTTCCGGGAAGTATCTGGCCCTCCAGAATGGACTGCTTAATTTCGTTATATACAAATGTAAACTTTGTTTCCTGCGGTTTCATCACGCGCCTCCTGTCTGAATGGATTATATCATGCCGGACCAATTTTGTCAGTATGAAAGGGCTATACCTATTTGCACACCTTACCAATATTGGTGTTGCCGGTAGGTGGAGAGAACCTTTATAATGAAACTGTAAAATTGTTAGGAAAGAGTTTCAGGGAGGATTGACATCAATGGGAAACAGTAAACAGAAGAATCCCACAACGCGTTTTTTGATATGCAGTTTCATTGGGCTTTTGATCTTCAGTATTATTATGTTCAGCCTGCTCGGAATCTATATGGGCCGAAAGAGTAAAAAGGCCGTTTACGAAATTGGTGAAATCTATATGTCCGGAATGAATGAGCAAATGTCCAGGCACTTTGAAACGGTTATAAAATTGCGTTTTGATCAAGTCAGAGGCATTGTTTCCGTCGTCTCATCGGAAGATAGCGATAAAGGGAAGCTATATGAGGAACTTATTTACAGGGCGCAGGTCAGGGATTTTGACTATTTAGCGCTTTGCTCTGCCGGGGGAGATTTTCAGACACTTTATGGACAATCAATACAGCCGCTTAACCCGGAACCCTTTGTAGAGGCATTATTACAAGGGGAACAAAGAGTGGCGGTGGGCGTTGATTCTGCCGGAAATGAAGTGGTATTGTTCGGCGCTTACGCCGCTTATCCGATGGATAATGGCAACAGGAGCACCGGCCTCATAGCCGCCGTCCCCCTGGAATATATTACGGATTTCCTTTCGTTAGAGGACGAAGAGCAGTTGATGTATTATCATATTATCCGGCCAAATGGCAGCTTTGTAATACAAAACGCCAACACTGAGTTATGGTATTTCTTTGAACAATTACAAAAGCAGCTTAATTTGACAACAAAGGAAGAATCTGGGGAAAACCCGGTTGAAAAATTCGGCATTGCTCTAAAAAATCATGAAGAATACGCTACGACAGTTGAAGTAAATGGTGAAGAACGGCAAATTTATGGGATATCATTACCTTATTCGGAGTGGTATTTAGTATCGGTGATGCCTTATAGCAGATTGGACGGTATCATAAATAATCTGAGCAGCCAGCGTGTGCTCATGACATTGCTGTCCTGTGCTTCTGTTTTAATCATTCTGACATTGATTTTTCTCCGGTATTTCTCCATAACCCGCTCTCAGCTGCATGAATTGGAGAAAGCCCGGCAGACGGCCCTTGAAGCGAACAAGGCGAAAAGCGAATTTTTAGCAAATATGAGCCATGATATCCGCACGCCTATGAATGCGATCGTAGGAATGACCGCCATTGCCACAGCCCACATAGACGACCGGAAGCAGGTACAGAATTGCCTTAGAAAAATCACATTGTCAAGTAAACACCTGTTAGGGCTGATCAACGATGTTCTGGATCTGTCTAAGATTGAAAGTGGTAAATTAACATTAACAATCGAACAGATTTCATTAAAAGAGGTTATTGAAGGAATTGTCAGCATTATGCAGCCGCAGGTTCAGACAAAAAAGCAAAACTTTGACATACATGTTGAAAATATCTTAACAGAAAACGTGTGGTGCGACGGTGTGCGCTTGAATCAGATTTTGCTGAATCTCTTATCGAATGCAACGAAGTATACGCCGGAGGGCGGTTCGATCCAATTATCCCTCTCGGAAGATCAATCTCCGAAAGGGGAAAATCATGTCCGGATTTATATCAAGGTCAAAGATAATGGAATCGGCATGTCGCCGGATTTTCTGAAAAAAATATATGAATCCTACAGCCGTGCGGATGGGGCCAGAATACACAAAACCGAGGGCGCCGGTTTGGGAATGGCGATTACAAAGTACATTGTGGACGCAATGGAGGGAACCATTGATATACAAAGTGAGCCGGATAAAGGCACCGAGTTTTTTCTCATGTTTGATTTTGAAAAAGCGGCTGCAATGGAAATGGACCTGGTTCTTCCTTCCTGGAATATGCTGGTGGTCGATGATGACGAACTATTATGCAGGACAGCCGTGGACGCACTAAAATCCATCGGGATAAAAGCTGAATGGACATTAAGCGGAGAAACGGCAATAGAACTGGTAAACCGACACCACAAAAAGAGAACGGATTATCAAATCATTCTATTGGATTGGAAATTACCGGGCATGAACGGGATTCAGACAGCAAAGGAAATACGGCGCAATCTGGGAGATGACGTACCGATTTTGTTGATTTCCGCATATGACTGGAGTGAATTTGAAGCGGAGGCCCGGGAAGCGGGGATTAGTGGTTTTATTTCCAAACCGCTTTTTAAATCTACGCTGTATCATGCTTTGCGTCAGTATATGGACGTTGAAACGGAGCATGACCGGACATTGAACCAAACGATTGATTTATCCGGGCGCCGTATCCTGCTTGCGGAGGATAATGAGCTTAACTGGGAGGTCGCAAAAGAATTGTTGTCCGATCTGGGGGTGGAGATGGATTGGGCAGAAGACGGCCAAATGTGTCTGGATAAGTTCCAAAAATCCCCAAAGGGCTATTACGATGCGATTCTCATGGACATACGAATGCCGCATATGGGAGGGTATGAGGCGACAAAAGCGATTCGGGGACTGAATCATCCGGATGCCCTATCCGTTCCAATTATAGCCATGAGTGCAGATACTTTTTCTGACGATATACAACATTGTTTTGCATGCGGTATGAATGCCCATATCGCAAAGCCGATTGACGTTGCGGAATTGACCCGCTTATTAAAAAGATATTTAATAGAAATTCAGCCCTGAAAGAAGGGAGCCGCAAAATCATCTGTTTTGATGACTCTGCGGCTCTCTTCTGCCGTGCTGATCCATTTTTATCAATTTTCTACGCTACTTTTAAGGCACCCTATTTGGATACGTGATAGGAATCCAGCAGCTGGTTTTTCATGTGCCACAGCTCATTGGAGAGGTCCACATGCACGGTGTGGGGGTTGATCAGACGCTTGGACTCGTCCCACAGGGTGTCCAGTTCTTTTTTGCAGTAAGCCTGGATGTCCATGACCTTGGGGGAGCGGTATACGCATTTCCCTTCCAGGAAAACCGGAACCATCAGTTCCCGCAGGGTGTAGGACCCGGGGGCCAGTTTGGTTTTCTTCCAGGTCTCGATGGGGTCGAACAGGAGTAAGGAGTTGCTGGAATCGTACTGTTCGCCCACCAGGCAGATCAGATCGGCGATGATTTTGCCCGTGTTTTTGTCGTAGATCCGCTGGATGGTTTTGTTGCCCGGGTTGGTGATTTTTTCCGCGTTCTCGGACAGCTTGATTTTGGGAATGAACTGGCCGCTGGCCTTGTCGTAGACGGCCGCAAGCTTGTACACGCCGCCGAAGGAGGGGCAGTCCTTGGAGGTGATCAGGTTGGTGCCGACGCCCCAGGAATTGATGGTCGCGCCCTGCATTTTCAGGCTGTTGATCAGCTCCTCGTCCAGGTCGTTGGAGGCGGAGATCACCGCGTCGGAGAAACCGGCCTCGTCCAGCATCTTTTTCGCTTTTTTGGACAGGTAGGCCAGGTCGCCGCTGTCCAGGCGGATTCCGTAGAAGGTCAGGGGAATTCCGGCCTCGCGCATCTCCTTAAATACCTTGATGGCGTTGGGCACGCCGGAGTTTAAGGTGTCGTAGGTGTCCACCAGCAGGATGCAGGCGGTGGGGTACAGCTTGGCGTAGGTGCGGAAGGCGGTCAGCTCGTCCGGGAAGCTCATGATCCAGCTGTGGGCGTGGGTGCCCTTCACCGGCACGTCGAACATTTTGCCGGTGAGCACGTTGGAGGTGCCGATACAGCCGGCGATCATGGCGGCTCTGGCGCCGTAGATTCCCGCGTCAGGTCCCTGGGCCCGGCGCAGGCCGAACTCCATGACGCCGTCGCCCTTGGCCGCGTAGACGATGCGCTCGGTCTTGGTGGCGATCAGGCTCTGATGGTTGATGATGTTGAGCAGGGCCGTCTCCACCAGCTGGGCCTGCATGATGGGGGCGATGACCTTCACCAGGGGTTCCCTGGGGAATACGACGGTGCCCTCGGGGATCGCGTAGATATCGCCGGTAAAGCGGAACTCATGGAGATAGTCCAGAAAATCTTCCTCAAACATGTTCAGGCTGCGCAGATATTCGACCTCGTCGTCGGTAAAATGCAGGTTCTCAATGTACTCGATCACCTGTTCCAGCCCGGCGCAGATAGCGAAGCCGTTGCCGTGGGGATTGGTGCGGTAAAACATATCAAAGATCACCGTCTCGTTGGCGTCTTTTTCTTTAAAATACCCCTGCATCATGGTCAGCTCATACAGGTCGGTCAGTAGGGTTAAATTCCTTTGCTCCATGTTGTTTCCTCCTATGGCGCGGGCAGCCTGCCCCTGGCAGTAAAATTTTGGAGGTCCGCGCGGTTATTGTACAGTAGTATAGCATAAATTTTACAAAAGGCAAATGAATTGATAAAAAAATAACAATCAAATGCGGGTGGCAAAGGGAGGAGGCCGGGATATCAAGAGGAAATAAATGGGGTTTTTGAGGGATTTACATGGCGTGGGGCGGGGAAATGGTGTAGAATAAGGGGAAGAGAGGAGGCGGGCGGAATGATATTGTACAGACCCGTGGGCAAGCGGGAATTGGAACTGATTGAGCAGAGCGGATACAGGGCGTTTCCGCCGCGTTTGCCGGAACAGCCGATTTTTTATCCGGTGTTGAATCAGCGGTATGCGGAGGAGATCGCCGGACGCTGGAATACCCGGGACGCCAGGTCCGGCTATCGTGGTTACGTGACCAGGTTTGAGGTGGAGGACCGGTACATTTCCCGGTTTGAGTCCCACATTGTGGGGGCTTCCTGGCATGAAGAATTCTGGATTCCGGCCGGGGAGCTGGAGGAGTTCAACCGGCACATCCTGGGGCGGATCGAGGTGGTGAAGACTTTTGGGCCGGAGGAGGAAATGGAGGCGGACGGAGGTATGCTCCGGATGTCTGCTGACCACGCCGCCCATCTGCGGGAGGTGGTAGAGCGGGCGGGAAAGGCGGACCCCATGCGCAGGGTGTTTGGGGCGCAGAAACATCAGTACCGTTTGAATCCGGTGGTTTCCCGGGAGGAGGTTGAGCGGTTTGAAGCACGGTATAACGTCAAGCTGCCCCCGGAGTATGTATTTTTTATAACCCAGGTTGGAAACGGCGGGGCAGGGCCTTACTACGGGCTGTATCCGCTGGAAAAGATGGCCGCGTACACGGAGTACCTGGAAGTGTATGACAAGGAGGAAATGCTGGGACTCCCGGCATTTATTGACCGGCGGATGACCAGGGAGGACTGGGCCGCGGCGATGGAGCGGGCGGAGGACGATACGGCCTATGACAAGGTGATGAAAGAGGTCTGCGCCGGTCTGCTGGTTATCGGAGCGCAGGGCTGAACCTACGACAACCTACTGATGTGGAAAGGCAGCGAGCAGGGCAAGATCGTTTACATCGACTGGAATCTGGAGCCGGAGTACGGTCCGTTTTTGACCGGAATGTCTTTTCTGGACTGGTATGAGAGCTATTTCCAGGAAATCATCGCGGGCAACAGCGTTACCTCCTACGGCTACCGCAGCCTGAAATCCGAAGAGGAGCTGGCCGCGCTGTATCCGGCCGTGGAAACGTCCGAGGAGCGGCGGCAGATTCTGATGGGATTTTTCCGCTTTAACCGGGTGGAGCCGGGAACGGTGGAATTTCTCGCCGGACTGTGTGACCCGGAGCTTGACGGGCTGCGGACGGAGCTGCTCTTCCGGTTCGATCCTGCCAGAGGCTTTCAGGTGTTCGAGGAGCTTTTGGGCGGGAGAAATCCCGCCGGGGCGGTGGACTGTGCCAGGCGGATGCCGGACGAGAATAAGGACCGGTATTATTCTCAGATGGCCGGACTTCTGGGAAGGCCGGAGGTGAGAGAAAAAAGCCGGCTGTTGTTTTTCCTCAACGACTGTAGTTGCCGCAGGGCAAAGGATTTGGCTGATTTTGCGGCTGATCCAAAAAATGATGAGGAGAGCCGGAAAACAGCGGTCTATGTGATGGGCTGCTGCCCTGACCGGATGGATTTTCTGCCGCTGTTTAAGGCGCTGATGCGGGGGGACTCCTACTGGCTGGCCCACACCGCCCTCCAGGCCGTGGCAAAGACGCCCTGCATGGAACTGCTTGAGACTTATGAGTGGATGTGGGATAAGTACAAGGGGGACAAGGTGATGCGCTCCAACCTGGTGATTGCCTTTAAAAATCTGGGGATTAACCGGGAATGAGCGGGGAGGCGCGATATTTGGCATGGAAATTGTAATGACGGAATTTCTGGATGTGGCGGCATTACAGCGGGAACTGGGTATGGAGGCCTGGACCATGGCGGACTGCTCGGTGGGGGCGGACGGTATGATTTACCTGCTCTTTTCCGCCTGTGTGCCGGAGCGGATCAACGGGATGTTTGTGGACACCCGGGCGAATACGGAATACCGGGGGCTGGGGATTGCGGCGGACTGGCAGGATGGGACGATTCTGGGCTGGGAACAATATGACTTCGGCATGCACGAGATGAATTACCATTTTATACAGCCGGTTGGGGAGGACATTCTGCTGCTGGGAGCAAGGGCCAGACGCTACCGGGACGGGAGTGCGGACCAAAACGCCGTGATTGTGGACCGGTACGGCCGTAAGCTTCATAAAATGTGCCTGGGCGACGGCATTGAGTCCTGCGCCGTCACCCGGGACGGCCGGATTGTCACCAGCTATTTTGACGAGGGCGTATTCGGCAATTTCGGCTGGGACCAGCCGGTGGGAAGCTGCGGCCTGATCGTCTGGGGCCGGGATGGAAACGCGGTCTGGAAAAACAGGGCTTACTCCATCTGTGACTGTTATGCCATGAATCTGGACGATCAGGAAAATCTATGGTTCTACTATTATGATGAGTTTAACCTGGTGCGGACGGATTTTAAGTCAAAGGACTGGGTTTTTAAGCCGCGCAGGGACGGGATAACGGCATTTCTGGTCACTGCCAGCGGCAGAGGTCTGTTGACCGACGGCGGCTACGGGAAACACGGACAATTCCATTACTATGAGTTCAGAGGAATGAATTTGGCGTACAAGGCTCCGGTGGATGTGGTGTTTGACGGAAAAACGTTGTCGTTCAACTGGCTGCATTTCCGGGGGTCTAAAGCGGTGTTGGTGGACAACTGCGGCCGTCTGTTCTGCCGGGAGATCCTGTGAGCCGGACAGGTCGTATATTAATTCGGACTATAAGGGGAGAAACGCGATGAAAAATTTCAACCGGGAATACACCGCATTTGCGCTCTGCGGCTTAAACTGCGGTCTCTGCCCGATGTATCACATGGAAAACCCCTGCCCCGGCTGCGGGGGCGGGGAGGGAAATCAGTCCTGCGCCATCGCCCGCTGCAGCCTGGAACACGGCGGACCGGCGCACTGTTCCCAGTGCGGGGAGTTTCCATGCGCCCGGTATGAGGGGCTGACCGGGTACGACTCCTTTCTGTCCCACCGGAATATGCTGCGGGACTTGAAACGGGCGGAAGAGATGGGATATCCGGCTTACCGGGCGGAGCTGGAGGAGAAGATGGAGATTCTGCGAAAGCTGCTGCTTCAGTACAACGACGGGCGGCGCAAGACATTTTTCTGCACCGCGGTCAATCTGCTGGAACTGGAGGACGCGCGTGCAGTGATGGAACAGATCGAGGCCGGGACCGGGCCGGAACAGGGGCTTAAGGAGCGGGCGGCGGCCGCGGCGGACTGCTTTCGAACGATGGCGGACAGCCGGGGGATTTCGCTGAAGCTGAGGAAAAAAACGAAAAAGGCGTAGACGCGCTCTGGTACAGAGGGATTTGGGCGGGGACACGGAAAGGATTTGATATGGCGATTGTGATGATTTTGCTGGTGGCTGTTATCGCGCTGCGGTACGTGAGCATTTTCTATTACTGCAGCGAGCTGAAAAAGGAGATAGCCAGCGCGAGGGAATCCTACAGGGGAACCGCCATTGCCCAGATTGCGGATGTGGAGGAGGAGCGCGTGGATCGCTCGACCACTTTTTATTGGCCTGTGTTCCGGTTCGAGGCGGAGGGCAGGACGTATCAGAAAACCAGCGCCATATTCAGCGATAAAAAGCACACGTACCAGACCGGGTGGTATTATGAAATCCGCTATGACTTAAACGACCCGGAGAAATTTATGCTGGCGGACGACGTGGAGGCCTACGACATGGCAGAGCGGGTGTCCCGGAGCTTTGTGATGGCTATCGTGGTGGGCGGCGGGCTGGCGCTTCTGGTGGCGGCGCTGCGGTAATTATTTTTAGGTCAGGAGGACGGAACATGGATGGGAAAGCGGTGAGGCCCTTTCAGGCAGGGGATTTGGATGCGGTGATGCAAATATGGCTGAGCGCCAATTTGCAGGCCCATTCCTTCATACCGGAGGAATATTGGCGGGAAAACGCCCGGGAGGTGCGCAGGCTGCTGCCGGAGGCGGCGGTTTATGTCCGGGAGGAGGACGGCGTTCCCGTGGGCTTTATCGGGCTGCAGGGAAATTACATCGCGGGACTGTTCGTCCGTCCAGACCGGCAGTCCTGCGGCATAGGCGGAGAGCTTCTGCGGTTTGCCAGGGAGCAGAACAGCTGCCTTTGCCTGAGCGTTTACAAGAAAAATGAACGGGCGCTGGACTTTTATCTGCGGCAGGGCTTCCGGATCAAAGCGTGGCGGACGGATGAATATACCGGGGAGCAGGAGGTGTCCATGTCGTGGCGGGGGGAGAGATGAGGGGCTGGAATGTGAAGGATTTAACAAAATCATCCGCGATTCCTTCATTTGATTTTGATCATCGCGTTAAGGTGAATTGTGAAAAAGTTCAGACGGTGGATGGTAAGAAATATTCAGTGTTGGCTAAAATATAAGCATTACGAGATGTAGCAACAGGAGGTGCGGTCCATGACGGCAGAAGAGATTTACGCCGGTGAATCCGATAATGTGGAATTTAAAGAAGGTATTCCAGCCAAAAGCGAAAAGTACATGAAAACCGTTGTGGCTTTTGCAAACGGCAAGGGTGGCAAGATAATGCAAAGAATATGAACTCCCGGAACCGGAGTTTCTCGATTTCGACGGAGATTTCAGAGTGAATATGTTCCGGCGGACAGCGATTGGAACGAATGGTATCAGTGAGACTAAAAATGAGACTAATGATACCAAAGAGACGATTGCATTGAGTCTAATTCGTGAGAATCCGGCAATTACCCAAAAAGAAATAAAGGAAAAGATGGGAATCTCATTAGTTACGGTAAAGCGCCTGATGGCAAACCTACAGAAGAGCGGAAGAATCCAGAGAAAGGGATCCAGTCGAAGCGGCACGTGGCAGGTGGAGGAACCAAAGGATTAAGTGTGGCAGAGCTGAATCAGTATCAGATAATCGAAAACCTGAATGGGGAGTTTACGGATGAAGCCCGAAAGATCGTCTTTGGGTACGAAGATAAAACCGCCGGCAACCCCAACTAAACGGAGCGTTGATTGGCTTTTGCCCCATTGTCTGCTAAACTCTCAATCAGGAGGTAAACGAACATGGACTGTGTAAAAATCGGGAAGCTGATCCGCGCGCTGCGCAAGGACCAGGGGTTGACGCAAAGACAGCTGGCCGCGGCAATGAACATCAGTGAGCAGGCTGTCTCCAAGTGGGAGCGGGGATTGGGGTTTCCGGACGTGTCCTTACTTCCGGAATTATCGGAGGTCCTGGGCGTCAGTCCGGAGACAGTGCTCTCCGGGGAGATGGACGCCAACGATCTGGTAGGAGGAAATATGAAGAAACTGAAATTTTACGTCTGCCCCACCTGCGGAAACCTGATAACCGCCACGGCGGAGGCGGCCGTGTCCTGCTGCGGCAAAAAGCTGCGGCCCATGGAGCTTCAGAAGGCCGGGGCGGAGGAAAAGCTCAAGGTGGAGCTGATCGAGCAGGATTATTTTATCACCACGGACCACGAGATGACCAAGGATCATTACATCACCTTTGTGGCGCTTCTGACCGGGGACAGCCTGATGCTGCGCAAGCTGTATCCCGAGTGGAACCTGCAGACGCGCATTCCACGCTTCGGCCACGGGATGCTGGTGTGGAACTGCAGCAGGCACGGGCTGTTCTGGCAAGCGCTGTAAATCAGACCGTAAAAATCTAAAATGTGAAATGAGGGCGTTAAGACCGCGGAAGGCGGTTTTGACGCCCTCGTTGTGTTCCGGCGGTGGATACACGCTAAAGGCGGATGCCTGCGATTTCATGTATTTTCCGGAACTGGTTGATTTTACCAGCGTTATGTGATAAAATACATAACGATCGTTATTCTTAAAAAAGAATAACGATAAACAAATTAAATCTACAAAAAATGGAGGAGAAGCATGAGAAAAAATTTCAGGGTATTGGGAACCGTATTCGCGCTGGCGCTGGCCGTGACGGCAGGCTGCGCGGCGACGGGAGGAAACGCGCAGTCGTCCGTCACGTCTGAGACCCAGGCGGAAACGGCCGTCGAACCGGGGAACGAGACGGCCGCCGGGGGGCAGTCGGGGAGCGGGACCCAGACGGAGAACGGAAATCAGGCGGGGAGCGGGACCCAGACGGAGAGCGGAAATCAGGCGGGGAGCGGAAATCAGACAGGGAGCGGGACTCATACAGAGAGCGCATCCCTGACGGAAAAACCGGTAAAGGATATGGCGGGGCGCGATATCCAGGTGCCGGATGTGGTGAAATCTGTGTACTCCACCAGCCCGGTGGGAACCAATTTCATGTACACGTTTGACGACAGGATGGTGGCCGGTCTCAACGTGGATCTCTCCGATGAGGAGAAACGCTTTACCACGGAGTATTACCAGAATCTTCCAAATCTTGGCGGCTGGTACGGCAAGGGGAATGAGGGGAATATAGAGGAGATCATCAAGGCGGACCCGGACCTGGTTTTGGCCTCCGGAGTGGACCGGTCCAGCATCGACACTGCAGACCAGCTTCAGGAAAAGCTGGGGATCCCCGTGGTGCTGATCGACACGGATTTTGATTCCATGGCCGAGTCTTACCGCTTTGTGGGCCGGATCACCGGCAATGTGGAGCGGGGCGAGAAACTGGCTGCGTACACGGAGGAAACCATTCAACGGGCCAGGGAGATCACCGATTCCATCCCGGAGGACAAGCGTGTGACCGTGTATTACGCGGAGGAGGCCCTGGGGCTGAACACGGACCCATCCGGCTCTCCCCATTCCCGTCTGATCGACCTGTGCGGCGGAATCAACGTGGCGGACTGTGAGATTTCCCCGGGATACGGGAGGACCGAGGTGTCCATGGAGCAGGTGATCGCCTGGGATCCCCAGTTTATCATCGCCTGCGTGGACAACGGCTTTGCGGATTCCGGCAGTTACAGCGCGATTATGAACAATTCCCAGTGGGCCGTGATCCGGGCTGTGAAGGACGGCCACGTGTACGAGACACCGACCGTGCCCCAGAACTGGTTCGACCGTCCGCCCAGCGTAAATACCATTATTGGGATCAAGTGGGTGCAGAACCTGCTGTACCCGGAATACACGGATTACGATATTAAGGAGGAGACAAAGGCGTTTTATTCCCTGTTTTACCACTATGATCTGAGCGACGGCGAGGTGGACAGCCTTCTGGCCCGCTCGTTGAGGGCGCAGTGATATGGGGGAGATTGGACGGGAACTTTTAGCGCTGCCATGGCGGGCGGTTTTGGAGCGCTATCCTTATGCGGAGGATTTTTTTCAGGCCAATGGGCTGGGCGGGATGGATTTTCCATCCCCCTCCCTGGGCCGGGACATAGAGGCGCTGGATGAGGATATCCTGGACGACGTGGGGATTTCCAGGGAGGAGCTGGCAGAAAACTTTCTGCTGTTTATCGGACGAATGGAGCGGCTGAAACGCAAGAGCGCGTCCCTGGAAAGCCTGACCATTCTGGGAGGGCGCAGAAAGGACGGGGAACCGGAGCGGCTGGATCTGACCATCCGCAGAGGGGAGGTGCTGGCTATCGTCGGCCCCACCGGCTCCGGAAAGAGCAGGCTGCTGGCGGATATCGAGTGCCTGGCCCAGGGGGACACCCAGACCGGGCGAACCGTGCTTGTGGACGGCCGAAAACCCACGCCGCAAGAGCGGTTTTCCATTGAAAACAAGCTGATCGCCCAGCTCTCCCAGAACATGAATTTTGTCATGGACCTGCCGGTGCTGGAATTTCTGAATATGCATGGAGAGAGCCGCATGATCTCCGGCATCGGGGAGGTGGCCGGGCGGATTTTCGAACATGCCAACGAGCTGGCGGGGGAACCATTTTCCCCGAAAACCCCGCTGACGCAGCTCAGCGGCGGCCAGTCCCGGGCGCTGATGATCGCGGACACGGCCATGCTCAGCACCTCGCCAGTGGTGCTGATCGACGAGATCGAGAACGCGGGGGTGGACCGCAAAAAGGCCCTGGAGCTGTTGGTTCAGGAGGGGAAAATCGTGTTGATGTCCACCCACGATCCCCTGCTGGCCCTCATGGGCGCCAAGCGCCTGGTGATTGAGAACGGCGGGGTGAAAACGGTGATCAGAACCAGTGAGCGGGAGCGGGAAAATCTGGCCGCGCTGGAGCGGATAGACCGGAAAATGCAGCGGCTGCGCAATCAGATCCGCCTGGGCGGGGCCATCGAGTATTCCGTGGCCGGATATTTTGCGGAAGGAGAAGAGAGATGAAGATAACAGGTACCACGCCGGTGAGCCGGATTTTAAGCGAGTACCCGGACAGTTTTGAGGTATTTTTGAGAAACGGGTTTCCATACCCGGACGGTCCGGCCATGATCCGGGAGATCGGGGAGGACACCATGCTTCAGACCGTGCTGCGGGTGCGGGAAATGAACCTGGAGCTGTTTTTGTACGATCTGGAAAACGCCATCTTAAAGGCGGAGCAGGAGCGGCGCTATGTGCTGGAAGATGTTAACCCCTGGGAGCACCTGGATTTTTATGGAAATACCATCTGTCCCCTGAACTTTACCTTC
>QFCH01001562.1_pt1 | contig 16368 bp, 10 predicted proteins | sample 5346071 | NCBI WGS metagenome assembly QFCH01 (sample SAMN09062255, study PRJNA434731) | Human gut metagenome, whole genome shotgun sequencing project. | isolation source: stool timepoint B chromium assembly | host: Homo sapiens | collected 2015
GTGTACGCCAAGTACTTCACCTCCAAGCCCGCCCGCTCCTGCGTGGCGGTGAAGGATCTGCCCAAGGGCGCCCTGTGCGAGATTGAGGCCATTGCTGTCAAGTAAGCCCCGCCCTGCATCAAAGACGGATTTCCCATTCGCTTTTGCGCCTGGGAAATCCGTTCTTTTTTTACCTGTCCGCAGCGGCTGCTTTAAGCATCTTTCACAAAAAACAGTCTGGTTTTTTTCCATTCCGCCAAAGAAATTCCACTTGCATCCAGCCAGCAAATGGGATATAGTTTGACTGTACTAAAAATACATTTGTACTTCAAAAAATTTTTGTGAGGCGATTGGAATGAGTCACCCCGACACCACCAGCAAGGATGCCGTTTTCCAATGGCGCGGCATCCCGCAGCCCGGACAGCTTCTCCCGTTGGGACTCCAGCACGTGGTCGCCGCCGTAGTCGGCGTCATTACCCCGGCCATCCTGGTTGCGGACACCTGCGGTCTGAGCAGCGCGGACAAGACCCTGATGATCCAGGTCTCTCTGATCCTGACCGCCCTGGCCACCCTGCTCCAGCTCTTTCCCATCTTCCACCGCATCGGCTCCGGCCTGCCCGTCATCATGGGCATCAGCTTCGCCTACATCCCCACGCTCCAGGCCATCGGCGGCGAATTCGGCCTGCCCACCATACTGGGCGCGGAGATCGTGGGAGGCATCGTTGCCATCGTCTTCGGGGTGCTGGTCAAGTGGATCCGCCCCCTGTTCCCTCCCCTGGTCACCGGCACGGTGATCTTCACCATCGGCCTGTCCCTCTATCCCACCGCTGTAAAGTACATGGCCGGCGGTGCAGGCTCAGAGTGGTTCGGCAGCGCCAAGAGCTGGGCGGTGGCCCTTATCACCCTGGCTGTGGTGGTCTTCCTCAACCACTTCACCAAGGGCATCACCAAGCTGGCCTCCATCCTCATTGGCATACTGGCAGGCTATGTCATTGCCTATTTCCTGGGCATCGTGGATCTGTCCGGGGTGGGCAGCGCGGCCTGGGTCGCCCTGCCCAGGCCCATGCCCTTTGACATCCAGTTCGTCCCTGCCGCCTGTGTGTCCCTGGGCATCGTCTACGTGGTCAATGCGGTACAGACCATCGGCGACCTCTCCTCCACCACCATGGGCGGCATGGACCGCATGCCCACCGACAAGGAGCTCTCCGGCGGCATCGTGGGCCAGGGCGTCATGAGCATTCTGGGCGCCTTCTTCGGCGGCCTGCCCGCCGCCACCTACAGCCAGAACGTGGGCATCGTCACCGTCAACCGGGTCATCAACCGGGCGGTCTTCGCCCTGGCGGCCCTCATTCTGCTGGTGGCCGGGCTGGTACCCAAGTTCGCCTCCCTGCTGACCACCATCCCCCAGTGCGTCATTGGCGGCGCCACCATCTCGGTGTTCGCCACCATCACCATGACCGGCATCCGTATGATCACCGAGGGGGGCTTCACCCCCCGCAAGAGCTCCGTGGTGGGCCTGTCGGTGGCCCTGGGCGTGGGGATCACCCAGGTGTCCGGCTGCCTGGCCGGCGAGGGCTTCCCCGCCTGGGTCAACACCGTGTTCGGCTCCTCCTCCGTGGTGGTGGCCGCCCTCATGGCCATCCTGCTCAACCTGATCCTGCCCAAGGAGCCCTCCGCGAACGGCTGATTGACAAACGCGCCCGGCTTCCAGAGGAAGCCGGGCACGGAATTTATTCCTTCGACTCGTCGATGTAGCTGTAGAGGGTGTACTTGGAGATGCCGAAGTACTTGCACACCTTGTCGCCGCTCTTGGTGATGAGAAAGGCCCCTGTCTCGTTGAGAAACTGGATCGCCTTCACCTTGTCCTCCTTGTGCATCAGCGCCACCGGCTTGCCCACCAGCTTGACGCTCTGCTCGATGAGCTCGTCCAGCAGGGCGGACACGTTGCGGGAGATGGCCTCCGGCTCCCGGGACTCCTTCTCCGTAGCGGTAAACTGGCGGAGCATGTTCTCCATGGCCAGCATGAGGGTGATGTCGTAGTTGATGCCGAAGATGCCGATGGGGGTCCCGTCGTCGTTGCGGATGTAGATGGTGGTGGACTTGAGAATCTTTCCGTCCTTCGTCTTGGTCAGGTAGCACAGGTGGTCCTGAAGCTTCTCCCGGTCGCCCCGCAGGGTCTCCAGCACCACGTGTGAAGGGCCGTCCCCCACCTTGCGGCCGGTGACCTGGCCGTTCTCAATGGCCACGATGGAGCTCTCCGGGTCGTTGGAATCCAGGTCGTGCACCACCACCTCGCAGTTGGGGCCGAACTGGCTGGCAATCCCTTTGGCAAGCTGAAATAAAAATTGCAGCGTGGACGCTTCTGGCATACTGTTTTCTCTCCTTTGCCGGCGCTTTTGTTGATATTATACCACTTCCAGGTATTTTTTCAACAAAAATTATAAAGCCTAAAAATTTTTTAGTTTTTCCAACAAACCCTCTTGCATCTTGGGCGCTTTTGTGCTAAAATTCAAATGTAAGGCCAATTAAACTGTATATACTATACAAACAATTTGAAGATTGGTTGTGGCTGCAACGGAGTGCTCTCGCGCACGGGCTGAATGGACATGGGATTCGGTTTCGGTGCTGGCGCACCGCCGTCACAGAGTCGAGTGTCCATTCATAGGGAATGGGCACTTTTTTGTTGGTTGAAATCCAAAGGAGGAATGACGCATGCTGCTGGTTGGAAACGGAAGACTGATTACCCGGGACGAGGCCTTCCCCTATGCGGAGGACGGCGCGGTGGCGCTGGACGGCGAAGTCATCAAGGAGGTGGGGGCCCTGTCTGAGCTGAGGGCCAAATACCCCAACGCCGAGTTTGTGGACGCCCGGGGGGGTGTCATCATGCCCGGCCTCATCAACGTCCACACCCACATCTACTCGGGCCTGGCCCGGGGCCTGGCCATCGGCGGGTTCAACCCCACCAACTTTCTGGAGGTGCTGGACGGCCAATGGTGGTACATCGACCGGCATCTGACCCTGGACGGCACCCGGGCCTGCGCCTACGCCACGGTGCTGGACTGCATCCGGGACGGCGTGACCACCATCTTCGACCACCACGCTTCTTTCTGCGAAATCCCCGGCTCCCTCTTCGCCATCAAGGATGTTTGTCAGGAGCTGGGCATCCGGGCCAACCTCTGCTATGAGGTCAGCGAGCGGGACGGCGCGGAGAAGTGCGGCCAGGCCATCCGCGAGAACGCCGACTTCGCCCGGTGGGCGAAGGAGCAGGACGACGACATGATCAAGGCCATGTTCGGCGGCCACGCCCTGTTCACCATCTCCGACAAGACCTTCGAGCAGATGGTCAAGGCCAACGACGGCATGACCGGCTTCCACATCCACGTGGCCGAGGGCATGAACGACGTGTACGACTCCCTCCGGAACTACGGCTGCCGCCCGGTGAACCGCCTGCTCTACAACGGCGTGCTGGGGGAAAAGACCATGCTGGGCCACTGCATCCACATCTCCCCCGCCGAGATGGACATTCTCAGGGAGACGGGCACCATGGTGTGCCACAACCCGGAGTCCAACATGGGCAACGCGGTGGGCTGTTCGCCGGTGCTCCAGCTGTTCCAGAAGGGCATCCTCATCGGCCTGGGCACCGACGCCTACACCCACGACATGCTGGAGAGCCTGAAGGTGCTCCTGCCCATGCAGCGGCACAACGCCTGCCTGCCCAACGTGGGCTGGCGGGAGGCCACCGGGATGCTCTTTGAAAACAACGCCAAAATCTGCGCCCGGTACTTCAAAAAGCCCCTGGGCGTGCTCAAGCCCGGCGCGGCCGCCGACGTGATCATCATGGATTACAAGCCCTTCACCCCCTTCTCCCACGAGAACGTGGACGGGCACATGCTCTTCGGCATGGAAGGCAAGAACTGCCGCACCACCATCATCAACGGCAAGGTGCTCTACAGGGATCGGGAGTTCGTGGGCATTGACGAGGACAAAATCAATGCTTTTTGCATGGAGCAGTCCAAGAAGCTGTGGGGCGAACTCAACCACAGAACTTATTAACAGTCCCGCATTGATTTTGTCCTCACCAAGCGTTTTGCCACCGGCAAAACCTTGATGTCCGGGGCGATTCACTCGCCCCGGGCAGATCAAATCGCTCGGGGCCCCCGCACGGCCCCGCCGGGCGGGGCAAAATCAATGCCTTCTGCATGGAGCAGTCCAAGAAGCTGTGGGGCGAGCTCAACCACCGCACCGATTGACGGGAGCGCGGGCGGCCACAAGGGCCGCCCCTACCGTAAGCGCCGGACGTAGGGGCGGCCCTTGTGGCCGCCCGCCAGTCTGAACACATCTGAATCATATTTGGGAGGCCATCCGTTATGAGCGATATTATGAGACCCATGCCCTTTGCCCACCTGATGAACTGGATTTTGAGCGAGTACCGCGCCCAGGGCTCCGTGTTCGGCGTATCCAAGCTGGTGCGCCACGCCGGCGGGAAGGCCCTGCCCATCTTTGAGGAGAAGATCGAGTCCCCCTACGGCCCCGCCGCCGGCCCCCACACCCAGCTGGCCCAGAACATCATCGCGGCCTACGCCGCGGGCAGCCGCTTCTTTGAGGTCAAGACCGTGCAGGTGATGGACGGCGAGGAGCTGTCCAAGTGCGTCAGCAAACCCTGCATCACCGCCGCGGATGAGTGCTACAACTGCGAGTGGTCCACCGAGCTCTACGTCCCCCAAGCCTTCGCCGAATACGTCAAGGCGTGGTTCGCCTGCAAGCTGCTGGCGAAGGAGCTGGAGCTGGGCGATCCCGACGGCTTTGTGTTCAACATGAGCGTGGGCTACGACCTCAAGGGCATCCAGAGCCCCAAGGTGGACGCCTACATCGAGGGGATGAAGGACGCCTCCGGTACCGAGGTGTGGCGGGAGTGCATGGACTGGGCTCTGGCCAATCTGGACCGGTTTGAGAAGGTGGACGAGGCCTATGTCCGGGGCATCACCCCCCACGTGTCCAACTCCATCACCGAGTCCACCCTCCACGGCTGCCCCCCCGACGAGATCGAGCGCATCGCCACCTACCTCATCACCGAAAAGAACCTGAACACCTACGTCAAGTGCAACCCCACCCTGCTGGGCTATGAGTTCGCCCGCAAGACCCTGGACGGCCTGGGCTACGACTACATCCAGTTTGACGACCACCACTTCCGCGAGGATCTCCAGTGGGAGGACGCGGTGCCCATGTTCCACCGGCTGATGCAGCGCACCGGCGAACGGGGCCTGGAGTTCGGCGTGAAGATCACCAACACCTTCCCCGTGGACGTGGCCGCCGGCGAGCTGCCCAGCGAGGAGATGTACATGTCCGGCCGCTCCCTCTACCCCCTGTCCCTGTCCCTGGCGGCCCGGCTGGCCAGGGAGTTCAAGGGCAAGCTGCGCATCTCCTATTCCGGCGGCGCGGACATTCACTCGGTGCGGGCCCTCTTTGACGCGGGCATCTGGCCCATCACCATGGCCACCACCGTCCTCAAGCCCGGCGGCTACCAGCGGTTCAGCCAGATCGGCCGGGCGCTGCTGGATATCTCCTACGCCCCCTGGGAGGGGGTGGACGCGGCCAGGGCGGCCGCCCTGGCGGAGGGCATCCCCGCCGACGGCCACTATCAAAAGCCCATGAAGCCCATCCCCAGCCGCAAGCTGGACAAAAAGGTGCCCCTCATCGACTGCTTCTCCGCCCCCTGCCGCTCCGGCTGCCCCATCGAGCAGGACATCCCCGCCTATCTGATGAAGGTGGGCGAGGGCAAGTACGAGGAGGCTCTGCGCATCATCACCCAGCGCAACGCCCTGCCCTTCATCACCGGCACCATCTGCTCCCACCGCTGCCAGGACAAGTGCATGCGTAACGCCTACGACGAGAGCGTCTACATCCGCGCCCAGAAGCTGAAGGCCGCCGAGGGCGGGTTTGAGGCCCTGCTGCCCAAGCTGCACCCCGCCGCCCCCGCCGCGGGCCGGAGGGTGGCCGTGGTGGGCGGCGGCCCCGGCGGCATGTCCGCCGCCTACTTCCTGGGCCGCTCCGGCGTGGACGTCACCGTCTTCGAGCGCCGGGACGCCCTGGGCGGCATCGTGCGCCACGTGATCCCCGCGTTCCGCATCCATGACGAGGCCATCGACAACGACGTGCGCCTCATGGAGGCCATGGGGGTAAAGGTGGAGCTCAACACCGAGGTGAAGGATGTACAGGAGCTCTTCGCCCAGGGCTTCACCCATGTGATCCTGGCCACCGGCGCGTGGCAGAAGGGCAGCGCCGGGCTGGAGTACGGCGAGGAGCACAACGTCATCGAGTTCCTGGAGGCCGCCAAGAAGGCCCCCGATACCCTGAACCTGGGCCGGCATGTGGTGGTCATCGGCGGCGGCAACACCGCCATGGACGCCGCCCGGGCCGCCAAGCGCCTCCCCGGCGTGGAGACCGTCTCCCTGGTGTACCGCAGAACCCGCCGCTATATGCCCGCCGACCAGGAGGAGCTGGAGCTGGCCCTGGCCGACGGCGTGGAGTTCCGGGAGCTGCTCGCCCCCGTGGGCGTCCGGGACGGCGTGCTCACCTGCAGGGTGATGGAGCTTGGCGCCCCCGACGCCACCGGCCGCCGCTCCCCCGTGGACACCGGCCGGACGGCGGAGGTGCCCGCCGACACGGTGATCACCGCCGTGGGCGAGAAGGTGGACACGGAGCTTTACACCGCCAACGGCCTTTCTGTGGATCAACGGGGCCGCGCCGTGGTCAACCCGGATACCCTGGAGTCCTCCGTCAAGCACGTCTTTGTGGTGGGCGACGGCCAGAAGGGCCCCGGCACCGTGGTGGAGGCCATCGCCGGCGCCGCCCGGGCGGCCCAGGCCATCCACCCCTTCGACGCGGACGCCTGGGTGGAGCAGAACGTGAACCCCGACTATCAGAAGCCCCTGGCCAAGCGGGGCGACGTGTGCACCGACTGCGCCTCCTGTGAGGACAGCCGCTGCCTGGGCTGCGCCACCGTGTGCGAGACCTGCACCGAGGTGTGCCCCAACCGGGCCAATGTGGCGGTGTGGGTGCCCGGCATGCGCCAGCGCCAGATCATCCACGTGGACGGCATGTGCAACGAGTGCGGCAACTGCGCCACCTTCTGCCCCTATGACAGCCGCCCCTATCAGGACAAGTTCACCCTGTTCTGGAGCGCGGACGACTTCGAGAACAGCCGGAACGAGGGCTTCCTCCGCCTGGAGGACGTCAGAACCCGGGTGCGCCTGGGCGGCCAGGTGGCCGACTACGACGTGTCCGACGCCGCCTGCGGCCTGTACGACCCCCTGCGCCGCCTGATCTGCGCGGTATACGAAAACTACGCCTATCTGCTGGGATAATCCGGCGGCGGTGAGCCTCAGCCTTTCGCTGGGGCTTTCCGCGCGCCCATGGAATCTGAATCAGGAAATGAGGAACCTGCCATGAGTGAGTGTTATTCCTTTGTGGTCAACGGCGTCCCCTGCTCCACGGAGGAGGAGAAGCCTCTGCTGCGCTACCTGCGGGACGAGCTGCGCCTGACCTCGGTGAAGGACGGGTGCAGCGAGGGTGCCTGCGGCACCTGCACCATCCTGGTGGACGGCAAGGCCGTCAAGGCCTGCGTCCTGTCCACCAAGCGGGCCGCAGGCAAGGAGATCGTGACGGTGGAGGGCCTCTCGGAGGCCGAGCGGGAGGCCTTCGTCTACGCCTTCGGCGCGGTGGGCGCGGTTCAGTGCGGCTTCTGCATCCCCGGCATGGTAATGGCGGGCAAGGCCCTGCTGGATCAGAACCCCAACCCCACCGAGGCGGAGATCAAAAAGGCCATCCGGGGCAACGTGTGCCGCTGCACCGGCTACAAGAAAATCATCGAGGGCATTGCCCTGGCCGGGGCCATCCTCCGCGGGGAGGCGTCCGTCGATCCCGCCCTGGAGGAGGGGGAGGACTACGGCGTGGGGGCGCGGGCCTTCCGCACCGACGTGCGCGACAAGGTGCTGGGCCGGGGGGAGTACTGCGACGATCTGTACCTGGACGGCATGGCGCACGCCTCCGCCGTCCGCTCCCAGTACCCCCGGGCCAGGGTGCTGGACATCGACGCCTCCGCCGCCCTGGCCCTGCCCGGGGTGCTGGCCGTCCTCACCGCCGACGACGTGCCCCACAACAAGGTGGGCCATCTCCAGCAGGACTGGGACGTGATGATCGCCAAGGGGGACATCACCCGCTGTGTGGGGGACGCCGTCTGCCTGGTGGTGGCGGAGAATGAGGCCGTGCTCAAGCAGGCCAAGGAGCTGGTGAAGGTGGACTATGAGCCCCTGGAGCCGGTGCGCACCATCCAGGAGGCCAGGGCGGCGGACGCCCCCAGCCTCCACCCCAACGGCAACCTGTGCCAGCAGCGCCACGTCACCCGGGGCGACGCCAGGGCCGCCCTGGCCCAGTCCAAGTATGTCGTCACCCAGTCCTACCGCACCCCCTTCACCGAGCACGCCTTTCTGGAGCCGGAGTGCGCCGTGGCCTTCCCCTACAAGGACGGGGTGAAGGTCTATACCTCCGACCAGGGGGTGTACGACACCCGCAAGGAGATCTCCATCATGCTGGGGTGGGAGCCCGAGCGCATCGTGGTGGAGAACAAGCTGGTGGGGGGCGGCTTCGGCGGCAAGGAGGATGTGTCGGTGCAGCACCTGGCGGTGCTGGCCGCCCTCCGGGTGAACCGGCCCGTGAAGGCAAAGCTCACCCGGCAGGAGTCCATCAACTTCCACCCCAAGCGCCACTATATGGAGGGCACCTTCACCCTGGGCTGCGACGAGAACGGCATCTTCACCGGCCTGGACTGCGAGATCCACTTCGACACTGGGGCCTACGCCTCCCTGTGCGGGCCGGTGCTGGAGCGGGCCTGCACCCACTCGGTGGGCCCCTACTGCTACCAGAACACCGACATCCGCGGCTTCGGCTGGTACACCAACAACCCCCCCGCCGGGGCCTTCCGGGGCTTCGGCGTGTGCCAGAGCGAGTTCGCCCTGGAGTCCAACATCAACCTGCTGGCGGAAAAAGTGGGCATCTCCCCCTGGGAGATCCGCTTCCGCAACGCCATCGAGCCGGGGAAGGCCCTCCCCAACGGCCAGATTGCCGACTGCTCCACCGCCCTCAAGGAAACCCTGCTGGCGGTGAAGGACGTATATGAACAGAACGCGGCTCACGCCGGCATCGCCTGCGCCATGAAGAACTCCGGCGTGGGCGTGGGCCTGCCCGACAAGGGCCGGTGCAAGCTGGCGGTGCGCAATGGGGTGGTGGAGCTCTACTCCGCCGCCTCCGACATCGGCCAGGGCTGCGCCACCGTGTTCCTTCAGATGCTGGCCGAAACCACCGGCCTGCCCCTGGAAAAGCTCCGCAACATGGGGGCCAACTCGGAGGTGGCCCCCGACTCAGGCACCACCTCCGGTTCCCGCCAGACCCTGATCACAGGCGAGGCGGTGCGCATGGCCGCCGCCGAGCTCAGGGCCGATCTGGACGGGGCGGGCGGGGACTTGTCCGCCCTGGAGGGGCTGGAGTACAGCGCCGAGTTTTTCGATCCCACCGACAAGCTGGGGGCCGACAAGCCCAATCCCAAGAGCCACGTGGCCTACGGCTTCGCCACCCATGTGGTGATTCTGGACGGCGAGGGCCGGGTGAAGGAGGTCTACGCTGCCCACGACTCGGGCAAGGTGGTCAACCCCACCTCCATCCAGGGGCAGATCGAGGGGGGCGTGCTCATGGGCCTGGGCTACGCCCTCACCGAGGACTTCCCCCTCAAGGACTGCGTGCCCCAGGCCAAATTCGGCACCCTGGGGCTGATGCGGGCCGACCAGATTCCCGACATCCACGCCATTTATGTGGAGAAGGAGGAGCTGCTCCCCTTCGCTTACGGGGCCAAGGGCATCGGCGAGATCGCCACTATCCCCACCGCTCCGGCGGTCCAGGGGGCCTACTACGCCCGTGACCACATCCTGCGCACCAGCCTGCCCATGCAGGACACCTTCTACAAAAAGCCAGCCAAGAAGGCCGCCCCCTGACCTTCCGCGGGGTCCCGGCGGCCGTCCGTCCGGGGTCCCGCTTTCCTGTTTTTCCCTTATGTTTCAGGCGCATTTTTATGGATGCTAAAAATTTTTTAGTATTACACCATTTTTTTTAGAATATCCTCTTGACATCTGAACGGGACGTGGTATGATGGTCTCGTAAAACAAAAAGTGAGTGCAACTTTAAAATAATTTGGAGGCGACCGTCCCAATGAAAGACCAGATCAAATGGGTCCTCAACACCATGCCCAAGAGCGACGACCGGCAGCTGCCCATCATGTCGCTCTCCAACGTGGCCAAGGCCCGCTTTTTCCACAGCACCTTCCCCCAGTACTCCGTCACCCCCCTGGACCGGCTGGACGGCATGGCCCAATACCTGGGGCTGGCCGGCCTGTGCGTCAAAAACGAGTCCTTCCGCTTTGGCCTGAACGCCTTCAAGGTGCTGGGCGGCTCCTTCGCCATGGCCAAGTACATCGCCAAGGAAATGGGCCGGGACGTGTCCGAGATGACCTACGACTACCTGACCAGCGAGGCCTTCCGCAAGGAGTTCGGCCAGGCCACCTTCTTCACCGCCACCGACGGCAACCACGGCCGCGGCGTGGCGTGGGCGGCCAACAAGCTGGGTCAGAAGGCCGTGGTACATATGCCCAAGGGCAGCTCCAAGCCCCGTTACGACAACATTGCCAAGGAGGGCGCCGCCGTCACCATTGAGGAGGTCAACTACGACGACTGCGTCCGCATGGCCGCCGCCGAGGCCGCCCAGACCGAGCACGGCGTGATCGTCCAGGATACCGCCTGGGAGGGCTATGAGGAGATCCCCTCCTGGATCATGCAGGGCTACGGCACCATGGCCAGCGAGGCCGCCGAGCAGCTCCGCCAGCTCGGCGTCAACCGTCCCTCCCACGTGTTCGTCCAGGCGGGCGTGGGCTCCCTGGCCGGCGCGGTGGTGGGCTACTTCACCAACCTGTTCCCCAACGACCCGCCCAAGTTCATCGTCATGGAGGCCCAGGCGGCCGACTGCCTCTACCGGGGCGCCCTGGCCGGCGACGGCGCCCCCCGCATCGTGGACGGCGACCTCCAGACCATCATGGCCGGCCTGGCCTGCGGCGAGCCCAACACCATCTCCTGGGATATCCTGCGCAACCACGCCACCGCCTTTGTCTCCTGCCCCGACTGGGTGAGCGCCCGGGGCATGCGGATGCTGGGCGTCCCCGTCAAGGGCGATCCGGTGGTGATCTCCGGCGAGTCCGGCGCGGTGGGCATGGGCCTCATCGCCGCCATCATGGAGACCGATGAATACAAGGAGCTCCGGGAGGCCATCGGCCTAGACCGCTTCAGCCAGGTGCTCATGTTCTCCACCGAGGGCAACACCGACCCCATGAAGTTCCGCAAGGTGCTGTGGGACGGTGAATATCCCACCGTTTAATTCATCCCAAAAGCGGCAAAGCCGCTTCTGGGATGAGATACAGCCCGCCGCGCGCAGGTGCTGACCGCTGAAAGCGCTCAGCACCCACACTTGCTGGCTGAGCGGAGTTCGTTCCGGGGCACATGTCCCCGGAACGAACAAACTGCACGCCTGCGGCGCGCACTCTGTAAGGCTTTTAAGATAATATAACTACCTGTGAATCAATGATGGAGGGAAACGAACATGGATTACGAGCAGATCAAGAAGGCAGCCGAGAGCTACAGGGCCGACATGACCCGCTTCCTGCGGGCGATGATCTCCCACCCCAGCGAGAGCTGCGAGGAGAAGGAAGTGGTGGCCTGCATCAAGGCCGAGATGGAGAAGCTGGGCTACGACGCGGTGGAGGTAGACGGCCTGGGCAACGTCATCGGCTGGATGGGTGAGGGCGACAAGATCATCGCTTTCGATTCCCACATCGACACCGTGGGCATCGGCAACATCAACAACTGGGAGGCCGATCCCTACCAGGGCTACGAGGACGACGCGGTGATCTTCGGCCGCGGCGGCTCCGACCAGGAGGGCGGCATGGCCGCCGCCACCTACGGCGCCAAGATCATGAAGGATCTGGGCCTCATTCCCGCCGGCTATAAGATCATGGTGGTGGGCTCCGTGCAGGAGGAGGACTGCGACGGCATGTGCTGGCAGTACATCGTCAACAAGTTCTTCCCCGCCAAGGGCATCCGCAAGGAGCAGGTGGAGTTCGTGGTGTCCACCGAGCCCACTGACGGCGGCATCTACCGGGGCCACCGGGGCCGCATGGAGATCCGCGTGGACGTGAAGGGCGTCTCCTGCCACGGCTCCGCCCCGGAGCGGGGCGACAACGCCATCTACAAGATGGCCGACATCCTCCAGGACGTGCGCGCCCTCAACGAGAACCCCGCCGACGAGACCGTGGAGATCAAGGGCCTGGTGAAGATGCTGGATCCCAAGTACAACCCCGAGCACTTTGAGGACGCCCGCTTCCTGGGCCGGGGCACCTGCACCACCTCCCAGATCTTCTACACCTCCCCCAGCCGCTGCGCCGTGGCCGACTCCTGCTCCATCTCCATCGACCGCCGCATGACCGCCGGCGAGACCTGGGACTCCTGCCTCCAGGAGATCCGCGACCTGCCCAGCGTGAAGAAGTACGGCGACGACGTACAGGTGTCCATGTATATGTATGACCGGCCCTCCTGGACCGGCGAGGTGTACGAGACCGAGTGCTACTTCCCCACCTGGATCAACAAGGAGAACGCCGCCCACGTCCAGGCCCTGGTGGACGCCCACCACGCCCTCTGGGGCGACAAGCGCATCGGCCACGCCGACGCCGAGGCCAAGCGGGACGCCATGCACCTGCGGGACGGCCGCCCCCTCACCGACAAGTGGACCTTCTCCACCAACGGCGTGGCCATCCAGGGCCGCTACGGCATCCCCTGCGTGGGCTTCGGCCCCGGCGCCGAGAGCCAGGCTCACGCCCCCAACGAGATCACCTGGAAGATGGATCTGGTCACCTGCGCCGCCCTGTACGCCGCCGTGCCCGGCAACTACAAGGAGGAGAACAAGACCGCCGACGTGTCCCAGTTCCGCGCGGGCAAGACCAATAATAACATTCAGTAAGAAGCGCGCCCGTAGGGGCGGGATTTGTCCCCGCCCGCGGACGGCCACAAGGGCCGCCCCTACCCCACAACAAAAAAGAAAAGGAGATTGCCGCTATGGAAAACCTTCAGAACTATATTGACAAGCTCAACAAGCTCAACTTCAAAGAGATGTACGAGGGCGACTTCTTCCTGACCTGGGAAAAGACCGACGACGAGCTCGAGGCCGTCTTCACCATCGCCGACGCCCTGCGCTACATGCGCGAGCACAACATCTCCACCAAGATCTTCGAGTCCGGCCTGGGTATCTCCCTGTTCCGCGACAACTCCACCCGCACCCGCTTCTCCTTCGCCTCCGCCTGCAACCTGCTGGGCCTGGAGGTGCAGGATCTGGACGAGGGCAAGAGCCAGATCGCCCACGGCGAGACCGTCCGCGAGACCGCCAACATGGTGTCCTTCATGGCCGACGTCATCGGCATCCGCGACGACATGTACATTGGCAAGGGCAACGCCTACATGCACGAGTTCATGGACGCCGTGACCCAGGGCCACAAGGACGGCGTGCTGGAGCAGAAGCCCACCCTGGTCAACCTCCAGTGCGACATCGACCACCCCACCCAGGCCATGGCTGACATGCTGCACATCATCCACCACTTCGGCGGCGTGGAGAACCTGAAGGGCAAGAAGATCGCCATGACCTGGGCCTACTCCCCCAGCTACGGCAAGCCCCTCTCCGTGCCCCAGGGCGTCATCGGCCTGATGAGCCGCTTCGGCATGGACGTGGTTCTGGCCCACCCCGAGGGCTACGAGGTCATGCCCGAGGTGGAGGAGGTGGCCCGTGCCAACGCCCAGAAGAGCGGCGGCACCTTCACCAAGACCCACTCCATGGCCGAGGCCTTCCAGGACGCCGACATCGTGTACCCCAAGAGCTGGGCCCCCTTCGCCGCCATGGAGAAGCGCACCAACCTGTACGCCGAGGGCGACACCGACGGCATCAAGGCCCTGGAAAAGGAGCTGCTGGCCCAGAACGCCGCCCACAAGGACTGGTGCTGCACCGAGGAGCTGATGAAGACCACCCGCGACGGCAAGGCCCTGTACCTGCACTGCCTGCCCGCCGACATCAACGACGTCTCCTGCGTGGACGGCGAGGTGGAGGCCAGCGTGTTTGACCGCTACCGCGATCCTCTCTACAAGGAGGCCTCCTTCAAGCCCTATATCATCGCCGCCATGATCTTCCTGGCCAAGGTGAAGGATCCCCAGGCCACCCTGAAGGCCCTGGAGGAGCGCGGCCTGGCCCGCTGGTTCCAGAAGTAAAATCTGCGAATTTCCCCCGCCCAGGCGCTCCGGCCCGCCCGCAAATACAGGTACTCCGGTATTCTGCGGGCGGGCCCCGTCTTTTTCGGCGCGGACACACAGGCAGGGATGCCCCTTGCGGCCGCCCGCCCCCCCGTATTCCGTAGGGGCCGATGCCCTCATCGGCCCGGCGGCCCGCGGAACAGGCAGGGTGCACACACAGGTGCGCCCCTACTGAATTCCGCCTGCGCCAAGGTTTTGCCCTCCGGGCAAAACGCTTGTACGCGCCTCCCGGCGCGGAGGGCATTTCCGCCCCCCTCCTTTCGACTTTTCTTATTTTGAATGAGGTGCTATTCATGGGTAAACGTGTTGTCATCGCCCTGGGCGGAAAACGCCCCAGGACGGCACGCCGCCCTGGGGGCCCCCTTCTGTTTTTACTTGCTCGGCGGAACTGAATTCCGCCTGCGCCAAGGTTTTGCCCTTCGGGCAAAACGCTTGTACGCGCCTCCCGGCGCGTGGGCATTTCCGCCCCTCTCCTTTTGACTTTTCTTTATCTTGAATGAGGTGCTATTCATGGGTAAACGTGTTGTCATCGCCCTGGGCGGAAATGCCCTGGGCAACAATCTGCCGGAGCAGATGATCGCGGTGAAGCAGACCGCCAGGGCCATCGTGGATCTGATCGAGGAGGGCCACGAGGTCATCATCGCCCACGGCAACGGCCCCCAGGTGGGCATGATTCAGAAGGCCATGGCCGAGCTGACCCGCTCGGAGCCGGAGAAGTACATCCCCTGCCCCCTCTCCGTCTGCGTGGCCATGAGCCAGGGGTATATCGGCTATGATCTCCAGAATGCGCTGCGGGAGGAGCTGCTGGATCGCGGCATCTCCAAGGGCGTGGCCACCGTGCTGACCCAGGTGGAAGTAAACCGGGACGACCCGGCCTTCCAGAACCCCACAAAGCCCATCGGCGCCTTCATGACCAAGGAGGAGGCCGACAAAATGGTGGCTGAGCGGGGCTATAACGTCATTGAGGACGCGGGCCGGGGCTACCGCCGTGTGGTGGCCTCTCCCAAGCCCCAGTCCATCATCGAGATTGAGTCCATCCGCGACATGGTGGACGCCGGACTGGTGGTGGTGGCCTGCGGCGGCGGCGGCATCCCGGTCTACAAGACCGAGGGCCACCACCTCAAGGGCGCGGCGGCGGTCATCGACAAGGACTTCGCCTCCTGCGTGCTGGCCCAGCAGGTCAACGCCGATACCCTCATCATCCTCACCGCCGTGGAGAAGGTGGCCATTAACTTCGGCAAGCCCAACCAGACCTGGCTGGACAGCCTGACCCCCGCCGAGGCCAAGGTCTACATGGAACGGGGCCACTTCGCCCCCGGCTCCATGCTGCCCAAGGTGCAGGCTGCCGTGGAATTCGCCGAGAGCGCCCCCGGCCGCACCGCCCTGATCACCCTTCTGGAAAAGGCCAAGGACGGCGTGGCGGGCCGCACCGGCACGGTTATCCACCAGTAAAGTGCAAAAAATGGAGTTCCCGCCCTGCGGGAACTCCATTTTTAACGTCCGAAGATCAGTACATAGTAGAGCGGAATGGTGAGAAACAGCATCCAGCCCGGGTGCCAGTTGTCCAGCAGGAAGCCGGTGATCAAAAAAGCCACCGTGACCACCACGGCATAGACCTCCGAGATGCCGAGCCAGTAGGTCAGGTTGGGCAGAATCACCATCAGCGCCAGGGTGAGCAGCCACAGCAGCCCCTCCTTCCACTTGGCCCGCGCCCGCTTCCGGGCCTTCTGCTCCGCCTCCTCCGCGGCGTCCCAAGCCCGGGCGGCGGCAAAAATCTCCGCGTCCTCGTCCGCCGGGGCCTCCTCCGGCTCCGGCGCGGCCTGGGCCGCCTCCCCCGCCGGGGTGTGGAGCAGCAGCGCGTCCAGGGACACGCCGTAGAGCCGGGCCAGGGCGAGCAGGTTGTCCGTGTCTGGAGAGGACTCCGCCCTCTCCCACTTGGACACCGCCT
>QFCH01002203.1_pt1 | contig 16343 bp, 8 predicted proteins | sample 5346071 | NCBI WGS metagenome assembly QFCH01 (sample SAMN09062255, study PRJNA434731) | Human gut metagenome, whole genome shotgun sequencing project. | isolation source: stool timepoint B chromium assembly | host: Homo sapiens | collected 2015
GGCTTGTCCCCGCCCGCGGGCGGCCATAAAGGCCGCCCCTACATTTCCGGGGTTCTGTTTCCGATGGGGTGTCTTGTGGCGCTTATCTGTAGGGGCGGGGCTTGTCCCCGCCCGCGGGCGGCCATAAAGGCCGCCCCTACATTTTCGGGGTTCCGTTTTCGATGGGGTGTCTTGTGGCGCTTATCTGTAGGGGCGGGGCTTGTCCCCGCCCGCGGGCGGCCATAAAGGCCGCCCCTACATTTTCGGGGGTCCGTTTTTGATGGGGTGTCTTGTGGCGCTTGTATGTAGGGGCGGGTGCCCACACCCGCCCGCAGGCCATCCGGCAGGACAAAGCCCTCGCGTTCGGCTGTGTGCCGGACGCAGGGGATTTGTCTGTGCCGGGAGGAGATGGGACGAATATGGCAAATTATACGGAATATTACCACCTGCACCAGTGGGAGCCGGAGGATAGCTTCCTGCGGACGGATTTTAATGAGGACTTCCGAAGGATTGCGGCCGCACTCCAGGAAAAGCTGGGACAGGCCGACCGGGCGGAGTTGGCCGCCGCAGCGGCGGAAAAGGCAAAGCTTTCTTGCGGCGCGTTCCTGGGAAATGGGACGAGTCAGAGCATCCCGCTGGGGTTCCGGCCCTCGGCTGTGCTGCTTCCGGGCCGCTCCGGGCTGCTGCTGGCAAGCCGGCAGACGGCGGCAGGTGCGATTGAGATTATCCAGCAGGGGTTTCGGGTAGTCCATGAAGACGGGGCGATCGACCGGATCAACGAGTCGGGAAAGACCTATCCATATCTGGCGTTTCTGGAGGGCCAGATACCATAAAAAGTTCCCCGGGCCAATGGCCCGGGGAGCTTTTTAAAATATAGGGGAATTAGCTTCCGGTCACTGCAAAGGTCAGAACCAGAGTCAGCTCATTATTGCTAACGCTAGCCGTCACACTCTGAGCGTTGGTGACCTTCAGGCCGCTGTAGCTGGCGGTATCGCCAAACACATAGCCATCACTGGCGGTCAGAACCACGGTGGCACGGTAGTGAGTAGTGGCTGCAAAATTGGCACCAGAGAAGTTGCTCCAGGGATCATTTCCGGTAGCGCTGTTCTCCCAAGTGATGCTCTTTTGGGTGACTCCAGTACCAGTCACCTTAGAGTCAGCAACCGTAGCGTCCTTGGCAGGAGCGGTAATGGTGAGGCTCGCATTGTCACTAGTGATGGTGGTCTTGGCCTTCACATCGCACTCGGTGCTCTTCTTCGGGTTGGTCTTATTGCCATTCACATCGTTATTGGTGTTGGTGGCGATAACATAGTACTTCCCAGTCTCGGTGGGGGTGTAGGACTCGCCAGTCTCACCGGGGAGGGGCATGCCGTTCTTATACCACTGGTAGGACACAGTGCCCTTGTCGGTCACGGTGGCCTTGACCGTCAGCTTGTCACCGATATAGCCGTTGGACTTCAGATCAGTGTCAAACTTGGGCTCCGCGGCATCCACCTTGGTGCCAACGTTGCAGGTGGCGCTCTTGGTGGTAGCGGTCAGGCTGTTGCGGGTATTGGTGACGACCACGTAGTACTCACCGGCATCGCTGGCCGTATAGGTGGCGCTGCCGGAGCCAACCACGGAATCGCTGCCGCCGGACACCTTGTGCCACTCGTAGGACAGGGTGCCCTTGTCGGGGGCGTTAGCCACGACCTTCAGCTCCGTGCCGGTGACGGCAGTGGTGGTCAGGTCGGTGGTGATCACAGGGGCCTTGGGGTTGGCAAAGGCGATCTTGTAGTAGACCATGCCCTTGTTGGTGTCGACGCCGACATACATAGCGCTGGTCACAACGGGATAGGGGTTAGTGGCAACCAGCTTGTAGGTGCCGAACACCTCTTCGTAGACGCCCTTCACATTGCCCTGCAGGGCGTTGACCAGAACGTCGGCGGTCAGTTTGTTCTGGGCGGTGGTGACACTGCTGGAGGTGCTGGCAGCCATGTCGTTGGTCAGGGTGATGGTCTGGTTGCTGATGTCGCTGATCATGGTCTCGTTGCTGGTGGAGATCACACCGTCGGACAGGGAGCCGGTACCGTGATCCGGCACCTCAGTGCCGTCCAGGACGCTCTTGATGTACGCGGCGCGGACCGTGTTCTCGTCGGCATCCAGAACCAGGACGGTCTCCTTCGCAACGCCGGTGGAGAAAGCGCCGGCGGGAGCGTTGGTACCAGCGGACACGTCCTCCACGTTCCAGATATTCTTGTCGTAGGAGTAGCTGTCAACCAGCTTGGTGAGCTTCTTGTCGCTGTAGACAGCCACGGTGCCGTCGTTGAGCTTCACGGCATAGCCGGTCAGAACGTGGGTGCCGCTGCTGCCGGGGGCAGTCAGATCCGCCACGCCCTCGCCGTTCACGGTGTAGGCATAGGCAGTCTCAAAGTCGCTGTTGCCCTTGAACAGGGAGTCGTAGTCGGATTTGGTGAGCTTCAGGGTGGAGGCGGTGCCGTCCATCAGAAGCACGTTCAGGGTCACATAGCCGGAGGAGCTGCTGGTGCGGCCCAGGACATAGGCGTAGTCCTTCTCGGCGGCCACGCCCTCAGCGTCGAACAGAACCACGTCGGTCAGATTGGCCTTGGTGGTCTGGGCCACAAAAGCGGTGTTCTTGTCTACGTTAGACATCTTGTCGTAGCCGATGGCCACGCCGTACTTGTCCTCACCGTTCACGGTCGTGAAGTAGAAGGCCACGGTGTTCTTGTCCACGGCCACCTGACTGCTGGTGCCGTACTTGATGCGGGCAGCGCCGGTATCATAGTCGGCAGCAAGGGTGCTCTTCACGTTGGCGGGGCTGTAGTGGTCATCCGCGTTGGCATGGTTGTCGCCCACGATGGACTTGATGGTCAGAACATCCTTGTCGTTGAGGCTGTACTCAATGACATAGCCGGCAGCGAAACCGGACTGGTGCTGCTTGCTGGAGTAGTGAACGTCACCGCTGAAGGGCAGCGTGCCATCAGGCTTGGTGGTGGTGTTGTCCTGAACGGAGGAGCCCAGGAAGCCCTTCAGCTCCTCAATGCCGTTGTCCTTCTGCTGAGAGGAGGTCAGCTTGGGGAAGAGCTGCTCGCCCACGTTCTGCGCGGAGGCATCGAAGTTCAGGGTGTAAAGCTTCTCGGTGCCATCGGCCAGCAGAACCTTCACTTCGCCGGTGGGGTTGGAGTTGGTGCGGCCCGGATCGTAGCCGGAATCCAGGATCAGGGCATAGTCGCCCACGCCCTTGGAGGAGGGACGGTAAGCGATCACGTTGTCATTGGAGTCGAGGATGAAGTCGTAGTCGATGTCAAAGTCCACGCCGTCCTTGGTGCCGCAGTCCAGCACGTTGAACTCGTAGGTGTTGTCGGCCGCATCCGCCGCAAACAGGATGTAAGAGGGGTGGTACTCGGTGCCGCCCACGGTGATGGTCTGCTCCTTGGTCTTGCTGGAGGAGTAGGACTCCATCTGGCCGGTCACAACGTTGGGGGTGGAGACATGGTACTTGCCGCCGTAAGAGGCAACCAGAACCAGATCGCCCTCAGACAGGTTGGCGTCGGTCACGATGTTCTCGTTGTCGATGGCCTTGTTCTTGTTGAAGGCGTTCAGAGTGGTGGTCTCCTTGGAGTCGCTCTTGGCGATGACCTGGGTCAGAGTCTCCTGCAGGTACAGGACGTACTCAACAATACCGTCGCCGTCGTTGTCGATGGCGGTCATCTCCACGCCATAGGCATTGGTCTTGCCGTTGACGTTGGTGAAGCGGCCGGTCTTGGCGTCAAAGCCCAGCGCCTTAGTGGCGTCGGCCTCGCTGTCCATCACACCGTAGTTGACATAGTAGGCGGTGTCCTTGTCGGTGGACAGGCCGGTGCCCTTCAGGAAGTCCTTCATGGTGTCCTGCGTGTCAGCGGTGGTCTTGACCACGTTGCTGGCATCATCGAGGTACACGCCCAGCACGGTGGAGTTGGAGAGAACGGTGGTCTTCTTGGCGTACATGGTCACGGTCTTGCCCAGCATGTCGGCAGTGGTGGACACGTTGAACACGACCTGGCCCTTCACCTCTTCGTACTCGCCGGTGGTGGTGTTGGAGGTAGTGGAGGCGTAGACCTTCACGTTCTCCATGGTGGTCTTGCCCTTGGCGGAGGCAAAGTCGCTGTCGGTGTTGTTCAGCGCGGCCTCCTCGTTGGAGACAACCACGCCCTCAATCTTGTAAACACCGTACTTGGCGCTCAGCAGGGTGCGGTGGTCGGTGAAGGCGATGGCATAGCCGTTCTCGTACTTCTGAATCATCTCGATGTCCAGAGCGTTGTAGATCAGCAGCGCCGCGTTGTCGCGGGTCAGAGGATCGCCGGTGGGAGCGGTCAGGTCATCAAAGATGCCCAGGGTAGAGGCCAGAGAGGCGGTCTTGATGGCCCAGTCGTTGCCGGTCAGGCCCTCGAGCTGCGCGTCGTAGCCGGCGGCCACTAGCAGCATCTTGGCGGCCTCGTTGCCGGTAACGGTAGCGGCGGGGTCAAACTTGCCGTTGCCGCGGCCGGCGATGATGCCCAGGCTGTAGCAGTAGTTGATGTAGCTCTCAGCCCAGTGGCCCTTCACGTCGGTCAGGCCGGTGTTCATCCCGACATACAGGCCGTCCACATCGGCGCCCTGATTCAGGACGGTGGCGATCATCTTCGCCATCTCGGCACGGGTCACATTGCCCGCGGGGTCAAAGAAAGACCCATCTTCCTTGCCGTTGATCACACCCAGAATGGTGAGCATGGAAACGGCATCCTTGTTGACGATCTCATCCTTGTCGGAGAAGTCGTCAAAGCCCGCAGCGCTGGCGGAGACAACCATCATGCCGATGAGCATGATCGCCGCCAGAGCCAGGCTGAGAGCCCGCTTGAGGTTTCTCATTTGGATTTCCTCCTTCTGAATTTTGAGCCAGAGGGGCGTATGACTCCCCTTGCCTCTGTACGCATGATAAAGCATCTTTCGCAAAAGGTCAACACCTCCGGCGCATTTGTAACAAAGCTGTAAAACAACGCCCGTTCCCTGCCAAACCGACCAGAACCGGCCGTTTCCCCTTTTATTATATATAGGTGTCCGGTGGTACGGCGACGTACCGCCGGACATTTTTTTGCCTCCGGCGGGCCCGCCCACAACACCCGGCATCCGTAGGGGCGGCCTTTATGGCCGCCCGCGGGCGGGGACAAGCCCCGCCCCTACGTAATGCGCCTTTCTTTGCAGGGGCCGCCGGGCAGATCGCGGGCGGGTGTGGGCACCCGCCCCTACAGGCCGGGGCCATTCGCTGTGTGCTGGTGTCCCGCACCTTGTTTTCCCGTAGGGGCCGATGCCCACATCGGCCCGCCGCTCCGGCCGGGTGCAGAGAGCGGGCGGGGACAAGCCCCGCCCCTACGTCCAAGCGACGCAAGACAGCCCGCCGGAAACGAAATCCCGGATGTAGGGGCGGCAAAAACAGTTTTGGGAACAGCGGAAACTTTTGGGCGTTTTTTTCGTCTAATAGATAGCCGCGGCAAATTTAAGGTTTCCTTAAGAACTTGTCACTGCTTTGTAATGCCAAGCCCCGCGGCTTGTGGTACAATGGTAAATGCAATCCAATCGCCAATCTTTAGGGAGGAACAGACATGACCGAACAGCAGACCCCAGTGATGACCCCGCCGGCCGCGCCCCCGGCCGCCCCCACTGGGCCGAAGAAGAAACGCAAGGGCCGGGGCAAGACGATCGCGGGAATTCTCATTGTCGCCGCCATCGCCATCGCGCTCGTTGTGCTGGTGTGGTACTTTGTATTCCGGGAGGACGGCTCCAAGGGCGAGGTCATGACCGACTTCGTCACCCGGGGCTCCATCCAGTCCATGGTGGAGGGCAGCGGCACCACCAAAGCCAAGGACTCCGCCACCGTCACGCCCGGCTCGGGCACCATTCTGGAGCTCTTCGTCCAGGAGGGCGACCAGGTGACCGCGGGCCAGCAGCTCTACCGTATGGACGACACCACCGCCCGCGACGCGGTGACCGAGGCCCAGAAGTCGGTGGACAACTGCAACAAGGAGCTCCAGGCTGTCTATGACAAGATCGCGGAGCTGAGCATTACCGCCCCCCACGCGGGCAACCTGCGGGAGGTGGCCGATCTCAAGGTGGGCGACACCGTCAACGAGGGCGACACCATCGCCACCCTGGTCAACGACACCAAGCTGCGCCTCTCCCTGTACTACAGCTACGCCTATGAGGGTGACATCAAGGTGGGGCAGACCGCGCAGATCTCCATCCCCGCCATCATGGCGCCCGTCACCGGCAAGGTGGAGCAGATCAACAAGGTGCGCTTTGTCTCCCCCGAGGGCGCCACCCACTTCGAGGTGGTGCTGGTGCTGGACAACCCCGGCACCCTCGCCGAGGGGATGGACGCCTCTGCCGGCCTCACCGCCGCCGACGGCACCCCCATCTACCCCTACCAGAACGGAAAGCTGGAGTACTACGAGTCCACCAAGATCACCGCCAAGGCCACCGGCCCGGTGGAGCGCGTCAGCCTGCTGAACTACGGCGACGTGAAGGCCGGGCAGCTCCTGGTGCAGTTGGGCGCCAAGGACACCGACGAGGAGATCGCCTCCAAGGAGAACGCCCTCAAGGCCGCCCAGGAGAAGCTGGAGGAGGCCACCAAGGAGCTGGAGAAGTACAACGCCGTCGCCCCCATTGACGGCACGGTTCTCCAGTGCAGCCTGACCGAGGGCCAGGAGGTATCCAGCGGCCAGGGCATCACCATCGCCGACACCTCCCAGATGATCATCGAAATTCAGGTGGACGAGCGCAACGCCCGCTACATCAAGGCCGGTATGATGGTGGACATCAACCAGTACGGCACGCCCTACGTGGGCATCGTGGAGAGCGTATCTATGACCGCCTCCGGCGAGAACGGCGTGGCCTCCATTCCCGCCGTCGTCACCGTGGACAACTACGACGGCAGCATGATCCCCGGTACTTACGCCGAATACTCCTTCGTGGCCAGCGAGTCGGAGGACTGCCTCACCGTCCCCGTCCAGGCCGTCAAGTATGTCAGCTTCGCCAACGTCCAGCTCCCCGAAACCCTGGATGCCGATCCTTCCGCCGGAATGGACGACAGTATGATGGATGACGGCATGATGGACGACGGCATGGTGGACGGCGGCATGATGGACGACAGCGTGGTGGACGGCGGCGTGGAGGTCCTGCCCCAGTCCTACTCCGGCGGCGCTTTTGCTGATCCCTTGGGTATGATCGCGGTGCCGATGCCCGGCGGCGTCGTCGTCGTGGACGGCGGCTCCATGGGCGGCTCCTCCGGCGGCGCCAGCGACGACAGCACCGGCGTCATCGTATGGGTCAAGTCCAAGGAGGCCCCCGCCAACGCCATTCTGGAGCCCGACCCCACCTGGGACTGCCCCGAGGGCTTCTGGGCCGTGCCCGTCGAGGTCGGCCTGTCCGATAATTCCAAGGTGGAAATCACCCGCGGCCTGGCGGAAGGCCAGGAGGTCTTTATCGGCTACCAGAACCCCGACGAAATGTACTATTAAAGAGGGCCCCGGTATGCTCATTGATGTAAAAAACCTCTTTAAAATCTACCACGAGGGGGAGGAGAGCGAGGTTCGCGCACTGGACGGCGTCTCCCTCTCCGTGGACCGGGGAGAATTCCTGGCCATCATCGGCCAGTCCGGCTCCGGCAAGTCCACCCTCATGAATATCCTGGGCTGCCTGGACATCCCCACCTACGGGGACTACCACCTGGACGGCGTGGACGTCACCGAGCTGTCCGACCGGCAGCTCGCCCACATCCGCAACAAGCAGATCGGCTTCATCTTCCAGGGCTTCAACCTCATCCCCGCCCTCAACGCCTGGGAGAATGTGGAGCTGCCCCTCATCTACCAGGGCGTGCCCGCCTCCAAGCGGGCCGACCGGGTGGAGGCCGCCCTGGAGCGGGTGGGTCTGGCCGAGCGCGCCGGGCACAAGCCCACCGAGATGTCCGGCGGCCAGCAGCAGCGCGTGGCCATCGCCCGCGCCATCGCCACCCAGCCCCCCATCATCATGGCCGACGAGCCCACCGGCGCCCTGGACTCCCGCACCGGCAAGCACGTGCTGGAGATCCTCCACGGCCTGCACGACGACGGCTCCACCATCATCCTCATCACCCACGACAACGGCATCGCCGCCACCGCCGAGCGCGTCGTGCGCATCTCCGACGGGCATATCATCTACGACGGCGACAGAGAGGGGGCCTTCCTTTGAACCTGACCCAAGCCTTCAAGATCGCGGTCAAATCTATCGCCGCGAAAAAGGCCCGCTCCGCCCTCACCATGCTGGGCGTCATCATCGGCCTGGCCGCCGTCATCATCCTGGTCTCCTACGCCGAGGGCCAGAACCGCCAGATGCGGGAGTACTACGAGAGCCTGGGCAACAACGTGGTCAACATCAATGCCTACAGCCCCTCCGGGCGGGATCTGACCAAGACCATCCGGGACTACTGCATGGAGGATCTCGACGACTACATCCTGGGCCTCACTCCCACCGTGGACTACTACGACCAGACTATCCTGAAGTACGGCGCCAAGTCCATGGACAGCAATAACAGCAACTGGGACGAATCCCCCCAGCTCGTCATGGGCAACCAGGACTACTCCCTGTGCAACAACTTCACCATCGCCCGGGGCCGGGACATCTCCTTCCTGGACGTGGAAAACTACAGCCAGGTCTGTGTCCTCGGCTCCAAAATCGCCGACACCCTCTTCAACTACATTGACCCCGTGGGTAAGGAGATCACCATCAACGGCATCCCCTTCACCGTTGTCGGCGTCTTTGAGGAGAAGGACCCCAACAACATGTCCGGTATGGACCGCTATGTGCTCATTCCCTATACCGTGAACCGCATCATCAGCGGCAAAACCGAAATTGGAAGTTTTGTGGCAAAGGCCAAGGACTCCGCCACGACCACCAAGGCCGTCTCCCTGCTCCAGGGCTACCTGGACAGCCTGCTGGGCCCGAATGAGGGCAATGTCTCCACCCCCAATACCTGGCAGGAGCAGAGCAAGGAGCAGGACAAGATGCAGCAGCGCTTCCTGGGCGGCATTGCCGCCATCTCCCTGGCCGTCGGCGGCATCGGCATTATGAACATCATGCTGGTCACCGTCACCGAGCGCACCCGGGAGATCGGTATCCGCAAGGCCATCGGTGCCGAGCGCAAGAGCATCATCGCCCAGTTCCTGATCGAAGCCTGCATGATCTGCGGCATCGGCGGCCTGTTCGGTATCGCCGCGGGCTACATCGGCACCTTGATCGTGGGCAAATTGTCCTTTAAAATGATTCTATGGCCCAGCCCGGGCGTTGCCGTCGGCTCCTTCTTCATTTCCGTGGCCCTGGGCGTCATCTTCGGCCTGTACCCTGCCATCAAGGCCTCCGGCCTCCAGCCGGTGGATGCCCTGCGGGCCGATTAAAGGAGAGAGAATATGAGATTAAAACGACTGATTTCCTGCCTTCTGTCCGCCGCGCTGCTGGCCGGGCTACTGGTATTTCCTCCCGCTTCGGCGTCCGGCTCGGGCGGCTTCTCCGACATCAGCGATTCCACTGTCGCCGACGCCGCGGAGATGCTCCGCCTGCTGGGCGTGGTGGACGGCACCGGCGGCGGCGCCTTCAACCCCGGCGGCACCCTGAGCCGGGCCGAGTTCTGCAAAATGACCGTGGAGATCATGGGCCGCGGCGCTGAGGAGCCCGCCCAGCGCAACCGCACCATCTTCACCGATGTGGGCCCCACCTACTGGGCCAGGGGCTACGTGAACCTGGCCTCCTCCATCACCATCGGCGGCACCGCTGGTGAGAATGGCGGCACCACTGGCGGTACACGCCTGATTATGGGCGTGGGCGACGGTACCTTCCGCCCCAACCAGGCCATCACCTACGGCGAGGCCGTCACCATCCTCATGCGGGTGCTGGGCTATGGAAGCGCCGATGTGGCCACCGGCTCCAACTGGTATGACGGCTATGTGGCCGTGGCCCAGTCCTCGGGGCTGGCCGACGGCCTGAGCCTGGGCGGCGCGGCCACCCTCACCCGTGGGCAGGCGGCGATTCTGTTCTATAACCTGCTCTTTACTGAGCCTAAGGACAGCGACCAGGTGTACCTGACCACCCTGGGCGGTTCCCTGGAGGACAACGTGGTGGTTCTCTCCACCGACGCCACTGCCGACGACGGCACCACCGGCTCGGTGCTCACCACCTCCGGCACCTATAAGACCGACCGCGTCTCCTTCCCCGGCGAGCTCAACGGTACCCGCGGCCAGCTCGTTCTGGATAAGAACAAGAAACTGCTGGCCGTCCTCCCCGAGGAGGGCAGCACCTTCCGCTCCGTCACCGTCATGGGCAGCCCGGAGGCCAACGCCATTCCTGTGTTGGGCGACGAAACCATCTCCGTCACGCTGGAGACCCCGGTCTATACCAGCGACGAGCAGGCCGCCAGCACCTACGAGAAGATCTGGACCAGCCTGCGCTCCGGCGCCAGCCTGCGTCTGTGCTTCAACAGCTCCGGTAAGCTGGAATACATCTATATGCCCTCCAAGACCGCCAGCGTCAGCGACGACAACGTGCTGGTGGCCAAGAACAAACCCACCGGCTCCAACAACCCCTTCGCCTCCCTGTCCGGCGGCAAGACCCCGGCCCAGATCTACAAGAACGGCATCCCCGCCGAGCTCAGCGACCTGCGCCAGTATGACGTGGGGACCTACGACAAGTCCTCCGATACCCTGTTTGTCTCCGATCTGAAGCTCAGCGGCCTGTATGAGAACGCTTACCCCAACGCCGCCGCTCCCTCCACCGTCACCGTAATGGGCGCTGAGCTCACCGTACTGCCCAGCGCACAGGCGGATCTTGCTGCATTCAAGGTGGGCGACAAGGTTACCCTTCTGCTCACCACCACCGGCCAGGTGGCGGGGGCTGTCTCTCCCGATGTGGCCAAGTCCAACGCCGTCGGCGTGGCCGAGGTGAAGGGTACCACGGCGACCATCAAGTTGCTGGACGGCATCCTCACCCTGGAGGGCAAGACCACTTACAGCGAAGCCGCCGCCGCCAAGCTCAACGGCTGCCTGGTGACGGTATCCTCCTATAAGCGTGACTATCTGACCCTGAGCAAGGTAAATGGAAAGGGTGCCTCCACCGCGCTGAACCTGACCACCAACCGCATGGGCACTAAGGAGCTCTCCGCTGGCGCCCGCTTCTTTGAGCAGGTAAGCAACGGCAGGCTGGTGGAGATTGACCGCAGCGACATTACCATCACCAGCATCCCGGCCAACAAGATTACCTATGTGGGCTATGACTGGGCCGGCCGCGTGGATAAGCTGGTGCTTAACGATGTTACCGGCGACCGCTATGACTACGGTATAATTCATTACCAGCCTGCCGGCTATCAAGAAACCCCTGGTAATCCTAATGGTAACGGTGAGTATAAGAACGGTGAGATTAGTGTTACCAACGGCAGCTTTCCAAAAGGGATGCCACCGTATGTGGTCGGCTCTGTGGACGGCGCCAAGACCAACCGCATGGGCGGCGTCGCCGGCTCTCTGGACCAGTTGGACGGCCAGAATCGCATGGCCGCGTTTATGCCGCTGAACGAGGCCAAGGGCATCCGCCGCGCCCAATTCGATACCGACGCCATGCTTCTGACCACCAACTCCATGGTGATCCCCATCTCCGACGCGGTAGAGTGCTACAACAAGACCACCGGAGCTTGGTATGAGCTTGGCAAGGATGGCGACCACAAGGCTGCGCTGAATCTGGCGCTGGCCTTCTCCGACGATATCACCGTCTACTATGACCGCTCTCCCGAGGAGGGCGGCAAGGTCCGCATCGTCGTTGTGGAATGAGTTTTGTTCTACCAAAAGTCTACCAGAAACGCCTTGGAACCCTTTGGGTTCCAAGGCGTTTTCACTTTTCCCGCTCCCGTATTGTCTACCAAACGTCTACCATAGCAACCTTTTGATTCTGTTTCCCCGCCTTTTATATCCCTATTCCCCGAAAGCTGCATTCTTTCCTCCCATGTAAGGGGCGTCATACGCCCCTCTGGCTCAAAATTCAGAAGGAGGAAATCCAAATGAGAAACCTCAAGCGGGCTCTCAGCCTGGCTCTGGCGGCGATCATGCTTATCGGCATGATGGTTGTCTCCGCCTGCGCTGTGAGCTACAACGATCTCACCGATAAGGATCAGATCGTGAACAAGGACGCCGTTTCCATGCTGGTTTCCCTCGGCATCATCGAGGGCAAGCCCGACGGCTCCTATGCACCCACCGAAAATGTTGACCGCGCTCAGATGGCGAAGATGCTCTCCGTCATCATGAATAAGGGCGTGGACAACAGCGCTCTGTACCAGAGCGTCAACTCCGGCTTGACCGATATCACCAGCAACTGGGCCAAGGGCCATATCAACTACTGCTACACCACCGGCATCATCGCCGGCCGCGGCAACGGCACCTTTGATCCCAGCGCCACCGTGACCGCCCTGGAGGCGGCCAAGATGCTGCTGGTGGCCGTGGGCTACGACCCCGCTATCGAGGGCTTTGAGGGCGCCGACTGGGCCATCAACGTGTCCGTCCGCGCCGACGAGCAGGGCATCTTCGAGGGCTTCACCAAGGATCTGTCCGCTCCCCTGAACCGGGATGACGCGGCCCTGCTGATCTACAACGCCCTGGACGTGGAGATGATCCAGAGCTACACCACCAACAACTACCCCATCGCTTACAGCGACCACCGCACCATCCTGGCCGACAAGTACGGCGTGATCAAGGTGCAGGGCGTTGTTGTGGCCAACGAGTGGGCTTCCCTGGCTTCCGATGACGGCGACGCCGCCCTGAAGGAGGGCAAGACCACCATCTACAACGGCGAGGGCATCTTCTCCACCACCGGCAACACCACCGTGAGCAAGGAGGACGCCTCCCTCAAGACCCAGACCTTCAATGTCAGCACTCCCGTTGACATGCTGGGCAAGACCGTCAACCTGTATATCAAGAAGACCACTATCCTGGCTGACTCCACCGTGTACGGCGACCCCGTGGTCTCCGACGTGAACACTGTCGTCACCACCGGCGAGACCGTGCTCTACAGCGGCGCGAAGGACCCCCAGGTGGACTATGACAAGCTGCTGGGCGAGAACGGCCTGACCGACAAGGACGCCAAGTATTTCTGGAACTACAACTCCGGCAAGTACATCCCCAACACCACCGAGAAGTATGGCGACAAGACCGCCAACGTGAAGGGCGCTACCCTGACCATCATCGACAACAACGGCGACGGTGAGGTTGATTACGTCCTGTCCGTGGAGAAGGCTCTGGCCGACATCACCTCCGTCAACTCCAAGAAGGAGACCGTGACCGTCCGCACCCTGGGCACCCTGGACAATAAGGATGTCGTGGGCTACGAGGACATGGCCAAGGAGGACGTGGTCCTGTACGTCCAGTACGGCGGCCGCACCTACCTGGAGAAGCCCGAGGTTGTCACTGGCGAGATGGAGCACTTCAACGTGAAGGGCACCGAGAAGTACATGACCGTCGGCGGCGAGAAGTACAAGGCCGATGAGCTGGAGACCAACGCCCGCACCGAGGTCGTCAAGTTCGACGTGACCGAATGTGACAAGGCCAATGGCGTGCAGTTTGAGACCTCCTACAACTTCTACCTGGACGACTACGGCAACGTGATCGCCTTCGAGGAGGTTGAGGCGGCCGCCAAGAACTACGCTCTGGTTCTGGACTCCGCATTCTCCACCAACATGCTGAACACCGACGCTCAGGTCAAGGTTCTGCTGCCCGACGGCACTGAGAAGACCTACCAGTTGAACTGGAGCGCCTCCGTGAAGAACTGGAAGGACGCCAATGAGACGACCGAGCAGGCCACAGAGCAGCTCAAGACCTTCCTGGGCACCGATGATGGCCGTGCTGGCAGCGCTGGTGTGTACCCCGCCGCTGGTGCCGCCGCCGGCAACCTGATTGCCTACAGCATCAACGATGACGACAAGATGACCATTGACCTGCCCGCTCTGGATGTCGGCAAGGTGGTTGACGGCTCTCACGCCGGCAGCGACTACAGCGACGGAAAGTTCTTCCAGGCCGACCACGAGACCCTGGATGCCAATGTCTCCAAGGGCGATGTTGAAATCGACACCAGCGCCAGCAAGGGCGGCGATCCCGTCGGCACCTATGGCATTGACGCCGACACCATCGTGTACTACTACAACGGCAAGGACGGCTCCGTGGCTGTGGGCTATGACAACATGGCCAAGCTGATCGACAAGAACGGCGTTCTGGCCGAGACTGGCAAGAAGATCATCGACGCTGGCACGAACACTAACGGCACCGCCAACGGCGAGGTCAAGGTCAGCGTTGTGGACCTGTATAAGAGCGACGTGGCCAATGTGGTTGTCCTCTACACCTCTCAGGCCAAGTTCGGCAACGAGGACTATGTCTTCGTGATGCCCGAGTTCGACGTTTACAACGACTACTTCTATTACACCGTCATCCATGAGGACGGCACCATGGAAGAGGTCAAGTCCGAGGAGAACCTGCGCAACGACCTGAAGGGCACTGACGGCATCGTCTGCACCATTGATATGGACTCCAAGAACCTGGCTTCCTTCAACACCACTCCCAGCCGCGTGGCTGAGGGCTTCGTGAAGGTCACCAGCAGCCGCTATGTCAACGTCTATACCGACGCTACCACCAACAACGCCATCCAGAATCCCGGCAAGGATAACGAGTGGCTCGACATGACCAAGCTGCAGAGCCCTGTCCGTCTGGCCAACAAGAATGACGAGCTGATCTACGACATCGACAACACCGACGTGGACGACGAGACCGCGACCGGCACCACCTTCCAGGACGGCCAGTATGGCTATGTGGTGTACGACGAGGACAACGTCGTGAAGGCCGCCTTCATCGTGAAGAGCTACCTGACTGAGGACCCCACCGGCAACAACAAGCCCGGCAAGCCCTCCAACGATGATCTGGCCCTCAAGATCATCACCAGCGGCCCCAACAGAGGCACCTTCTACTTCCTGAACGCCGAGGATGCCACCCTCATGGATATGGAGGACCTGCTGATCAGCTCCTTCGAGAAGCTGGGCTATGAGGTCGTCAAGATCCATTACACCAATGGCGATATCAGCGCGGTCGACGTGAAGCGCGGCAGCAGCGAAAGCACCTTCAAGGTCCTCGACTACACTGTCACCGACGAGGTGCAGGACGTTGTGGTTGACACCGTGGGCGACACCACGGTCGGCCCCGTGGCTGAGGATGTGAAGGATACCAGCACCGGTCTGGCCAACGGTTCCCTGGGCGGTGGCCTGTTCAACGGAATCACGCCCCAGAATGGTATGAAGCTCACCACCCTCACCATCACCCTGCCTGTGGATCCGAGCACTACCTATCGTGCGGTCCGTCAGACCAACAATGCCCTGATCACCTGCGCCACCGAGGGCGGTGAGGATGTCCCCACTGCCTGGAAGCATGGCGACAGCTTTGTGAAAGCCGGTGCCGCCAACGTCACTCCGGCCGGTACTGCCATCGAGTATACCCTGCTGGTCTGCGACGACGGCGAGCCCATCACCCTTGAGGTGTTTGAGAGCTCCACTGGCGCGTTCACCGTTGATGCTGACCACTACACGGTCAAGGAAAGCGGCGGCAGTGTTGCTACTCCCAGCTACACCGTTACCATTGATACCACCGGCGTGACCTTCCAGTAAGGATACGCAAAACCCCCGGGCCTTTGGGCCCGGGGGTTTTCTTTGTCTACAGGAACGCATAATAGCGGTACAGCGTCCCCTCCTGGTTCAGGCCGTGGGGAGAACCGTTCACCCGGAACCCATCTTCCGTAATAATCACGCTCCGCTCATTCATTCCATCCAGCCCCAGCTCATAGCCGGAGGAAAAGGATGAAGTGTTGTCCACCACAGCCAGCTTGGGTCTTGCGCCCAGCGATACCGTGTAGCTCAGCTCCCCATCCCCTGTGTACCGCCCGATGGCTGCGCGGCATTTGTCCCGCTCAAGCCCCAGCAGCGCGGCGTCAATGGCCGAAAGATCTCCGTTGAAGTCGGTGCGGAGGAAGCTGTCCTCCGGCTCCCACTGGTGCAGGTGATAGTGCTGTGTATAATTTGCCATTCTGATTACCTCCTCTGGAGATAAAAGCACCCCCGCGCACGGCGTACCGCCGGACGCGGGGGCCTTGTCCTGCCGAACGGCCTGCGGGCGGGTGTGGGCCCCCGCCCCTACATGCTTCGAGCACCGCAAGATAGCCCGCCAGCGACGGAACCCCGGAAGTAGGGGCGGCCCTTGTGGCCGCCCGCGGGCGGGGACAAGCCCCGCCCCTACGGAGCATTTTGGCCGGGC
>QFCH01002363.1_pt1 | contig 16178 bp, 14 predicted proteins | sample 5346071 | NCBI WGS metagenome assembly QFCH01 (sample SAMN09062255, study PRJNA434731) | Human gut metagenome, whole genome shotgun sequencing project. | isolation source: stool timepoint B chromium assembly | host: Homo sapiens | collected 2015
GGGATTCCGGTGCGGTCGGCGTCGACTCCGGCGGCGGCGAGAGCACGGGCGCAGAGGCCAGCCACGGCCTCGTCGCCGCGCGCGACCCGCTCGAGCGTCCGATCATCCTGCGCACCGAGATGGTCGCCGGGCACGCCGGCCCCTCCGGGCGCGAGGGCCGTTGGGCGGCGCGCTGCGAAGAGTTCGCCTTCGCGCTGAGCCAGGTGGGCGTCACGGTGTAACAGGTGGGGGCGGTCTTCGTTGGAAGACCGCCCCTCTCGCGTTGCGTCACTGTGCCGCGCGGCTGCACGCGTTACTGCGCGCCGCCGTCCCATCCCGGGCGCAGGGCGAAGGACTCAATGCTGCGCCTGTACCCCATCAGCAGATGTCGCTCCACGAGGTAGCGCGACATTGGGCCCGTCGTCAAGAGCACACGCTTGCCGCCCCCATCCCACGGCTGGTACGAAAGAGTGAGGACGTCCTCATCATCATTCTGCTCGAGCGCATACACACCGGTCTCGCTCACCTGGAATACCGCTGGGTTGCGAGTTTTCTCCGATGGAATCGAGAAAAGGTGCCTGGCGTTGCCGCTCGTCACGTCAACCGCGTAGGCGTTCCCTTTCTTTGTCACAAACCGGTACTCATCCCCCACCCGGATCGCTTGAGAATAGTAGAGGAAATTATCCTGATCCGTTTCGATGGGCTGTCCTGCTTCATCGAGTACAGGAATGATCGTGCGCTGCCCTGTAGTCAGATCCCATCGCTGCAGGACCAAAACCCCATCGAATGGGTGCCTTGTGCCATTACGCACAGCGGCTGGGTCTTCCTGCTGAATACTCAGCACCGTGATGACGTTCCCGTCGCACGGAACACTCATCCGACCCGTCAGCAGGCCATCAATCGCAGGTGCCACCGCAAGGAGTCGGGGAACATCACCAGTGGGTTCATCGATCTGAATCACAGCAGCAACATTCTCCGGCATGTCACCGCCCGACTGGGCTGCATAGGCCTCGAACGCCGCCGACCTGATGCTCTCAGAATCCTCAGTATCAGTGATCCCAACGATGTGCTGCCCGCACTGCCCAATCGACCCACTAGTATCGGGGATTTCCGTCGTCTCAATGCGCCCATTAGGGTGGATCGTGTCGACCTTGATCCCCCTGCCCAAATCTACGACAGCAATTCTCCCGTCCGGGAGCGAGAAGCGTTGATGCTCAGCGATCGACGGTTGTTTCACATCGATCTCCTGCGTTCCCTGATCGGTCGTCACATATTCCTTATCCGGCGCCCCAAAGGAGAGACCGCGTTCATTCCACAAGAGAGCGGAAATGCCGTACCTCTTAGCCTCGATACGGGTCGCCTGCCCCCGCCCCTGCGCGTCCAGCAGCACGATCCAGTTGTCTTCCGGCGGGTCCGGAAGTCCCGCCGAGAACTTTCCCTGGCTCAGCCGCACAGCAATCACCGCATCCCCCACACTCAGCTGAGCGGCCCGCGTCTCCGTCACCTCCCCCTGAGACATACAGCTCGACAGCAGCATGACGATCGACAGTGCTGCCGCACCGATGCCGCACCGGCGCACGCGCTTGCGACTGAGCAACCCCCTGCGGGTCTTCACACGGCTACCACCGGTAAGCGGCTCGTCAGTATGCGCCTTCATCATCCTGATCCATTCTCGTCACTGCGTCGAAGGCGCATCATACGCCCGCTCCCGAGTCTAGGGCACGAGGAGTGGGCGACCCCGGCCTCGTCCCCCTTTCAGATCAGGCAAGCGCGATGCCGATAGGATGAGGGCATGACGATTACGGCGGCGGCAGACGGTTCTTCCCTCGGCAATCCCGGGCCCGCGGGGTGGGCCTGGTACGTGGACGAGGACACGTGGGACGCGGGCGGCTGGCCGCAGGGCACCAACAACCTGGGCGAGCTGACCGCTATTCTGCGCCTGCTTCAGGCCACGGCCGAGACCGGCGATGAGCTGCACATCCTCGCCGACTCGCAGTACGCGATCAACGTCGTGTCGAAGTGGCGGCTCGGCTGGAAGAAGCGCGGCTGGACGAAGGCCGACAAGAAACCCATCAAGAACCTGGAGCTCATCCAGGAGATCGACCGCGCCATGGAAGGGCGCCGCGTCACCTTCGAGTGGGTCAAGGGCCACGCCGGACACCGCATGAACGAACGCGCCGACGACCTCGCGCGAGGGTGCGCCGAGGCCTACCAGGCCGGGCGCACGCCCGAGCCGGGTCCGGGGTTTGGGGGCGGCTCGTCGCGCGGCGCTACGCCCGCGGGCCAGGCGTCGGCGGGCCAGGCATCCGGGGGCGCTGCCGCTGGGCGCGCGGTGCCCGCGTCGGTCGAAGTGCGCGACGCTGTGGAGTCCGGCGCGAGCACACCTGCCGAACAGCAACACACCGAGGCCGACAGGGCCGCCGCTGTGCCCGCACGCCCGAGCGAACATGCGGAGGAACCCGCAGCTGCGCCGACATCTGCGTCCGCTTCGCGCAGCGCCTCTACCGACGAGGCCACCGCCGACAGGGCCATGACATCGACTTTTCGTTCCCATCCCAGTGTTTTCTCCGCGCCCACCGAGGCGAGCGAACCCGCGGAGGAGGCCCCGGCCTCGTCCGTGAGTGAACCCGCGATCACCACGGAGGACGCGGTCGCCCGCGAGCGCGAGTTCATCCTGGCGTGGACCGGCGGCGACGAGGTGGCGCTGGCGGGGATGACGGACGCGCGCACGACGCGCATTTGGCCAGGCGGCGGCGCGACCACGACGCTGGCGGGACCCTCGCCTGCCTCGCCGTCCATTGGCCGCATCGACGCGCACGACCTGGGCGGGTCGTTCCTGACCCGCTACCGGGTGCGTTGGGAGGGCGGCGCGTCGCTGGAATCCAGTGTGTGGGCACCGGCGACTTCTGGTGAAGTGCGCCTGATCATGGTGCACCACCAGTCGACGCTGATTTCCTGAGTGGGGCGTTCTGTCTCGGGTGGGCTCGGCTCGCGCGTTCGGCGGGCGCGCTCCGGGCACGACAGCCGCACTCTCTCCAAAAGTCGCATGCAATTCGGCCGCCCGAATAAACGGCACCGCCCACAAACGTTGCAATTCCAACGACGTGAATTCAATGTTTGAAGCAATCTCAGGGGAATTGCATGCGACATTGTTGGGAAACCGCTCCATGGCCGTGGCCGCGGCGAGGAGAGGTTGCATCTCGACAGCCAGTGCACGCGTCCCGGCCCCTGGAGCTCCAGTCGGCCGAGTGCACCTCATGCGGATAGGTTGCTCGCATGTGGATAGGTTATGCGCATGCGGATAGGTTATTAAGGTATCCGCATCGTCGTAACCTATCCGCATAGCCTTTTCCTATCCAGTAGTGTCCCGCATAGTGGTGTAACCGTGTGGTGGTCGGCCCGTTTGATATGGGTGCGGTCACCGTGTGATCCTTCGAGAAAGTTTCCTACTTCTGACTCGAAACGATTTGGAGGCACAACGATGACCGCTCCTCATATTATCGACCCTGCTGGCCTGCTTGGCGAGGCGTTGTCCCAGGCGTCCCCGGATTTGATGCGTTCCCTGCTCCAGCACGTGATTAACGCGTTGTTATCAGCGGACGCTGACACCGTGTGCGGGGCCCAGTGGGGTCAACAAGACCCGCAGCGTCAGACCAGGCGCAATGGGTATCGCTACCGGCCCCTGGACACCAGGGTCGGCACCATTGACGTGGCGATCCCCAAGCTACGCTCAGGAACCTACTTTCCACAGTGGCTGCTCCAGCGCCGTAAACGCTCCGAAAGCGCCTTGATCACAGTGGTCGCTGACTGCTACTTAGCGGGAGTGCCCACGCGCCGCATGGACAAGCTCGTCAAAACCCTGGGGATCACAGGACTGTCGAAGTCCCAGGTCTCACGTATGGCATCGGACCTGGACGAACACGTGGACGAGTTCCGTCATCGCCCCCTCCACGATGCCGGGCCTTTCACGTTCGTCGCCGCTGACGCACTGACCATGAAGGTGCGCGAAGGAGGACGCGTCGTCTCGTGCGCGGTCCTGGTTGCCACCGGAGTCAACAATGACGGACACCGCGAAGTGCTGGGGGTGCGCGTATCCACCAGCGAGACCGCTCCAGCCTGGAAGGAGTTCTTCGCTGACCTGGTCGCCCGAGGCCTCACCGGCGTGCGCCTGGTCACCAGCGACGCCCATCTGGGCCTAGTTGAGGCCATCGCAGCGAACCTACCCGGAGCCACCTGGCAACGATGCCGCACCCACTACGCCGCGAATCTCATGTCGGTCACCCCCAAAGCGCTATGGCCCGCCGTCAAAGCGATGCTGCACTCGGTGTACGACCAACCCGACGCCGCCTCAGTCAACGCTCAATACGACCGACTCTTGGACTACGTGCACGACAAGCTCCCCGCCGTGTGTGATCACCTCGATCAAGCCAGGGCAGACGTCCTCGCCTTCGCGTCCTTCCCCACCGGGGTATGGACCCAGATCTGGTCCAACAACCCCAATGAGCGCCTCAACCGCGAAATCCGCCGACGCACCGACTCCGTGGGGATCTTCCCCAACCGCCAGGCCATCATCCGCCTGGTCGGAGCCGTCCTCGCCGAACAAAACGACGAATGGGCCGAAGGCCGACGCTACCTCAGCCTCGACATCCTCACCAAATCACGACTCACACCCCAACCCACCCAACAGGAGGAACCCCCACTCCAACTCAGCGCATAACCCACCCCGAAGGACACAAAACGATTACACCACTCCACAGGACTTGACCTCCTATCCAGAACTCAACCTCCTATCCAGGACACGCAGCCACACCCACCAGAAGACCGCCACGCGATCTGGTCATGGTGCCGGTGAACGGCAGCGGCGAGCCGAGTATCTCTCCAACCTCCCCCAGTCAGCGTCACAAGGGGCACTTCGCCCGTGACTTAGCGCTACACCCGATCAGTGGCAGTGCACCCGATCAGAAGAGGTGCAATGCCTACGGATCGGGTGCAGCGCCCCAATCAACAAGAACAAACGCGGTATCGACAGGTCAATCGATGCCACCACCACAAGCAAACTGCACGAAGGCCGCCGCCGGGTCGAGCTGAATCTGGCAATCTCCAGGCACGCCAATCCCCTGCTGTGTGGCGAGCACCGCGCGACTGCTAATCCAGGCTGCGGTGCCCGTGGGCGGCGGCGGGGCCTGGCCGGGCTCCGAGATGACGCGCTGATCCCCCGCTGTTTGGAGGGCGCTGCATGAACTACTGGCCCGGTGCTGCGGTGCCCGTGGGCGGCGGCGGGGCCTGGCCGGGCTCCGAACCGACGCGCCGAGCCTCTAGGCTCGCAGCGCGGACGGCGAGCGGGCGGGCCGCCGCCCACGGGCGCACCAAGCAGCCAGGTCCGACAATGCCGCCCCTCCGCGAGGAGCCGCGCCACGCGGCCCGCCCGAGCTCCAGTCGGCCGAGTGCACCTCATACGGATAGGTTGCGCACATGCGGATAGGTTATGCACACGCGGATAGGTTATTAACCTATCCAGATGCTCATAACCTATCCGCGTAGCCGTTTCCTATCCGCGAGCCCCGACACGCTTACAGCTTGGCGCCCTCGAAGCTGAAGATGTCAAGGAAACGGCGCGCGCGATCCGAGGACGGGTCGGCGAAGAACTTGCGCGGCGGGTCGACCTCGACGATGCGGCCCTCGTCCATGAAGACGATGCGGTCGGCGATCGCGCGGGCGAAACCCATCTCGTGCGTGACGATGAGCATGGTCATGCCGGTGCGCGCCAGCTCGAGGACGACGTCGAGCACCTCGCGCACCATCTCCGGGTCCAGCGAGGCGGTGACCTCGTCGAGGAGGAGGATCTCGGGGTCCATCATGAGGGCGCGCACGATGGCGACGCGCTGGCGCTGCCCGCCGGAAAGCTGGCGCGGATAGTCGTCGGCGCGGTCAGCCAGGCCGACGCGCTCAAGCAGTTTGTGCGCCCGCTCCTCGGCATCGGCGCGCGATTCTCCCGCGACGAGGCCGGGGGCGAGCGTCAGGTTCCCCATGACGGTCAGGTGGGGGAAGAGCTCGTAGGACTGGAAGACCATGCCGATGCGGCGGCGGACCTCGGGCCAGGAGACGCCGGGCGCCGCCAGGTCGGTCCCGTCGAAGAGGATCTGCCCGGAGTTGATGGGCTCGAGGCCGTTGATCGTGCGCAGCAGCGTGGACTTGCCGCAGCCCGACGGGGCCGATAATGACGACGACTTCACCGTCGGCGACGTCGAGGGAGACGCCGCGCAGGGCGTGGTGCCCTCCCGGGGTAGGTCTTGTCGAGGTCGACGAGGCGCAGCTGCGGGTCGGAGGTCAGTTCTGCCATGTTTTCTCCATGTGGCGTGAGAGGAGCGAGATAGGGCCAGCAGATGAGGAAGTACAGCGCGAAGATCAGGCCGTAGATCCACAGCGAGGCGGTCGGGTAGTTGAAGCGGTTGGCGTCGATGATCTGCTGTCCAACCTTGAGGACTTCGACGACGCCGATGAGGACGACGAGGGAGGTCGTCTTGATCATGCGGGTGATGAGGTTGACGGCCGGGGGCGCGAGCCTGCGCAGAGTTTGCGGCAGGATGACGCGGCGCATGGTCTGCCTCGGGGAGAGCCCCAGAGCGTAGGCGGACTCGTACTGGTGGCGGGGGATCGCGACGAGCGCGCCTCGCACGAGGTCGCCCATCTCAGCGCCGCCCCACAGGGTGAAGACGAGGACGGACGCGGTGATGCCGTCCAGGTTGATCCCCGCGACGCGCGTGAGCCCAAAGTAGGCCACAAACAGGAGGACGAGCTGGGGCATGATGCGCACGAACTCGAGGTAGAGCTGCATGAGCCAGCGCAGAGGCCGCCACCGCGAGCGCATGCCGAGGCCGACGAACACGCCGAGCACCAGCGACAGCACGACGGACAGCGCGGAAATGCCGACGGTGACGCCCAGGCCCTCGAGGATTCGCACGAGGTTGCGGCCCTCGAAGATGACGTTAATTCCCAAATCCGCCACGGCGCACCTTCTTTTCGATAAGTCGGGCCGCGATGGACACGGGCAGGAGGATCACCAGGTAGGCAACGACCAGGAGGACCAGCGCTTCGGAGGTGTTGTAGGACATGCCGATGAGGTCTTTCGCGACGTACACGAGGTCGGGCAGCGCGACGACGGAGACGACGGAGGTTTCCTTGATGAGGAAGATGACGTTGGCGGCGAGCGGCGGCACGGAGGTCGCGATGGCCTGCGGGAGGGCGACGTGACGCAGCGTCTGCGTGCGCGTGAGGCCGAGCGCGGACGCCGACTCCCACTGGATCGTGGCGATCGAGTCGAGGCCGGAGCGCAGGGCCTCGGCCATGTAGGCGCCGCCCAGGAAGATCAGGCCGACGATCGCGCAGGTCTCGCCGCTCCACTTGATACCCACGCGCGGCAGGCCAAAGTAGATGAAGAAGAGCTGCACGAGCAGGGGCGTGTTGCGCGACAGTTCGACGTAAGCGGCGGCAATCTGGGTGGCGACGGGGATCCGGTACTGCCGGATCGCGGCCACGAGCAGGCCGACCGCGAGGGAGCCGACGATGCCGATGGCCGCGATCCTCAACGTGAGGATGGCGGCGTCGACGTACAGGGGCGCGTATCGCGCCAGAATCTCAAGATTCATAGGAAAAATCTGGGACGAGGCCGTGGCCGCCCTGGGCGATCACCCGCGGCGGGTGACCCCGGGAGGGGGCCACGGCCTCGTACCTGTGTCAGTTGGTGGAGGTGGTGTCCACGCCGCCTTCGACGACGAGGTCGTCGGGGGTCGCGGCGTCACCGTAGACGGGGGCGAGGGTCTGCTCGTAGTCCTTGTGGAAGAAGTTTTCCTTGCCGAGCTCGACGAGCTCGTTGTTCAGCCAGTCGAGGAGGGCGGTGTTGCCCTTCTTGACGGCGGCCGCGATGTAGCTGGTCTCGCCCAGGCTCTTGATGCCGACGCTGAAGCCGGGGTGCTGGATCGCCCAGGCGATGACCTCCGTGTTGTCGGTGGAGAAGGCGTCGCCGCGGCCGTCCTCGAGGGCCTGGTAGGCGTCGGAGTACTGGTCGTACTTCTGGAGCTTGACCTCGGGGTGGTTGGCCTCGAAGTAGGATTCGGCGGTCGTGCCCTTGGTGACGATGAGGGTCTTGCCGGCCAGCTGACTCACGTCCGTGATCTCAGCCGAGGTGGGCGAGACGACGCCGAGGGAGACCTTGAAGTAGGGGTTCGCGAAGTCGACCTTTTCGGCGCGCTCGGGCGTGACGGTGAAGTTCGCGAGGGTGATGTCGACCTTGTTGGAGGCGAGGACCTCGGTGCGGGCGGCGGCGTCGACGGGGACGTACTTGGCGGTGACGCCCAGGTCGGCGGCGATGCGGTCACCGTAGACGACGTCGTATCCGGCGGGCTTGCCGTCGGCGTCAATGTAGCCGAAGGGGGCCTTGTCAGAGAAAATGCCGATGACAATTTCGCCGGATTCCTGGATCTGTTCGGGGGTGCGGTCGCCGACCTGCACGCCCGAGGAGGACGAGGAGGTGGCCGCGCCACCGGAGCATGCGGCCATGCCGAGGGCTGCGACCATGGCGACAGTGGCCGTGGCGAGTCGAAGGAATGGCTTCTTGCGTGCGTGAGTGGCGCTCATGAGGGCTCCTGATCTGCGGATTGAATGAGGGACGCCGAGGCTGGTGGCACCTCGGCGTTGACATTGATCCTTCCACCACCTGGAAGGATTTGCGAGGGGCTGGTCCACTTTTGACACAATGTGACAGCCGATAGACACGTGAATACCCCTTTATATAAGCTGGGACTTAGGACCCGCAAAAACGTGGAAATCATCACGTAGATGCGCGCCCGCTCGCATATGCACGGGCTAACGCGCCAGAATTGCACCCGTGCCTCAGCCATTCCGCAGCGTGAACGTCCCCATGCCGGCGAGCCCTACCCGCGTCGAGATCATCGAAGGTCTGCGCATCACGGCTCCCGTCGCGGCTGGCTATATCCCCCTCGGCCTGGCATATGGCCTACTGGTCGTCCAACTCGGCCTGCCCTGGTGGATCGCCCCAGCCCTCTCCCTGGCCGCCTACTCGGGGTCAGCCGAGCTGCTCGTCGTCACCCTGGCCTCGCACAACACGCCCCTGGCGGTGATCGCCGTGACAATGCTGCTGGTGAATTTCCGCCTCCTATTCTTCGCATTCTCGTTCCCACTCCAGGTCGTCGAGGGACGCCTCGCGCGCCTGTTCTCGATGTACGCCCTGGTCGACGAGGCCTACGCCCTGACCGCCGCGCGTCCCAACGGCTGGACGAAGCCTCGCCTGCTGGCCATGCAGGTGCTCTTCCATCTCACGTGGCTCATCTCGGGCCTCGTCGGGGTGCTCGCGGGAGGCCTGATCCCCACGCAGATCGAAGGCCTGGACTTCGCTCTCACGGCCCTGTTCATCACGCTGACGCTGGACTCGGCGCGCTCGGTGCGCGAACTTCCCTCGGTCGCCCTGGCCGGCGCCTCCTTCGTGGTCGCGATGGCGGCGCCCCCGTCCCACCGCCTCCTCGTGGCGCTGCTGATTTTCGTCGCATGCCTGGCAGTGCGTCACGTCCTCAATCGACGAGGCATCCTGCGCTCCCCCAATCCCCTTCCCCCGGAGGACGGGTCAGCTTTCACGCGCAAGGGGGACGCCTCATGACGACGTCGCTCACCTACCTGCTGACGATCCTGGTCCTGGTTTTCGTCATCGACTTTACGCTGCGAGCGCTGCCCTTCAAGATACTGGAGCCGCTGCGCGGCTCGCGCTTCGTCTCCGACATGGCGGTGTGGATGCCGCCGGGGATCATGCTGATCCTGGTCCTATCGACGCTGACACACAACGCCCACACGGCGGGAGACCACTGGTGGGTGGCCCTGGCCGCCACGGGCGTGACGGTCGTCGTCCACCTGCTCAGCGGGCGCAAGCTCCTGTGGAGCGTCGGTGCCGGAACGCTCGCCTACATCGCGCTGCTGAACTGGCTCTGATGAACTGGCTCTGAGCCCCCTCTCCCAACCTCGCGCCCAGCTGCGCCCCAACCCCGCGCCCCCAAAAAGTCGCACGTAATTTAACTTGGTCATTTTTCGAGACACCCCACAAACGTTGCAATCCCAACGACATGATTTCAAAGTCTGAAATACTCGCAGGGGAATTACGTGCGACATTTTTGAGGAACCATTCGCGACAGGCCGCCCGCACGCGTCACCCGGGTTCGAGCGACACAACAGCGCCACACCAAACCCGCTACCATTGTGTCCATGCACACAGAGTCGTACATTCACCACGGTCACACGGTTTACGAGCACCGCCTCCAGGTCCCCCTGGATCACCTGCGCCCCGCCGGCGAGGACAACCCGACGATCGAGGTGTTCGCCCGCGAGGTCGTGCGCAAGGGCCGCGAGGACTCCCCCTACGCGGTGTTCCTGCAGGGTGGCCCGGGCTACCCGAGCCCGCGTTTCGGCACGTTCACGGGCGGGTGGATGAACCGGCTCCTCCAGGACTATCGGGTGGTGCTCCTCGATCAACGAGGCACGGGCCAGTCGACCCGCATGGACGCCCAGGCGCTCTCCCACCTGGGCACGGACGAGGAGAAGGCAGCCTACCTGCGCCACTTCCGCCAGGATCAGATTGTGTACGACGCGGAGGCGCTGCGCCGCGAGCTGTGCGGGGATGACCCGTGGACGACGCTCGGACAGTCTTTCGGCGGTTTCATTACGACCTCGTACCTGTCGCTGGCTCCCCAGGGCCTCAAGGCCAGCCTGATTACGGGAGGCCTGCCCGGCCTCGTCCATGTGGACGACATTTACCGACTGACGTATGAGCGCACGGCGGCGCGCAACCGCGCGTACTTCCAGCGCCACCCGGGCGATGAGCGCACGGTGCGCGAGCTGTGCGCGCACCTGGCGGACACGGAGGAGACGCTGCCGACGGGCGAGCGCCTCTCCCCCGCGCGCCTGCGCATGATCGGCATGATGCTGGGCGGCCAGGGCAACACGGATCAGCTGCACTATCTGCTCGAGGGCCCGTGGACGTCGGTTCGAGGCCAGCGCAGGCTCTCGTCGCAGTTCCTGGCGGCGATCGGCTCGCAGGTGGACGTGGCGCCGATTTACGGGCTGTTCCAGGAGTACATCTACGCGTGCGCGACGCCGGACCTGGTGGGTACGGCGACGGGGTGGGCGGCGGATCGCCTGGCCGAGGAGGTCCCGGGCTTCGCGAAGGACGCGGACCCCCTCGACGACCAGGAGCCCTTCTACCTGACGGGCGAGCACTTCATGCGCCGCGTGTTTGACGAGGACCCGGGCTTGGCGCCGCTGAAGGGCGTCGCGGAGATTCTCGCGTCGACGACGGAGGCGGCCCCGGTGTATCTGCCGGACGTGCTGGCGCAGAACACGGTGCCGGTCGCGGCGGCCGTGTACTACGACGACATGTTCGTGCCGCGCGAGCTCTCCCTGGACACGGGTGACCTGATCGGAGCCCGCCACTACATCACGAACGAGTATCAGCACGACGGCTCCGCCTATTCGGGCGGCGCGGTCGTCTCTCACCTGCTTGACCTGCTCGCGGATTGATCCGCTCAGGTGTGGACCCCCGCGGTATCCGCGGATTCTGACTGAAAGGACTGGCTATGGCCTCGTCTCACTCTTGCCCCTGCTCCTGCCCGTTGAAGGACAACCCGACCCGCGCCGCGGGCCTCGCCGTCGGCGCGGGCGCGACGCTCGCCTGGTACGCGCTGCCTGATGTCGTGCGGTCGCGTCCGCTGCGCGGCCTCATCAAGACGGGTCTGCTGGGCGCGATCGGCTGGTCGATCGTGGCGATGATGCCCGAGGACGGCGAGCTGCCGCCCTACGACGATGAGACGGACTGCTCGAAGGGGTCGCCGGTGGCCGACGACCCGCTCGACGGCGTCACGGAGGCGGAGCCGCGCGAGCTGGCGGTCTTGGCTGGAGCGGCGCTGGGCTCGGCGGTGCTGACGGTGGCCGTGGAGCGCTGGCTGTTCCGCCGCGGTGAGCGCCGCCGCGCCGCGGGCGTTCGCCTGGCCCACACGAGGCAGGGGCTGGCTCTCGGGGCCCTGGAGGCGGTTGCGACCGTGGCGACGCTCGCGGGCGAGGGACGGGGCAGCCGCTCGACGAACGCGTAAGTAATCGGTGCCAGGTCACGAGGCCTGGGCGAGCAATGCGTGACCCGCGCGGCCGACGGCGCTCCGGTTTCGGGGTTCCGCGGCCGCGCGGGCGTGTGTGTACACCTTGGCGTGTGTCTTGCGCGGGGACTGTGCTGCGCGTCCGTCAGCGCCGATACGTCCGAACGACCCGGAGGGCTGCGCGTGCCAGGCCCAAGCCGCAGGCCATGATGAGAATCGGGAGACCCACGGCCGCCCACCACGACGAGGCCCTCCCAACGAGCGCCAAGACCGCCCAGATGAGCGGAGGCAGAATCATCATGATGGTGGCCAGTGTCGCCATGATCGAGCTGACCGGGAGCTTTTCGTAGATCCTGATGAAGGCTGCGCGGGGGCTCATCCCGAGGGCTGTGCCGAGCTTCGCGGTGTCCGCTTTGAATGAGCGGGCCACGCGAGAAACAAAGATGAGGGAAGCAAGCAGGCCGATCACGACGGCGACCGTGCGCAGGCCGACAGCGTACACCAGGCCGGCAAGGAGCCACGCGACAGCGTACCCAGTGAGCACGTACACGCACGCCCTGAGCATGTTCCCGAAGACCATCCAGTTGAGTTGGAGCGCAACATCACCCTGGTCGGGATCTGTGGCGAGGATGTCGGTATAGAGGCGGGCGCTCTCGTCGGCCTCGTCCTTTTGCTTGATCCAGGCGAGTGCCTTGCGCGCGTGAAGGTTGTCGGGTTCGATCTCGAGGACGCGCGCGTAGACCTCTTCGGCTTCCGGGGAGCGCCGCTCCTGGAGGACGTCTCCGAGTTTGCTCAGCACGTAGACGTCTTCCGGGGCTTGACGCGCGGCTTCACGCGCGACGGCTTCGGCTTCTTCCATCCGACCGTTACGCAAGAGGCTGATCGCGTGGAGGGACTGGTAGGGGATCCAGTCGGGATCGAGTTCGATCAGGCGCGACGTGTGCTGAAGGGCGGCCGCATCGTCCGGCTCGACGATGGCCAGCCAATAGAGCGCGGTGTCGTTGTTGGGTTCTGCTTCGAGGGCTCGCCGCGCGCAGGCGTACGCCTCGTCTCTCTTGCCCATTCCCGCGAAGGCGACCGCGAGGAAGCAGTTGACGGCCGCAACGAGAAGAGGGGTTGTCTGCGGGATCGTGACAAGGAGCTCGATGGCTTGTTCCTGTCGCCCAAGGTCGATGAGCGCGTGGGCGCGCTTAATCTGCTCGCGAGCGGAGCTTTCGTCTGTCATTGTGTTCTCTCAAGGGCAGGTACCAGGCCCGCAAGGGCACTCACAGCAGCTTGTTGGCCTTCATGTAGGCGGCCAGGTCGTCGTATTGGCCGTCACGGTTGCCGTACTCGACAATGTTGCGCGCCGAGGAGAACCACGGGCCCGCGCTGGGGCGCACCTGCTTGAGGGCGTTCGCAAAGTCCTGCATAGTCATCATGCGGACGGTGCCGGTGCGCAGGGAGTCCATCATGGCGAACTCGGCGGCGCTGTCGACCAGGTGGGCCAGGTCCGCGCCGGTGAAGCCGTTGGTCTGGCGCACGAGGACGCCCAGGTCGATCCCCTCCATGGGCCTGTCCTTCAGGTAGTGGTAGAGGATCGAGTGGCGCGCGGGCGCGTCGGGCGGCAGGACGGCGACGGATCGGTCGAAGCGCCCGGGCCTGCGCAGGGCGGGGTCCACGTCCCACGGCGTGTTCGTGGCTGCCAGGATGAACAGTCCTTCGTTGTCGGCACCGATGCCGTCCATTTCCATGAGGAGCTGGTTGGTGACGCCTCGCCACGCGGCGCTGGTGGATTGGCTGCGCTTCTGCCCGATGGCGTCGATCTCATCGAGGAAGAGGACGACGGGCGCGTGCTTGCGGGCGGTGACGAACAGGGAGTGGAGGTTCGCTTCGGAGTTGCCGATGAACTGGTCGAGGATGTCGGTGAGGGTGACGTTGATAAAGGACGCACCGATCTCGCCGGCGAGCGCACGCGCGATGTAGGTTTTGCCGCATCCCGGGGGGCCGTAGAGCATGAGTCCACCCTTGAGGCTCTTGCCGTAGAGCCTGCGGAGTTCGGGGTTGCGCAGGGGCGCCAGGAACGCCATGTTGAGGCGGTCTTTGACGTCTTGCATGCCGCCGACGTCAGCCAGGGTGGAGGTGGCAATTTCGACGTCCCACACGTCCTCGGCGGCGGGCGGTGCCTCGTTGTAGACGGGTTCGGCACCGTTGACGAAGGCGGGCGCGGGGCCGCCGACCTGTTCCTCGGCGCTGCGCCAGTCGAAGTTCTGCGACTCGCCTCCCTGGGTGGGTGTGTTCGACGAGGCCGGGGTGGCCTCGTCGGCTCCGCTGCCCGAGGCCGGTGCTGACTTCTGGGGCGCGGGCGCGGTCGGTGCGGGTGCGGTCGGCGTATCCGCGGGCTGAGGGGTCGCGGCGGGGGCTGCCATGGCCTCGGCGGTGGGAGCGACCTGCGCGGGGGCCTCGGGAACGCCCAGGGCCGAGCGCATGAGGGCGGCGGCGCGCTCGTTGGTCGGCTCGGAGGCGAGGACGACGCCGAGGTGGGGAACAGCGTCGGCGCCTCGCCCGTCGGCGATCAGGAGTTCAGCGAGGTGCAGGCGCAGCGGGACGTCCCCTGGTCGATCGCTAACGACGGCCGTGAGGGAGTCAATGAGGGGATTCGTCATGCCCCCAAGCCTACCGGGCGGTTGCCTCATCTCCGTCCCGAATGCGGCGGTGGGCTACCCTACCCGATGCCGATCATGATGCATATGAGGAAGAAGCCGACGATGGCGGCGATGTACACCGAGGTGACGGCGTTGGAAAAAAACTCGGGGAATCGGCTCCACAGGCGCATGAAGGACAGTCGCACGCCTCGCGGCAAGGTTCGGTTGAACGTGGAGATCTGGACAGCCACGTAGACGCGAATACTGACGACCGAGGCGACGTACAGCAGGAAGACCCCCCAGTAGGCGCCGGGGAATAGGAATCGGGCGACGAACAGGTCGAAGAGTAGGCAGCACAGGCCGGAGATAGCGGCGACTTTCCCGCCTTTGGGCAGCACGGCGCGGATGCGGCGCAGCATGGTGCGGTAGGCGGCGGAGACGGCGGGTTGCATCTCGATGGCGTAGGAGGAGCGCACCACTCCCTTGAGGGGGCAGGCCAGGGAGTCGAAGGCGAACTTGGCTTCGTCCAGGTCCGGGTCATTGTCCTTGGCGCGACGGAACGCCCACTGTGCGACGTTAGGATCGATGGGCTCCCACAGGGCGCCGTAGGCCATCAGGAACTCGACGTCGTCAACAAAGCTATTGACGGCAACCTGCGAGACGGGCAGCGCCTCCTCGTAGCGCCCGAGGTCAACGAGGCACAAGGTCAGCTCGCGGGCAATCTCGGGAGATTGGGGATGGAGGCGCATGCCAGCCGAGGCCACCGCCGCGGCGTCGGCCACCAGCCCCTGTCGACGCTGGGCCCGGGCCATGAGGGCGAAGGGCTCAGCCATGTCGTCCCCGTAGGCGCGGGCGCGCGTCGCGTATTCCTCACACAGGGGATAGCGGCCGAGGCGGTCGGCGCAGGCGGCGGCCTGAATGTCGCGCCGGTAGCAGGCGTCCTCGCCGATGACGTCGATGGCCTCGAGGATACTCAGGGCCGCCCGGTAGTCGCGGGCGGCAATCGCGGCATCAGCGTCAGCAAAGGTAGGCGTCGTCATGGCCGATACGATACCGCTCCACCCGGCATCTCGTGGGTGCGTCCACGAACAACCCATCCGCGTCCGTGAGTTTGTCTACGAGACTCGGCCGAGCGCTTGAGAGCACCCACCTCACCCCACGGGTATCCTGGTGGGAGCACGCGAGGTCGCCCCGGCCTCGTCCGTCCGACACTGTACGTAGAGGAGCCCCCATGGCGACCGAGCCCGTGTTCGAGGCCATCAACTGGAACAAGATCCAAGACGACAAGGACCTCGAGGTCTGGGATCGCCTGACGGGTAACTTCTGGCTGCCTGAGAAGATTCCGCTCTCCAACGACCTCCCGAGCTGGAAGACCCTCACCAAGGACGAGCAGCTCATGACGAACCGCGTGTTCACGGGCCTGACCCTG
>QFCH01002280.1_pt1 | contig 16159 bp, 16 predicted proteins | sample 5346071 | NCBI WGS metagenome assembly QFCH01 (sample SAMN09062255, study PRJNA434731) | Human gut metagenome, whole genome shotgun sequencing project. | isolation source: stool timepoint B chromium assembly | host: Homo sapiens | collected 2015
AGTAATCGCGGTCGCGGTCGGTCGAACCCGGCACGTCGTTGTCCTGGAAGTCGTAGACGCCGCACTCGCCGCGCTCGACGAACCACGGGATGATGTTGCCACCCATGTCGTGCTTCGAATCGGGGTTAGCAGCGTCCTCACGCAGAGCGTTGACCAGGTCCTTCGTGGTGAAGACGTAGTTGCCCATCGACGCCAGGACCTTGGTGGGATCGTCCGGCAGGCCCTCGGCGTGCTGAGGCTTCTCCAGGAAGTTCTTCACGACGCCGTCCTCACCGTCGATGACACCCAGGGCGGGAGCGAGCTCGATCGGCTGACGGATACCGGCGACCGTGGCCGGCAGGCCCGACTTGATGTGGTGGTCGACCATCTGCGAGAAGTCCATGCGGTAGATGTTGTCCGCACCGATGATGACGATGTACTCGGGCGCCTCGTCGTCGACGATGTTCAGCGACTGGTAGATGGCGTCCGCGCTGCCCAGGTACCAGTGGGGCCCGCGACGCTGCTGAGCCGGAACAGGCGCAATGAAGTTGCCGAGCAGGGGGGAGGTGTACCAGGTCTTCGTGACGTGGCGGTCAAGGGAGTGCGACTTGTACTGAGTCAGCACGACGATCTTGAGGTATCCGGAGTTCACGATATTCGACAGAGCGAAATCGATCAGACGGAAATGACCTCCAAACGGAACGGCAGGCTTCGCGCGATCCGCCGTCAGCGGCATCAGACGCTTACCTTCACCGCCCGCAAGAACAATCGCTAGAACGTGGTTCTTTGCCATACGGCACCTCTTCGTTGGTCGTTTTGGGCGCGCACCGGTGCAGGCCCGTGGGTGTAGTCACACTGTATTACAAATGTCCATCGATTGCTGCACCGTCTCGTTTCGGTTTCGATGCCCGTGATTTCGGATACTATGTGTTACACGCGTCGCCACTGTCGGAAGGACCACATCATGCGCGTTGATCTGCTCACCCGCGAATACCCGCCCCACGTCTACGGCGGAGCCGGTGTCCATGTTCTCGAGTTGGCCAAGGTGCTGCGCGGCCTCGTCGATGACCTGCGAGTGCAGGCCTTCGATGGCCCCCGCGAGCCCGGAACTGACGGAGCCGATCCGGGGGTGACCGGTCACTCGGACCTGCCCCAGCTTGAGGGAGCTAACGCAGCGCTGCGTACCCTCGGTGTCGACCTCGAGATTGCCGCCGCGTGTGAGGGCTCGGACCTGGTGCACTCGCACACCTGGTACGCCAACTTCGCCGGTCACGTCGCCTCGCTCCTCGGCGACATCCCCCACGTCATCTCCGCTCACTCGCTCGAGCCGCTGCGTCCCTGGAAGGCCGAGCAGCTCGGCGGCGGCTACCGCCTGTCCTCCTACGTGGAGAAGACTGCCTACGAGGCTGCCAGCGCCATCGTGGCCGTCTCCAATGGCATGCGCGACGACATCCTGCGCTGCTACCCGGGCGTGGACCCCGAGCGTGTCCACGTCATCCACAACGGCATCGACCTGAACAAGTGGCATGCACCCGTCGGCGAGGCCGGGGATGAGCTGCGCGCACGCGTCCTGGCGGAGCACGGCATCGATCCGTCGCGCCGCACGGTCGTCTTCGTTGGCCGCATCACCCGTCAGAAGGGCCTGCCCTACTTCCTGCGCGCCGCCCGCCTGCTGCCCGACGACGTCCAGCTCGTCCTGTGCGCCGGCGCCCCGGACACCCCGGAGATTGCCGCCGAGGTCGAGGGCCTGGTCGCCGAGCTTCGCGCCACCCGCTCCGGCGTCGTGCTCATCTCCGAGATGCTCCCGCAGCCCGAGGTCGCGGCCATCCTCTCCGCCGCGCAGGTCTTCATTACGCCCTCGGTGTACGAGCCCCTCGGCATCGTCAACCTGGAGGCCATGGCTCTCGGCCTGCCCGTCGTCGGCACGGCCACCGGCGGTATCCCCGACGTCATCGTCGATGGCGAGACCGGCTACCTGGTGCCGATCGATCAGATGCAGGACGGCACGGGCACGCCGCTCGATCCCGAGACGTTCCAGCGTGACATGGCTGATCGCCTGATCCGCGTGCTGGATGACCCCGAGCTGGGCCGCCGCATGGGCGAGGCCGGGCTCGTGCGCGCTCGCGAGCATTTCTCCTGGGAAGCGATCGGCGTCAAGACCGCCGAGCTGTACCGCTCGCTCGTCTGAGACGCGCGCGGTGTCTAACACGACTAGGCTTGATGCATGACTTACGTCCTGAATCTTTCCCATGTGTCCCTCACGCGAGGAGACACGCAGGTCCTGTCCGACGTCTCGTGGTCGACGCGTCCGCGCCAGCACTGGGTCATCGTCGGCCCCAACGGCGCGGGCAAGACGACGCTCGCTCGAGTCGCCTCTGGGAGGGTCGCGCCTGATTCGGGCGACGTGACCCTGTCCGAGACTGACATTGCGCACGCCGATCCCGCTGAGGTCGCAACGCGCGTCGGCTTGGCCTCGGCTGCCGTGGCGGCGAAGATCGTCCCCACCCAGTCCGTGTTGGACACCGTGCGCAGCGCGGCCTGGGGCCTGGCTGTTGCCCATGACGAGGAGTACGAGGATGTCGACGACGCGCGCGCGGCCGCGCTCATGGAGATCTTCGGCGTTGACCATCTCGCCCAGCGAGAGTTTTCCACGCTCTCCGAGGGCGAGGCGCAGCGGGTCCTTCTCGCGCGAGCGCTCATGACCGACCCGGAAGTGCTGGTCCTCGACGAACCCACCTCCGGCCTCGACCTGGGTGCCCGCGAGTTGCTGATTGCTGCGCTTTCGGAGATAATGAAGGGTTCGAAATCTCCGCAGATCATCCTGGTGACCCACCAGATCGAGGAGATTCCTGACGGCGTGACGCACTGCGCGATCATGTCGCAGGGGCAGATTGCCCACCAGGGTCCCATCGAGGACATACTGACAGGCGTCAATCTGTCGCAGGTCTATGGAATGCCGCTGCTCGCCGGACGTGCCGACGGCCGCTGGTGGGCGCGCGGCGTCACCGACTAGGGGGGATATATGACTACCTGGTGGCTGTGGATTCTCGCCGCCCTCGTGTGCGGCATCATCGAGGTCATGAGCGTCAGCTTCGTGTTCCTGATGTTCGCGATTGGCGCCTTGGCTGCCGGTATTGCGGGCGCGTTCGGCGCGAATCTGACGATTCAGGTCATCGTTTTCATCGTCGTCTCAATCGCCCTGCTGGCGCTTGCGCGTCCGTTCCTCAAGGGCAGGATCGATAAGACGACCAGCTACGTCCCGAGTAACACGGACGGTCTCATCGGAAAGACCGCCTACGTGACCGAGACCGTGGGAGAGCGTCACGGACGCATCCAGTTCACAGGCGGTGAATGGAGCGCGCGAACGGAAGGCCCTGAGCTTCCCGTTGGTGCCGAGGTGCGCGTCGATCGTATCGACGGAGCAACCGCTGTCGTGAGCGCCCTCAATCCGGCGGGGTCGGCACCTACCCAGCCGTCTGCGGGTTCGGCCTCCTGAAAGCCCTCTTCCTGTTAGAGACGTAAGAAAGGAAATACGTTATGAGTTCCGGTCAAGTCATCGGCAACATCGCGGTGATCGTGGTCCTCACGCTCATTGTTTTCGTTGTCATTTCGCTGGTGCGTGCGGTGAGGATTGTCCCGCAGTCGCAGGCGTACGTTGTTGAGCGCCTTGGTCGCTACCAGGCGGTTCTGCAGGGTGGCTTCCACCTGCTGGTTCCCTTCGTGGACCGCGTCGCCGCGCGCATCGACCTTCGTGAGCAGGTCGCGAACTTCCCGCCCCAGCCCGTCATCACCGCCGACCAGGCGATGGTGTCGATCGACTCCGTGATCTACTTCCAGATCACCGATCCGAAAAGCGCGACCTACGAAGTCGCGAATTTCCTGCAGGCGATCGAGCAGCTGACCGCGACCACGCTGCGTAACCTGATCGGTTCCCTCGATCTGGAGCAGACGCAGACCTCGCGCGAGTCCATCAACAAGCAGCTGCGCGGCGTCCTTGACGAGGCGACGGGCCCGTGGGGCATCCGCGTGACCCGCGTCGAGCTCAAGTCGATCGAGCCGCCGCCGCGAGTCCTGGCCGCCATGGAGCAGCAGATCACCGCCGAGCGCACCAAGCGCGCCACGATTCTGACCGCCGAGGCCGAACGTGAGGCGCAGATCAAGAAGGCCGAGGGTGCCAAGCAAGCCGCCGTTCTGGCCGCTTCCGCCCAGCAGGAGGCTCAGGTGCTGCAGGCCAAGGGCCAGAAGGAAGCCCTGATCCTGCAGGCCGAGGGTGCCCGCCAAGCGCAGATCCTGCGCGCGCAGGGTGAGTCCGAGGCCATTCAGACGGTCTTCGCCGCGATCAACGCGGGCAAGGCCACGCCCGAGCTGCTCTCCTACAAGTACCTGGAGATGCTGCCGAAGATCGCCGATGGACAGGCGTCCAAGCTGTGGATGGTTCCTTCCGATCTGACCGGCGCACTGGAATCCATCTCGAAGGGTTTCGGTCTGGGCAAGTAGACTGGAGCCTATGCCGGGCCGACCGCAGTCCCTGCGGTCGGCCCGTCGTCTATCTACGGGAGGACAACGGTGGATTCGCATCAGGAGCACGTGCTGCGCGAGGTCGCACAGAAGAACATCCGTTTTATTCGGCTGTGGTTCACGGACGTCGCGGGCGTCTTAAAGTCGATCTCGATTGATCCGGGTGAGCTGGAGGACGCTTTCACCGAGGGTATTGGCTTCGACGGCTCGGCCGTCGAGGGCCTGACCCGCGTGTTTGAATCCGACATGCTGCTCATGCCTGACGCCTCCACGTTCCAGCTGCTGCCGTGGCGCTCCAACGAGGATCCCGTCGCCCGCATGTTCTGCGACGTGCTCATGCCCGACGGTCGCCCGGCGCCCTCGGATCCTCGCGGCGTCCTGGAGCGTGTCGTCGAGCGCGCCGCCGACGCCGGATTCCGCGTCATGATGCATCCCGAGATCGAGTTCTACCTCCTGCGCCAGCCCGTCACCCCTGAGCGCATGGTTCCCGTGGACCAGGCGGGCTATTTCGATCACGTGGCCCGAGGGGACTCCAACGACTTCCGCCGCCGTGCCGTGCGCATGCTGGAGGACATGGGGATTCCCGTCGAGTTCTCTCACCACGAGGGAGGCCCCGGCCAGAACGAGATCGACCTGCGGGCCGTTGACCCGGTCCGAGCGGCTGACAACATCATGACGGCCCGCACGGTCATCGAGGAGGTGGCGCTGCGTGAGGAGCTGGTCGCCACCTTCATGCCCAAGCCCTTTATCGAACACCCGGGGTCGGGCATGCACACGCACCTCTCGCTCTTCGAGGGTGAGGAGAACGCGTTCTTCTCCCCGTCGGGGCAGTACCGCCTCTCCACGACCGGGCGGCGTTTCATCGCGGGCCTGCTCGCGCACGCCGGGGACATCGCGGCGATCACGAACCAGCACGTCAACTCCTACAAGCGCCTGTGGGGCGGGGGAGAGGCCCCATCCTACGTGTGCTGGGGGCACCTCAACCGCTCGGCCCTCGTGCGCGTGCCCCTCTACAAGCCGAAGAAGAGCGCGTCGGCGCGCATCGAGTACCGCGCCCCCGACCCGAGCGCGAACCCGTACTTGGCGTTTGCCGTCATGATCGCGGCGGGCCTGGACGGCATCGAGAAGAAGATGGAGCTCATGCCCGAGGCCGAGGACAACGTGTGGGACCTGTCCGATCGCGAGCGTCAGGTGATGGGAATCCACGCCCTGCCCGCCTCCCTGTCGGATGCTGTGCGCGAGATGAAGAAGTCGGAGCTGGTCGCCTCGACACTGGGCGAACAGGTCTTCGACTATGTCATCCGTAACAAGCGCAAGGAATGGACGGAGTACCGCCAGCAGATTACGCGACAGGAACTTGAGCAATTCTTGAAGGTTGTTCCCCGGTGACCCCCGACGATCTGCGGGTCGCGGGCTTCCTGGACGCGCGCCGGGCCCTGTCCTTCCTCGAGGAGCTGCCCGCGGGCCAGGATTGGGTGGGTGACCTGAGCGCGTCGGCCGATCCCGACCAGGCCCTGCTGCAGGCGGTGCGTTTGCGCGAGGCCGACCCCGGCCTCGTCGATGCCCTGAGCGCGGACGAGCGCGCCCGTCGTCGCGTGTGCGCGATCCTGGGGGGAAGCCAGTGGCTGGGTGATTACGTCATCGCCGAGCCCGAGCGCGCCGCCGCCATCAACGAGGATCCGGGTGATCCTCGGGATGTCCTGTTCGAGGCCGTGGGAGCTCGCGCGCTCAGCTCCGGTGCGTGGGTGGCCGCGCGGGATGCCACCTCCGATGACTTGCGCGCCGCCTACCGCCGGGTGCTGCTGCACCTGGCCGCCGACGACCTGACGAGCGGAAGCCCCGAGGAGGCCATGCCGAGCGTGGGCGCGCGCATCGCGGACCTGGTGGACGCCACGATGGACGCGGGCTTGGCCCTGGCACGCCGCGACGTCGACCCCGAGGGCACGGTTCCCTTCGCGATCATCGCGATGGGCAAGACGGGCGCGCGCGAGCTCAACTACATCTCCGACGTGGACGTCATCTACGTCGCCAAGGCCGGGGCGGACGGGGACGAACGAAGCGCCCTGGAGAAAGCAACCCGCCTGGCCTCAGCCACGGCCTCGGCCTGCTCGGGGCCGGGCACGCACGCGCCGCTGTGGACCGTGGACGCGAACCTGCGACCCGAGGGGCGCAACGGCGTCCTCGTGCGCACGATCGAGTCCTACCGCCAGTACTGGGACAAGTGGGCCCAGACCTGGGAGTTCCAGGCGCTGCTCAAGGCGCGCGCGTGCGCGGGCGACCTGCAGCTCGGCCGCGCCTTCGAGGAAGCTGCCCAGCCCTACGTGTGGGCCGCCTCGGCGCGTGAGGGCTTCGTGGAGGCGGCGCGCGCGATGCGTCGGCGCGTCGAAGACAACATTTCCCGCTCCCACGCCTCGCGTGAGCTTAAGCTCGGCCGCGGCGGCCTGCGCGACGTCGAGTTCACCGTGCAACTCCTCCAGCTGGTTCACGGGCGCACCGACGCGTTCTTGCGGGTGCGCTCGACCCTGGAGGCGATCGAGGCGCTGCGCGAGGGCGGCTATATCGCCCGATCTGACGCGGACCAACTCGCCTCGTGCTACCGATTCTTGCGCGCCGTGGAGCATCGCACGCAGTTGCCGCGCATGCGCCGCAATCACCTGATTCCCGATAAGGATCGCGACCTGCGCGTTCTGGGACGGGCCATGGACCCGGCGCGGTTTCCCGACGCTGATGCGATTCGCACGGCCATCGACGAGGTGCGCGCCAGCGTGCGCGCCCTGCACGAGGACGTGTTCTACCGGCCGATCATCGCGGCCACCGCATCCCTGCGTGAAGACGAGGTTTCCCTGCACGCCGAGGGCGCGCGCGACCGGTTGGCGGCCATCGGCTACCGCGACCCGGCGGGCGCCCTCACGCACATCGCAGCCCTCACGCAGGGGACCAGTCGGCGCGCCGCGATCCAGCGCCACCTGCTTCCCGTGTTCATTTCGTGGCTTGCGGGCGGTGCGGACCCCGACATGGGCCTGCTCAACTTCCGCATCCTGTCCGAGGACATCGGCGAGTCGCACTGGTACCTGGCGCTCCTACGCGACTCGGGGGTGGCGGCCCGCAGGCTCATGACGATGCTGCCGAACTCTCGGTGGATCGCCGACGCGCTGGCCAAGCGGCCCGAGGCCGTGGCGTGGCTGGACGATGACGCGGAGTTGGCGCCGCGCGAGCCGCAGCGCCTCGCCCGCGAGGTGGCCGCCCTCATCGACCGCCACGATGACCCGACGGAGGCGGCGGCGCGCGTGCGCGCGGTGCGCACCCGCGAGCTGACGCGCGCCGCGATGAGCGACCTGCTGGGCGGCGTCGACCCGCGCGGGCACGCGATCGCCGACGCGACGGACGCGGCCCTGCTCGGTGCGCTGGCGATTGCGGGGCGCGAGGATGCCGAGCGGTGGGGGGCCGAGCGCGCCCGCGTCGCCTTCGTCGCGATGGGACGATACGGCGGGCGCGAGTGTTCCTACGCCTCCGACGCGGACGTCATCGCCCTGCACGAGGCCGTGGGCGGCGCCTCCGATTCTGAGGCGGCGGCCAGCGCGACGGCGATTGTCAACCGGGTCAAGAAGCTCCTGGGGTCGGCGACCAGCCAGCTCGGCATCGTCGTCGACCTCGACCTGCGCCCCGAGGGCAAGAACGGCCCGATGAGCCGCACGATCGCCTCGCACGAGGAGTACGCGCAACGCTGGGCCTCCACGTGGGAGCGCCAGGCGGCCGTGCGCGCCCGGCCCATCGGAGACGGTGAGCTGGCGCAGGCTGCCAGGTCTCTTTTTGAGTCCATGGCGTACCGGGACGTGAGCGAGGCCGAGGTGCGCGACATCCGCCTGCTCAAGGCCCGCATGGAAAACGAGCGCCTGCCGCGCGGCACGGAGCCCGCCCGCCACGTCAAGCTCGGCCCCGGTGGGCTCAGCGACGTCGAGTGGACGATCCAGCTCATCCAGATGCGCCACGGGCGCGAGGTTGAGGCCCTGCGCACGTCGTCGACGACCGACGCGATTGCGGCCGCCCGCGACGCCGGGCTGCTGGGAGCCTCGGACGCCGAGATTCTCTTGAATGCCTGGGATCTGGCCACGCGCATCCGCGCCGGCAACACCCTGGCGACCGGGCGCATGAGCGGTGTGAAGCTTGACGTTGTGCCTCGTGACAGCGCCGAGCTGGGGGCGCTTGCAGCTATCCTCGGGTACGGGAGCGGCGGGCTGACCGCTCTCGAAGAAGACTGGTTGCGCGCGGCACGACAGGCGCGCGACGTGATGGAACGAGCATTCTGGGAGCAGCAGTGAAAATTGTGCTGGTACGGCATGGACAGACCCCCGCCAACCGTCTGGGGGCTCTGGACACGGTCCGCCCCGGCCTCGGCCTGACCGAGGAGGGCCTGGCTCAGGCGAACCGTCTCGCGGATCGCTGGGAGTCCGAGGTTGCGCCTCCTCCCACCGTTATCGCCGTGTCCGGTCTGTATCGCACGCGCCTGACGGCCGCGCCGCTGGCCGCCCGCTACGGGCTCACGCCGCTGGTGCGCCCGGGGATTCGCGAGCTGCGCTCGGGCGACCTGGAGATGGCGGCCGATCCCGCCTCCCAGATGCAATACGTGCGCACGACCCTGTCGTGGTGCGCGGGGGATCTCGATAACCGGATGCCGGGCGGGGAGAGCGGGCGCGAGGCCCTGTCCCGCTCCCTGGAGACCGTGCGCCGCGTGGGACTGGCCGCGCGCGAACAGGCGGGGGAGGACGCCGTCGCGGTGTTCGTCATCCACGGAGCGCTCACGCGCCTGCTGGCCACCTGGCTGTCTGCCGACATCGACGAGGCCCTCGTGTCGAAGCACTTCATGTCGAACACGGGAACGACCACCTTCGAGTGGGCGCCCGACTTCGCCCCGGCCTCGGCCTCCGAGCTGGCCAAGGGCCTGCACGCCCTGACCTGGAACGACCGTCCCCTCGATCAGTGGGACTGAGCGGCCTCGGCGCCTGATTCCTCGCCGCCAGGGGAGGAGGGGGCGACGAAGGGCGAGACCTCGTAGGGGAAGGACCGGTACGTGAAGTACCCCTCCAGGTAGGAGAGGTGCTCCTCGCACGCGAGCCACGTCTTCGTGCGGGCGCGGTGGATCGCCGGATTGCGCCAGTCGATCCGGTAGATCGCGGCGTTCGTGCATTCGCGCGCCGAGCAGATTCCCGAAGCGCTTTCGACTCCCAGAGCCATGAGTTCCTCCCGATGCGGTTACGCTTGGAAGTATGCCAACCCTCGTTCTCGTTCGCCACGCGCAGGCCGCCTACAACTACCCCGACCGTTCCCGCCCGCTCACCGACGCCGGACGCGACCAGGCCGCGCGCCTGGGCGCAACGCTGGCCAGTGAGATCGGGGCTTTCGACGTCGCCGTCTCCTCCGACGCCCAGCGCGCCCGCGAGACCTTCGCGGCGATCCTCACGCGCGCGGGCGCCGACGAGGCCTGGCACGACCGCTCCATCTACGACGGCGGCGAGGAGGAGATCATCGAGCTGGCCCGCACCTTCACGGGCGAGGCAGGCCTGATCGTCGGGCACGAACCCGTCATCTCCTACGCCGGATACATCCTCGCCCGCCAGGAAGACCGAGGGGCGGCCGACAGGGGAGTGCCCACCGCCACCGCGCTCGTCCTCTCCTTCGACGGAACGCGTGGGAGGACCTCGCCCCTTCGAACATGCGCCTGCGCGTCCTGCTACACCCCGCCCACCCGGTAGCTCACGCGCCCCGCGGGAGGCGGCCCCGGCCTCGTCCCCGATTGTTCCTGTGACGGTGTTTACGTTTGTCCACGTGCGCCACGCCCGGATGCGGGATGCGCGCCGCATTGACGCGTTAGAATGTGCCGGTATCTATCCACCCAACAGGGAGAAGTGATGTCGGGACACTCTAAGTGGGCGACCACCAAGCACAAGAAGGCCGCCATTGACGCCAAGCGCGGCAAGCTCTTCGCGCGCCTCATCAAGAACATTGAGGTTGCGGCTCGCACGGGCGGCGGCGACCCCGCTGGCAACCCGACGCTGTACGACGCCATCCAGAAGGCCAAGAAGAACTCCGTCCCCGCCGACAACATCGACCGCGCCGTCAAGCGCGGCTCCGGTGCCGAGGCCGGTGGCGCTAACTACGAGACGATCATGTATGAGGGCTACGGCCCGAACGGCGTCGCCTTCCTCGTCGAGTGTCTCACCGACAACCGCAACCGCGCCGCCTCCGACGTGCGCCTGGGCTTCACCCGCCACGGCGGTTCCCTGGCCGACCCCGGTTCGGTCTCCTACCTGTTCTCGCGTCGCGGCGTCGTCGAGGTGCCCGCCGGTGAGGGCGTGGATGAGGAATCCATCATGATGGCCGTCCTGGACGCCGGAGCCGAAGAGGTCGAGGACGCCGGCGAGCTCTTCGTCATCGAATCCGACCCCAAGGACGTCGTCGCCGTGCGCACCGCCCTGCAGGAGGCCGGCATCGACTACGACTCCGCCGAAGTCCAGTTCGTCGCCTCCACCGAGGTCGAGCTCGATCTCGAGGGCGCCCTGAAGGTCAACAAGCTCATCGACGTTCTCGAGGACTCCGATGACGTGCAGAACATCTACACGAACATGTCGCTGAGCGACGAGGTTCGTGCCCAGCTGGAAGAGCAGGAGTAACCATGAGCGAGAGCACCGCGAAGCGCGAGGTCGGCACCCCGCAGGTCAAGCGCGGCATGGCCCAGATGCTCAAGGGCGGCGTCATCATGGACGTCGTCACCCCCGAGCAGGCGAAGATCGCCGAGGACGCGGGCGCCGTGGCCGTCATGGCCCTCGAGCGCGTCCCCGCCGACATCCGCGCCCAGGGTGGCGTGGCCCGCATGTCCGACCCCGACCTGATCGAAGGCATCATCGAGGCCGTGTCGATCCCCGTGATGGCCAAGGCCCGCATCGGTCACTTCGTCGAGGCCCAGGTCCTGCAGTCCCTCGGCGTCGACTACATCGACGAGTCCGAGGTCCTGACCCCCGCCGACTACAGCCACCACATCGACAAGTGGAACTTCACCGTTCCCTTCGTCTGCGGCGCGACCAACCTCGGTGAGGCGCTGCGCCGCATCAACGAGGGCGCGGCCATGATCCGCTCCAAGGGCGAGGCCGGCACCGGCGACGTCTCCAACGCGACCACGCACATGCGTAAGATCCGCGACGAGATCCGCCACCTGACCTCCCTGCCCGAGGACGAGCTCTACGTCGCGGCCAAGGAACTGCAGGCCCCCTACGAGCTCGTCGCCGAGGTCGCCCGCGAGGGTCGCCTCCCCGTCGTGCTCTTCACGGCCGGCGGCATCGCCACCCCCGCCGACGCTGCCATGATGATGCAGCTCGGGCGCCGAGGGCGTCTTCGTTGGGTCGGGCATCTTCAAGTCCGGCGACCCCGCCAAGCGCGCGGCCGCCATCGTCAAGGCCACGACCTTCTACGACGATCGTCCGTCATCGCCGAGGTCTCGCGCGGCCTGGGCGAGGCCATGGTCGGCATTAACGTCGACGACCTGCCGGTCGATCACCGCCTCGCGGAGCGCGGATGGTGACCATCGGCGTTCTCGCCCTGCAGGGCGACGTCGCAGAGCACGTGCGGGCGCTGGAAAACTCCGGCGCCCGCGCGCTGCTTGTGCGCAGGGTTTGCTGAGCTCGACCAGGTCGACGGCCTGGTCATCCCGGGCGGCGAGTCGACGACCATGTCGAATCTCCTCCTCTCCTTTCGGGCTGTTTCGACGCGCTCTACGCGCGCATCGCGCGCGGGCTGCCCGTCTACGGGACGTGCGCGGGCATGATCATGCTCGCCTCGTCCATTCTCGATGGACGGTCGAGCGGACCAGCGTTCCTTTCGGCGCGCTCGACATGGTCGTGCGGCGCAACGCCTTTCGGTCGCCAGGTCGACTCCTACGAGGAGGACCTGGACGTCGCGGGCCTTGAGGGCGGCCCCTTCCACGCCGTGTTCATCCGCGCCCCCTGGGTCGAGTCGGTGGGCGAGGGCGTCGAGGTGATCGCGCGCGCCGGCAACAGCGCCGACGGCCCAATCGTCGCGGTGCGCCGCGGCAACGTCATGGCGACGTCCTTCCACCCCGAGGTCGGCGGGACGACCGCATTCACGCCATGTTCGTCGACATGGTGGCCGCGCCTGATGCGCGTCATGGGCATCGACCCGGGCCTGACGCGCTGCGGCCTCGGAGTCGTTGTCGACGTCGACCCCTCGCGTCGCGGCGTGCCTCGCTCGTGTACGTCGGGCGTCGCCCGCACCGACAAGGACCTGGCGACGCACTTTCGCCTCCGTACCATCGCGGATGCAATCGACAGCGTCATCGAACGCTACGAACCTGAGGTCGTTGCTATTGAGCGCGTCTTTGCACAGGATAACCTGCAGTCGGTGACCACAACGATGCAGGTCATGGGGGCGGCGATGACCTGCGTCGGTCGCGCCGGTCTGCCGATGGCAGTGCATACGCCCTCCGAGGTGAAGTCCGCCGTCTCCGGCAACGGCAACGCGGATAAAGCGCAGGTGCAGGCGATGGTCGCGCGCATCCTCGGCCTCGCGAAAGCTCCCAAACCTGCCGACGCTGCTGATGCGCTGGCCATCGCGATTACGCACGCGTGGCGGGGGACAGGGCTCCTCGGTGCTCCCGAGGACTCCTCGGTGGCCGTCTCGATCTCGGGTCGCCTGACTGCTCGCGGATCGATGACGCCCGCTCAACGGGCGTGGGCCGAGGCCCAGGCCGCGCAACGCCGAACGGGTGCCGTCGATCCGAGGCGTAGGCGCGGCTAGAATCGTACATATGTTCGCCCGCGTGTGCGGGTGACCCGGGAACGAAAGGAACGCAGTGATCTCCATTCTGCGCGGCACTGTCGCGAGCGTCGGCCTCGACCACATCGATATCCTCGTCGGAGGCATTGGTTTCCGCGTGCATGTGACGCCGGCTTTCGCGCAGGGTGCTTCCCGCGACGCGGAGATGACGGTGTTTACGTCCATGATCGTGCGCGAGGACTCAATGACCCTGTACGGCTTCGAGTCCGCGGATGAGCGCGACGTGTTCACGAAGCTCCTGTCGGTCTCGGGTATCGGTCCCAAGATTGCTCTCGCAGCGCTGGCGGTCTTGCGTCCCGATGACCTGCGTCGCGCCGTGCGTGACCAGGATCTGGCGGCTCTCCAGCGTATTCCCGGTGTGGGCAAGAAATCGGCTCAGCGCATGGCGCTCGAGATTGGCGACAAGCTTGGAACCCCTGCGGCCCTGCCGGGCGGAGAAACCGCCGCTGCTCCCGCGCCCACCCAGGATGCGGTGGCCTCCGAGGTGAGCGCCGCTCTGGTTGGTCTCGGGTGGTCCGAGGCTCAGGCCGCCAAGGCGATCGAGAAGCTGGCGGGCAGCGGCCTCGGTGCTTCGGACATGCTGCGCGCCGCTCTCGTGAGCTTGGGAGGCGGACGTGGCTGATCAGATGGATTCGGGTTTCGACGTCGATGCAATGCGCATCGTCGCCCCCGACGCCGGGGAACTCGAGCGTGCGGCCGAGGCCGCGCTACGCCCCAAGAAGCTCTCAGAGTTCGTGGGTCAGCGTGTTGTACGAGGCCAGCTGCAGCTCGTGCTTGACGCTGCACGCATGCGCTCGGCCAGCCCCGACCACGTCCTGCTTGCGGGTCCTCCGGGACTCGGCAAGACGACGCTCGCCATGATCATCGCCGCCGAGATGGGAACGTCCCTGCGACTGACCTCCGGCCCGGCGATCCAGCATGCGGGCGACTTGGCGGCGATCCTGTCCGGCCTCCAAGAGGGCGACATTCTGTTCATCGATGAGATCCACCGCCTCGCGCGCACAGCCGAGGAAATGCTCTACCTCGCGATGGAAGATTTCCGCGTCGATGTCGTCGTTGGTAAGGGCCCCGGCGCGACGTCGATTCCGCTGACGCTCCCGCCCTTCACGGTCGTCGGTGCGACAACGAGATCTGGTCTGCTGCCAGCCCCGCTGCGTGACCGCTTTGGCTTTACGGCCCACCTTGAGTTCTACGAGACCGACGAGCTTCAGTCCGTCGTGACCCGTTCCGCCTCGTTGCTCGGATCGCCCATCGACGCGCAGGCTGCGCACGAGATCGCGTCGCGTTCGCGCGGTACGCCCCGTATCGCGAACCGTCTCCTGCGTCGCGTCGTTGACTACGCCCAGGTGCACGGTGACGGGCAGCTGACTCTTGAGGCCGCGCGTGGCGCTCTTGAGCTTTTCGAGGTCGACCCTTCGGGCCTTGATCGCCTCGACCGAGCCGTCCTCGACGCGATCTGCCGTCGTTTTGCGGGAGGCCCAGTTGGCCTCACGACCCTGTCCGTGACGATCGGCGAGGAAGCAGAAACGGTCGAAACGGTCGCAGAACCCTACCTCGTGCGCGAAGGATTCCTCGTCCGTACCAACCGAGGACGGATGGCAACCCCCAAGGCGTGGGCGCACCTCGGGCTCAACCCGCCCGCGCCGGACGGGGCGCTCTTCGACTAGGGGAGTGGGCCTCGTGCCCATCGTGGCTGGCCACAGCCGCACATGGCGGTGTCAAAGAGGCTCGGGTGATACACGCGCCGCGCCACTCCTTGATCACTTAGGCTAAAACCCTCCTCGGGCATTAGACTGGCAAGGTGCGCTTCAAGCGCCTGACCGTCATCGAAAGTGAATCAGCCTTTATGAACAACTACACCCTCGTGATCCTGATCGTCGTCATGGTCGCTTTTATGTGGTGGACCTCGTCCTCGCGCAAGAAGCAGATGGCGAAGATGGAGCAGGAAAAGCGCGACCAGCTTGCCGCCGTGAAGCCCGGAGAATGGGTTCGTACCCGCGTCGGCTTCTGGGGTCGTTTTGTTGACCTCGACGGCGACATCATCGTCCTGGAGACCACCGACGGGCACGAGATGTACTGGGAGCGTGAAATGATCGCCGAAATTGGCGGTCAGCCGCCCCTCGCCGACACAGAGCAGAAGGACACGCTCGAGACCGCTGGCGCGGACGAGACGACGGACGAGGACGAGACGGTCCTTGGCCTCGACGAGCCGACCAACGATGATTTCTTCAACAACGAGCCCGACGAGCAGCAGAAGTAAGTCAAGGCTGAACGGAAAGTAGAACCGTGGCATCACATAAGCGACGCCCCGTGCGCGCGCTCGTGACCCTCACCGTCTCCATCGTGGCGGCGTGTGCGGCACTTGCGATCGGGCACTTGAGCGAGGGCGTGTCTCCGTATCCTGATCTCGCCCTCGATCTGAAGGGCGGTACTCAGCTCATCCTGACCCCGACCGTGACGGGTGACGGACAGCGCGAGATTACCGAAGAGGACATCACCCAGGCGATCTCGATTATTCGTAACCGTATCGACGCCTCGGGTGTGTCCGAGTCCGAGATTACCTCGATGGGTAACTCGAACATCATGGTGTCGATCCCCGGCACGCCCTCTCAGGAGCAGCTGGACCTGATTCGTTCGTCCTCGCAGATGAACTTCCGTCCTGTCCTGCGCATCGGCGCAGCCCAGGGCGTCATCCAGAACCAGCAGCCGTCGCAGACGGGTACGCCGCAGTCTGGCGAACAGTCGGGTGCCCAGTCCGGCGAACAGTCGGGTGCCCAGTCTGGCGCCCCGGCGACCGAAGCGGCCCAGTCTGCGACGG
>QFCH01002053.1_pt1 | contig 16123 bp, 15 predicted proteins | sample 5346071 | NCBI WGS metagenome assembly QFCH01 (sample SAMN09062255, study PRJNA434731) | Human gut metagenome, whole genome shotgun sequencing project. | isolation source: stool timepoint B chromium assembly | host: Homo sapiens | collected 2015
ATTATCGGGAGAAGCCTTTATCTGCGGATTCCCGCTCTTTTGCAGTCTGCTGCTTTGCTTCCCGATCTTTTGTTTCCCGCGAAGCGGATTCCGGCGATTTGGCTTCCCGGGTGGGGCGGGAACCGGGGCCGCCGGACTGTTTTTCTTCCGCCATCAGATCCTTTGAGCGGACGGCGGAACGGACCTCCAGGGGTTTTAGATCATTGCTTCCGGGCAATGGGTTGGGGGAGTCGCCTCTTAAGAAATCCCGGAGGGCCGGACGATTCGCCTTGTCCCGCAGGGCGGCCGCAGCCCTGCCTGCGGCGGCGGACATGGAATTTTTCAGGGTTTCCAGCTGGTCGGACGGGAGGGAGGCCGCGCGGAAGGTATCTCCGGGAACCAAGGCGGAGAAGGTTTCCATGACTGCTTTTCCCGACAGGCCCGAGACCATGGGCGAGGGGGCGGGACGATAGGTCTGCTGGTTCGAGTAAAAGGTGGCGTCCGGGTTTACCGCATCCGGAGATTTGTAATAATTTCCCAATTTCTGAGCTGCCGAGGAATAGGAGGCCAGGGTATCCAAGGATAACTTCAGCCGGTATGGGCCGAGGTTCTGGGTACGGTCCAGACGATCCGTTACCTGCCGGATAAACGGCTCGGTCATGGTTCCGCTCCAGACGCTGCACATTCCCTGAACCCGCTCCATGATGCCGTGATTTTCAGCTACCGCCATGGGGTTGGAGGGATCGGCCAGGGGAATCTCTGCGAGGCAGAGGTTCTGGGCGCCTCTTCCGCACAGCCTTGCCAGGGATGCCTGACCGGCGTCGTTATCCGGGTTACTGAGGGCGTTTACCATGATGTTTCCGGCTTCTGCCCGGGCAGTCTGCATTTCCGGCGTGTCGGACAGGAGCTGGGGCAGGGTGTAGCCCTGGGACAGCAGAATCAGGTCCGCGATATTCCGGCGGTCGGAGGGGTGATCCAGGTGGGAAAGCCCCTTATCCTCCCCATTTTTGGCAAAAAAGCTGTTGAGATCTCCGGTTTTGTCCGGTCCCAGAGGGATTCCTGCTTTGCCGAAATATGCCTCGTCGGCGGCGGTCAGGGAGGTGGTGGGGACGTGGCCGCGGGAAGCGGACGTCCGGGCGGGATCTCTGCGGTCGCGGTTCTGAGCGGGACCTTTGCGGTCCGGGGATTTGGCTTCCTGCAATAGTTGGTGGGCTTTTTGCCGCTCCTCAGCTGTTTTTCCCAAAGCCTTGTTTTTCGCTTCATGGTCCTCTTTGATCATGAGCTCGCCGATATCCTTCCGGTACCATCGGGCGATTTGATCATGGCGTTTTTCCCGGTCTGTGTCCGAGGCCAGCAGGGTCTGCTGTTTTTCTTCCCTGGTTTTGCATTTGAAGGGCCCCCAGTTGAACACTCTTCGGATGGCGGAGTAATCCTCTTTTATGGTGGGCTGAACCGTTCTTAAATCCGGCTGGACGCGGTTGACCACAACGCTCAGCCGGTTGTTTCCGTCCCGTTGCAGGGTTGCCAGGTCAAGCCGGTTTTTACCGCTGGTCATGGCGTTTATGACCTCGGCCTTCATCATGTCTCTCTGAACGGACGGTGTGGCGTTCTCATATTTTTTTCCGAAGGCCTGTCTGGCAGGCACGCCGTCGATGTAGATCATATCAAAAACGTCCTTTCCCAGCTTGGCCTGTTCCTTTCCCTGAAGGCTTACGGGATTTAAGGGGAGAGAAAACATACGGTCGAACACATTGACGGCGCTTTGGCAGGCCTTTGAATCAGGCGTCAGAGTTCCTTTATCCAGATCCTTTGCCATGAAAAAGATCCGTTTATCCGTGCCCTCGGGAACCTGGAGGGACATGGTGCTGTTTACAGGATTTCCCTCCATGGCGTCCATGGTCTGGCGGTAGATAAAGTCTGCTGTCTGGGCAGTCAGGAAGGCGTCGGTCCGGGAGTCTGTCATCCTTGCTTCCGGATCGCGGGCGTCCAGGGTGTAGGTGTAGCCGTTAGTGTTGAGGGCATAGGAAAGAATGCCGGTGGAATCGGAAAACAGGTCCCGTCCCGCGGCGATGACCCGGGCCTGAGCGGTGGTATAATGACTGTCAAAATACTCCTGGTTGTCCTTGATTAAATTTTCCGAATAACAGAATTTTGCGGAGTAATCCCGAAGCCGTGCCAGACTCCCCTCCATTTTCGCCATATCCGTCATGCCGGATTCATGGCGGTAGGACAGAAGATCGTCGAACATATGGGAAAGATAGGGCGCTCTGCTGGCGGAGTCCGCCCGGTGGTAGGATCTTATATAGTCCCGCGTCTCGTCCGGGGTTTTTGCTCCGCCGTCAAAGATGGTGATGACCCGGTTGTCGGTGTGCAGGGGGCCTTTGGGAAGGGCTTCCAATTCTTCGCCCATACTGTTTCCGATCCGCTGGCGTTCGGCCCATTGGGCCTTGGTCTGTTCCAGCTGCTGCCGCATCTCCTTTGTGATAGCCATAATGTTACCTCCTCCGATATTTTGACAGATTTACGGTCGTTATTGTAATTCCAGTATAGCAACCAAAGGGGGAATTCTAGGTGTGATGACAAAAAATGCAGAGTTTTCGACCAAATTGGCAAAGTTTGGATTTTCCTTGTTTTACGGGGATTTCTTGATTATACTTTATATACAAAGATAACCGTTAGGGCGGCGGGAAAAGCGGATATTCGGACGGTTGCCGTTAGAGAGAGATTGATGAACAGGGTATGAGGGGGAAGATTTGCGATGAGACGCAGAGGCGGATGGGCGGGAATGATGCGGTTTGTATTGATCTTCCTGATGGTGTTTTTTTTCAGTGCGGCGGAGAGCGATGCTTCTGTCGCGACGCCGGGAAATGCAACGGATGGGGGGTATGACCGGGAAGAGGGAGAGGGGACGGAGACACCGGGGAATGCGGAGGTACCGGACGAGGCGGAGGAGCCGGACGAGGCGGAGGAGCCGGACGACGTGGAGGAGCCGGACGACGCGGAGGTACCAGGCGACACGGAAGTACCGGAGATCCCGGAGGATCCACAGATCCCGAACGACCTGGGGACCCCGGACAATCCGGAGCCGTCTCCACCTGCAATTCTGCCCGCAGAAAGGGCCACCCCACCGGAGGCGGCGCGGGCCGTGGGAGCGGTGCTGCTTCTGGAGCCGGAGGATGATGTGGCGGAGATTTCTCAGGGGGATCAACTGATTCAGTGGATGGAGGAACACAAGCGCGCCGGCGGAAAGGCGGTGCTGACACAGGATGTACGGATTGACAGCCCATACCGGTACAGTTATGTGCGGGGAGGGAAGCCGGTGGAAATCGATACCGGCGGCTATACCCTGATTATTGAGGACTATGTTTATCTGGAAGGATTTTCTAACCTGACAATCCATGGAACCGGCGGCAGCGGCGATGCCTTGATACGCGTTGCGCCGGGGGGAAGCCTGATCCTGGCTTACAGCACCATCTATGCAGATGAGGGGGCGGAGGGGATTTACACCATCTGGCAGGAGGACGGAAGCACTCTTTACATTGACCAGAGCGAATTTACCAAGGTGGACGGCCCGATTCATTATTCAGGCGTCATGACAGGGACTCTCTACGAGGACGCGGTCATGGGGTATGTGGCGCTGCCGGAGAATTCGGAGATTGAGGAGGGGATTCTTCCTCAATCGATTATGGTCCTTCTGTATCCCAACGACGGGGTGGAGAGCCAGATTCTTTATGAAGCGCCGGTTGTGTGGGATCTGGAGCAGGCCCGGGAGGAGCAGGCAGACCATATCCGGGTCGGGGTCCGGGGAAGGGTGGATTTGAGCGGATATCCCGGAATGGAGATTCCCGATGTGCTGGAATACTGGCTGTGTTTTCAGACAAAGGAAGCAATTTTTCTGGATGTGACAAAAAATATGAGTCCTGATCCGGAGCACGGCGCGGTACAGGTACTTGCGCATCTCTCGGTGACCCGGAATTTTGACCGGACATTTTTTATGTGGTCAAAGGATGGGGAAAACTGGGAAAAAGAGGAAGTGAACAGTTACGACGACTTAAACGGAAGGCAGATGGTGGGGTATACCTTATCGGATGACGAAGATTATTACATATGCGTGGAGTTTTTGGATGGGGAGGACAAGTATTATTCCAATGTGCTGCTGACCCGGGAGGATGCGCTGGTTGAGGCGGAGGATTACGAGGGCGGACGCGGAGGGGGCACGGATATTGTGGGAAATGAACCGCCTCCGGTCACGGAAAAGCCGCCCCAGAATGAACCGGATCCCGGCGATCCCCCGGATCAGGATTCCGGCAGCGATCCGTCCGGCGAGGGGCCGGGCCACGTTCTGCCAGGAAATTCGGGAGAACATGGGAGCGGCGGGGATGGGAGCGGCGGCGATGCGGGGACGTCCGTGGGCGGCGGAAATACGACGGCTCCGGAAGGGACGATCGTAACGCCGGAAGGGCCGGCTGTGACGCCGGAAGGGCCGGTTGTGACGCCGGAAGGATCGGTTGCGAGCCCGGAAGGCCCGGTTGTGACGCCGGAAGGCCCGGTTGCGAGCCAGGAAGGATCCGCCGTGATGCCGGACGAACCGGTGCTGTACCCGATTGTGATCCCGGATGATCCGGGAACAGCCCAGGATCCACAGTTCGGGGCCCAGCCGCCACACCTCCATCCCGGGAAGGATGAGGCGGAGCCCGTATCGTCAAAGGAAGTGCTTTCCGGCACCGAATCTACCGGTTCCACGGAAACAGAAGGAACTGCCTCGGGAAAAGAGCAGGGGGCTGCGTCCCCCGAAACCACACAAAGGGCAGAAAAAACCGCGGCTCAGGAAACAAACCGCGGATTTTCCGGTATGCCTCCAGCCGCGCAGGTGGCGGCCGGGATATGTGTCACCCTCGCTGTCGGTGGAGGAACGGCGTTTGTGGCTGTGTCCGGTGGCTTAGGAGCCCTTAAAAGCGTTCTGAGACGGCTTTTGGACCTGCTCCGCCTTAGAAAATGACGCCGAAAAATCCTCTGGCGGTCCTTTTTCTGGAAACCGGGCAGATTTCACAGAGAATTTGTTATAATAAATGATACGAGATTTCTTTTCCCGTCTTTAGGGGACAAACTGGTAGCCTTTGCGGCGAACGGTCTGTATGTACTCCTTTCCGGGACAGAGGTCAAACAGCTTCTGGCGCACGGAAGCGATGCGCGCCTGGACATTGTGGCGGCTTTCATTGAGCGGTTCATTCCAGATATTGTCGTAAAGCTGCTCATAGGAGTAGATCCGGTTGGGATGTCTGGCCAGAAACGCCAGAATATCGAATTCAATGCGGGAAAATTCGCCGTATCTGCGATTGAAGGAAACGGTGCGGTCCCCGGTGTTGATGATCAGGCCGTCGAATTGAAGGATTTCCGCAGGGCGGTCGCCGTAGCGCTGGTGGATTCTGGCCCGGACCCGAAGCTCCAGCTCCCGCTGGGAAAAGGGTTTGCACACATAGTCGTCTCCGCCGATCACAAGCCCGCGGATACGGCTCTCCTCCTCCGTATAGTTGGAGAGGAAAATTATGGGAAGAGAGGTAAAGGTACGGACCCGGGAGCAGACGTCAAAACCGTCCTCGTCGGGCAGATCGATATCCAGAATCACGCAGTCCAGCTTGATGGTCTGGATCATTTCAACGGCCCTTCGCCCTGTGGCTGAACAGAATACCTCGTATCCATTTTCAGCAAAGAATTGTTCATTGGCTTCCAGGGTTGCCTGGTCGTCATCCACAAGTAAAATTGTGTACATAGCTCACCTTTCCTTATCTGTGTATGGTATCAGTATAGTCCAAGTATAGCACAGGGAGCAGGGCCGTGATACGCAAAATGTCCGGAAATCTCCGCTCACCGTCCTTTTTAGGGGCCTGCGGTAAAGCGGACCATCAAAAACAGAATTGGGAGGATAAGGCACTATGAATATCACGGAACATCAGGGAGAGGGAACGCTGCTTCTGGGGCTGGAGGGAAGGCTGGATACCAATACCGCCCCGCAGCTGGAGAGCATCGTAAAGGGCAGACTGGAGGGGATTACCCACCTGGAGCTGGATTTTGCTGGGCTGGATTATCTGTCGTCCGCCGGACTCAGAGTGATTCTGGCTGCTCAGAAGATAATGAACCATAAAGGAATTATGATTATACGCAATGTAAACGACACGATTATGGAAGTATTTGAGGTGACAGGTTTCAGCGATATTCTGACCATCGAATGAAAGGCTGTGCCGGCTTAAGGGCAGGAGGAGACTGGATGAAAGAGATAACGGTTCCGGCCGTGCTGGAGGAACTGGACAGGGTTCTGGAATTTGTCAACGGAGAGCTTATCGCCTGCGGATGTCCGGTGAAAACACAGATGCAGCTGGATATCGCAGTGGAGGAGCTTTATGTGAATATTGCCCGCTATGCTTATCACCCTGAGATTGGAAATGCCACTGTGCGCTGTACGGTGGGGGGAGATCCCCTTCAGGTAACAGTACAGTTTCTCGATGGCGGAAAACCCTATAATCCGCTTTTGAACGAGGACCCGAACGTCACGCTGACCGCCGAAGAGCGGTCCATCGGGGGCTTGGGTATCTATATGGTAAAAAAGAGTATGGATGAGATTGAATATCAGTATTTGGAGGAAAAGAATGTTTTGACAATCAGAAAAAAAATCCTTAATTAGGATAAAATACGGCATGATCAGGGTACATCCGTAAGGGAACCGTCTTATGGATGTATTTTTTATATTATGGAGGCTTTTATTGTTTATATCTGCTGGCTTTTGTACCCTGGACGAGGTATAATTAAGGATACGTAGAGAATAATGGTGTTTTGTGGGCTGCTGGCGGGGGGAAGAATATGTATCATTGCAGGTTGCGTATTGCAGTATTTGATGAAAATCCAGCTCTGGCGGAGATGGTACGGCAGATTGATCCGCTGGAGCGCTTTGAACACGGGGTTGAGCGGCGTTCGGCGAAGGAGCTGGCCGCCGGAGAAAATTGTGAAATTTTGATCTGGAATCTGGGAGACGGAATGTCGCCCGGAGCGCTGCGGAAACTCTGCGGGCCGGACACGGTTTTGGTATATTGCGCGGACCGTCACTGGCTGGACTGTGGCGGGGACGAGATCGGGGAGGCGGACGAGATATGGGAGCTGCCTCTGAACTTCAGATGCGCGCGTCAGCGCCTGGAACGCTTGCTTAAGCAGATTAAGCTGGAACGGGACCTGCATTTGTGCCGCTCTTATCTGGACACGGCCATCGACAGTATTCCGGACATGGTGTGGTTCAAGGCTTTGGACGGGACTCATGTGAAGGTAAACAAGGCGTTTTGCAACACCGTGGGAAAGTCTCGGGAGGACGTCACCGGGCGGGATCACTGTTATATCTGGGATGTGTCGAAGGAGGATTTCGAGCGGGGAGAGGGCGTCTGCAAGGAGACTGAGGACGCGGTGATTAAGGAGCGGAAAACCCTTCAGTTTACGGAGATGGTCAAGAGCCACGGCTCTTTGAGGCAGTTTCGCACCTACAAATCGCCGCTGTTTGATTCGGACGGCGTCACGATTTTGGGAACCGTGGGGATCGGACACGATGTGACGGATCTGGTCAATCTGAACACGGAGGTTGAGATTCTGCTCAGCAGTATGCCTTACGCGATTCTGCTCAGGGACAACGAAGGGCGTATTCTGAACGTGAATAAACCGTTTGAGCAGTATTTTGAAGTCCGGAGGGAGGAGGTTCTGGGGAAGGAGTACGAGGAGTGGATATCCCGGGCCTTTTTTGAGGAACACTCCATCAATTCCGAGGGATTTGTGGAGTCCAAGGTGTGCCTAAACGGCCAGGCCGGTCGGACTCTGGAGATCCATGAGAACAATATCTTCGACATTTTTGAAAATGTGGTCGGGAAACTCAGCATTTTCCGGGACGTCACTATGGAGCGGCAGCTGGAAGAGCAGATTCTGCGCAATTCCAATACGGATTTTTTGACTGGCCTGTACAACCGCAGAAGCCTGTACCAGTACCTGCATAATAACCGGAACGGCCGCCTGCTCAACCTGCTCTATGTGGATCTGGATTATTTCAAGCATGTGAACGATACCTATGGACATAAGGTTGGGGACGATGCCCTGATTCTGACGGCAAAGGTCCTGCGGGAATGCTTTAAAAATGAATTTATCGCCAGAATCGGCGGAGATGAGTTCCTGATTGTGCAGTTGGGCGAGGCGCAGCGGGAGGCGCTGGAGTCCAAGGCGCAGCAGCTTCTGGACCAGCTTTCGGCTGCCTTTGGCAGCACGGAGAATATGGACACCCTGTCGGCCAGCGTCGGTATTGTCCAAAACGGCGCACCGGATAAGGATATCGACCTGTTGATTCAGCAGAGCGACGCGGCGCTCTACCAGGCAAAGGAGAGCGGCAGGGGGAGATACTGTATTTACGGTATTTCATAAAAATTCATAAAAATTCGCAAAATATATATTGACAAAATGTGAATTGTCCGGTATAATTATTTTCGTTGTGCAGGAGAAATTCGGCGCAACAAATGCAGAAGTGGCGGAATTGGCAGACGCGCACGGTTCAGGTCCGTGTGGTAGTAATACCTTGTGGGTTCGACTCCCATCTTCTGCAGGCAGAAGAAAAGCTCTTTGATCGCAGGCGGTCAGAGAGCTTTTTTAGTCGTGTGAAGCGTTTTTGCCGGATCAGCCGGTCTTTGTCTGGCGCTGGGGGAATTCCTGGGGAATTTCCGGGGAGGCGTTGTCCGATGAGGGCAGATCGATCTCCGGAATATCGCCGTCCCCGTAGGTACTGTTTTTTCCCGGGGTTTCTAAGGGTTCCTGTCTGGTTGGGGATTGGTACATGGCGTAGCTCCTTTCGCGGAATTGTTTACATTTTGGCGATGCTCTCCACATAGTTGCGCATCTCATCCCGGCTGTTCACCGTTCGGGCGCCGTTTACGATCTGCTCCTGGCGCGCTTTGTCCAGATGGGCGAATTTGTTCAGGATGTCGCTGTGCAGGGCCAGCTCCATGGTGAAGCCGATGGGGAGTTCGTCGTTGTCAATATAGTTGATCATTTTGGACCTCCGTTCTGAGTTCTTTGGTATTAGGATGCGCGCCTCCGCAAAAGATATGCGCGGTTTAAATGCCATGTTTTGTAAGATTTCTTTCGTTGTAAATGAGGTAAAATTTTGGTAGGATTATTGAAGTACATAAATTCACATAAAAAAGGACAAGTATATGGCAAACAGAAAGAGACGGAAAAAGGAATCGCCGGTTAAAGCGGTGTTTTTGGCGTTGATCGCTGTTATTATCATGGTGTGCGCCGTATCGGTGGTGATGTCGGTTTACCGGAAAATCAGCAAGGATTATGAAAATCTGGAGCAATCCATTTCCTCCTCCGAGACTACGGGGGAGACCATCGCCATTGAGAACGGCGTGGCGACCGGATGGCAGCTGACAGACGACGGTTATAGGTATGTCAATGAGGACGAGACTTATGTGACGGACGCCTGGAAGCTGATCGACGGCCTTTTGTATCATTTTGATGAGAACGGCATCATGTCCACCGGGGAATTATCCCAGGAGGGGCAGAAGTTTACATTTTCGGACAAGGGATATTTAAAGGATATCCAGGCGGACCTTTCCTGGCAGCCGGAGAGCACGGGGGAGAATCTGGACAGCCTGGTGAAGGCCAATGCGTTCTTCTGCTATCTTGGGGAGGCGGACGGGCCGTTTAAGCCTATTATGTACCGCAAAGCCACGGAGACCAAGGTGATGACCCTGGGAGGCGAGAGCGCGCCGGAGCGCACCACCAGAAATTCCATGAGAGCTTACGGGGATTACGTGTATTATCTTCCAAAGGTGAAGAGCGGCCAGGCGGCTGGCCTTACGGACGAGGAGCTGAGGCTGTGCGACAGCCTGTTCCGCATGATTCCGGGAAGCGGGGAGAAGGAGCTGATCGCGGAGCACGTGGGCGGCTATCTGCTCCTGGACAATGTGATCTATTATTCTCAGGGCGGCACGGTCAAATCCGCCTCCTCCGGGACGAAAATCGCGGTGGGGGAGAAGCAGTACCGCGTGATTGTGAAGGACGACAGCTGTTTTATGGTGGACGGTATGAACCAGCCGGTCCGGCCGGACAGCACCGGCGTTTTGGAGATCGGAGACCGGCTTTACCGGATTGAGAACGATCAGGGTAAGATCAAGTATGTGAAACGCGCCCAGGAGCAGATCGGCGGCGCTTCCTACTACACGGATACGGTTTCCGGACAGTATCAGGGGATTTTCCGCAAGGACAGCGGAGGCGCCTCGGTGATCGTGCAGGAGCCGTACGGCGTACAGAGCTACTGTATTGCAGGCCAGAAGATTTACTACAGCGCCTATGTGGAGAAGGACGGAAGCGGCGTCTGGTACAGCCAGCTGTTTAAGACCGGACTGGACGGAAGCGGGAAAGAGGAGGTCAGCGGGCGTTTCCCGGGAATGATCGGGACGATGTATTACTATGAGAATGCCGGAGAGATTTACGGGGAATACCACCCGGAGATTTGGAACCGGGCCTATGGCAGGATTGTGTCCATCGGACTTGACGGGACGATCTACACCATCAACGACGAGGCCGTCAGAACGGGCGAGAGCGTGTCGGACAACGATATGCTGGAGCTGGTGATGGTGGATGGGGATACGGTCACCTGTCTGTGGCACGACGTGGTGTGGAACCGGTCTACGGGGATTACCAGCACGCTGTGGGACAAGGCCGTTCAGGTGAAAAAATCGGACCGGACGCTTTTGGAGACCGGCCAGAGCCTGCCCCCTGAGGAGGAGACCGAGGCCCAGACGGAAGCGCAGGACGGTGTGGTGATCCGCCCCATCGGGGGAGATCCCACGGCTGCCCCGGATGTGGATAAGCCTACGGCTGCCAACCCCGGCGCAGCTCCCAATCCCGGAGTTGACCCCAACGCGGACAAACCGACCATGCCGGTGGTATCGCCGGATGCGGACAAGCCCACAGCTCCGGCGGTACCGCCTTCTACGACGGCGGCGGCACAGGACGAGGTTATTATTAAGCCGGTGAATTGAGTTCACCGGCTTTTTCTGCACGTTTTAATCCTCGTCGAATTCCACCACGACGTAGAAGCCGCGGGAATTTTCGCGGATGTCTTTTATGACGCCGTATTCATTTTTTATGCGGTCTCTGGCGGCGAAGCAGCCGGACATGGCCACCGCGGGGTCGATGATGTAGCTGTAGCTGCTGGTGCCCTCGCGCTCGATGACCTTTACCCGGTCGCCCACGTTCACCAGGCCCTGCCGCTCCATCTTGAATTCTACTGTTCGCATCGGGATCTCACTTCCTTTCCCACTTCCTCGCAGACCATGTTGATATAGTCGGACAAGGTGTTGTTCTGGCAGCCAACGATGTAATGATTGCAGCGGTTGACCGGAATCAGGATCTTGTAAGCCTTGCTGGAGCCAATGGCCGTGGCCATGGCGGGGGTGATCTCGCCCAGCAGAGAGTTGGCCATGACGATGCCGATGGGGCCGATGATGATATCCGCATCCTGTGAGTTGACGATGGCCGGATTCTCGCCGGTGGCCGCGTGGCTCGCCCCTGCTTTGATCATGGCGGAGGTGGCGATGCTGTTGGTGCCGATGGCGTACAGCTCCAGGTCCGGGTCGGATTTTTTTAACTGCTCGATGACGGAACGGCCCATTCTGCCGCCCTGGCCGTCGATAATAACGATTTTCATTGCTTATGTTCCCCCTGTCGTGTCTTTACCGTGAATGCCCTTGAGACGGTAATCTGTCTTAGATATTGTACTTTGTCACCAGCCGCCAGGCTGATGAGAAACATTACGTTTCCTTGATTGATTGTAGCAGATGGCGCGGGGAATGTAAATGAGGGGTTGTTTTTGCGAACAGGGGAAAACGCCGGGGAAAACACCGGGGGGATTGTGGAAAAAGCAGTTGACCGGCCTGATAAATGTGGATATAATAAAACTGACCACCGGCAGAAGCCGGAATCAGGGCGGGCAGAAGGCCCGGAGTCAGTGAGAGGCGCGTTATAATAGGGTGCGGCAATGTTTTACGGGGCCGCTTACAAAGTGTGATCAATCTTGCCAGAAGGCGGACGGGTTCAGAAGAACCGGCGCTTTCTGGTTTTTTATGTTTGGGGAAACGCGCGGCGGGGTGACGGCAATAGGAGAACATAGCAGGAGGTAGTAAAAAAATGGAAAAAAATCGTATTAAATCGTATCGGCTGGTGCTGGCGGCGCTGTTTTTGGCTCTGGGTATGATTCTGCCCTTTTTCACGGCGCAGATTCCGGAGATCGGGAGCATGCTTCTGCCCATGCACATACCGGTGCTGGTCTGTGGATTTGTCTGCGGCTGGAAATACGGGCTGATTGTGGGGCTTCTCACGCCCCTGCTGCGCAGCATGACGTTTTCGATGCCGCCGCTGTTTCCATCGGCCACGGCCATGGCGTTTGAGATGGCCGCTTACGGGGCGATCTGCGGCCTGATGTACGAGAGGCTGCCCAGGGGAACAAAGTCCGTGTATGTGAGCCTGCTGACGGCTATGGTTGGGGGACGCATCGTCTGGGGAATTGTACAGATTCCCATTCTGGGCATCGCCGGTAAGGGTTTTGGCTGGCAGGCCTTTGTGGCCGGTGCATTTTTGAACGCGGTGCCGGGCATCATTTTGCAGATTGTGATGATTCCGCTGATTGTGATTGCGCTTGAACGGGCCAATGTGATGGAGATACAGGGGAAATGAGAGAGATATTGATCAGGCACTGGGAACATTATCCCGGGATGGAAGCGCAGGATCTGGTAAAACTGATTTATCAGTCGGAGTTTGGCGGCGGGCATCTGATCCGGGATCCGGGGGAGAGCCTGAGGCGGCTGCAGGCGGAATATGAGGCCCGGGAATGGGGAGCGGCAGAGGCGCAGAACGGAGCGTTGGCGGCGTCCGGTCCGGATGAATGGAAGTATGTGGAACCGGCGGGGGGCGGGATGTGCCGCATCAAGCTGGCGGCTTTGGATCTGGGGCTTGAGGCGGAGACGCTGAACCGCATGTTTGTCCGGTCCGCAGAGGAGGTAAAGGGCAGCGTCCGCGGGATGAGGGCGGGGCTTAGGGAGCTTCTCAATCTGTGCGGGGCGGAAATTTCCCTGGACCGGGAGACGGTGCGGGTTTATATCCGCGCGTATGAGGCAAAGGAGTACCCGGCGGTGAGCCACAGTAGCGCGTACCGGGAAGCATACCATCCGGCCTACCGGATTGTGAACGCCATGTACGGGCGGTTTCTTCCGCTGTTTGTGCGCATCGACCGTCTGCTTGGCGAGGCCGGCGGCCGCACTGTGAACATCGCGGTGGACGGCATGAGCGGCAGCGGAAAGAGTACGCTTGCAAAGCTTTTAACGGGCCTTTACGGCTGTAATGTGTTTCACATGGACGACTTCTTCCTTCAGCCCTTTCAGCGGGTTCCTGAGCGTTTCCGCGAGCCTGGGGGCAATGTGGATTACGAGCGCTTTAAAACCCAGGTGATCGATTGTCTGGATAGCCCGCAGGGAGTGGAATACCAGGTCTATGACTGCGGCGCGCAGAGGCTTTCGAAAACGGTGCGCGCTCCCCGGCGGACCTTCAATGTGATCGAGGGTTCCTACAGTCAGCACCCTTATTTTGGAAATTGTTATGATCTGCGGGTGTTTCTGGAGGTGGGGGAGGACGAGCAGAGGGAGCGCATCCGCAGGCGCAACGGGGAATTTATGCTGAGACGCTTTGAGGAGGAATGGATTCCCATGGAAAATGCCTATTTTAAGGCTTGTAATATCCGGGAAAACAGCCAAATGGTCTTGACAAACCGGGACCAAATGCTATAATCGAACCAGACAAAGGCTTTGAAGGAACCAGTAATCAGCGGGATGTATCCAGAGAGCGGGCGCAGTTGGTGGAAGGCCCGTATGCAGAAGGCTGATGAATACCAGTCCTGAGCCGTGCCAGGGAGACCGCGGATGGATTCCGGTTGAAATGGCGCCGTGCCCCCGCGTTAAGGGATAATGAGTGAAAGATCAAGGTGGAACCGTGTGCATGCACCCTTGGATACAAGAATGTGTCCAGGGGTTTTTTATTTGGATGCAATGGGCCCGCCGGAGCTGTCCGCAGGCGATTGCTTCTTAGAACGCCGGGAACACATTTTGCGCGAAGGCCAAGGCCGCGAAAGCGGCTTGATTCCGGCGGGCCTGCCGCGTTTTGAACAATGCTGAGATGCGGCCGGAGGCATTTCACGGACAAGAATCCAAACGGATGAAAGGAGATTTGTACAATGAAGATTATTTTACCGGACGGAAGCGTTCAGGAAGCGGAGGACGAGCTGCGGGCGATCCGCCACACCGCCTCCCATGTGCTGGCTCAGGCTGTGAAGCGCCTGTACCCGGAGACCAAGCTGGCCATCGGACCGGCCATTGACGACGGATTTTACTATGATTTTGACCGCGAGGGCGGATTTACCCCTGAGGATCTGGAGAAGCTGGAAGGGGAGATGACGAAGATTGTCAAGGAAAATCTTCCGGTGAAGCCCTTTGTGCTGCCCAGGGACGAGGCCATTAAGTTTATGGAGGAAAAGGGCGAGCCTTACAAGGTGGAGCTGATCGAGGATCTTCCGGACGAGGAGACCATCAGCTTTTATACTCAGGGCGAGTTTACGGACCTGTGCGCAGGCCCCCATATCATGTACACCAAGGGCGTGAAGGCCTTTAAGCTGACCAGCATCGCGGGGGCTTACTGGAGAGGCAGCGAGAAGAACAAGATGCTGACCAGAATTTACGGCACGGCGTTCGCCAATAAGGCGGACCTGGAGCAGTACCTGACCATGATGGAGGAGGCCAAGAAGCGCGACCACCGCAAGCTGGGCAAGGAGCTGGGCCTGTTTATGTTCGCGGACGAGGGGCCGGGATTCCCGTTTTTCCTGCCCAAGGGCATGACCCTGAAAAACACGCTGATCGACTATTGGAGGCAAATCCATCTGAGAGAGGGTTATCAGGAGGTTTCCACGCCCATTATCCTGAGCCGCAAGCTGTGGGAGAATTCCGGGCATTGGGATCACTACAAGGACAATATGTACACTACGGTGATCGACGAGGAGGATTTCGCGGTTAAGCCCATGAACTGTCCGGGCGGCATGCTGGTGTATAAGAATACGCCCCACTCCTACCGTGAGCTGCCCCTGCGGGTGGGCGAGCTGGGCCTGGTGCACCGCCATGAGAAGAGCGGACAGCTCCACGGCCTGATGCGGGTGCGCTGCTTTACCCAGGACGACGCGCACATTTTCATGCGGGACGACCAGATCGAGGACGAGATCAAGGGCGTTACCCGGCTGATCAACGAGGTTTACAGCCAGTTCGGCTTTGAGTATTTTGTGGAGCTCTCCACCCGTCCGGAGGATTCCATGGGGTCCGACGAGGACTGGGAGATGGCTACCAACGGCCTGAGAAAGGCTTTGGAGGACATGGGCCTGGATTATATCGTCAACGAGGGCGACGGCGCGTTCTACGGCCCCAAGATCGATTTCCACCTGCGGGATTCTCTGGGAGAACCTGGCAGTGCGGCACCATTCAGCTGGATTTCCAGATGCCTCAGCGGTTTGACCTGGAGTACACGGCGGAGGACGGCAACAAGAAGCGTCCCATCATGATCCACAGAGTATGCGTCGGGTCCATTGAAAGATTTATCGGTATTCTGATCGAGCATTTCGCGGGCAAGTTCCCGGTATGGCTGGCTCCGGTGCAGGTGAAGGTGATTCCGGTGTCCGAGAAGTCCATGGATTACGCCACCGGCGTTTACGAGAAGCTGAAGGCGGCGGGCATCCGCACCGAGCTGGATCACAAGGACGAGAAGGTGGGCTACAAGATCCGCCAGGCGCAGCTTGAGAAGGTTCCCTTTATGCTGGTTCTGGGCGAGAAGGAAGCGGCAGAGGGCGCGATCACAGTCCGCAGCCGGGACAAGGGCGATCTGGGCGCCGCGCAGCTTGAGGCGTTTATCAGCGATGTGAAGCGGATGATTGAGACGAAAGAGATGTAAATAGATGAATGAAAGCCCCCGGGGTGCGGCAGAGGAGAGTCTGCTGCGGCCCGGGGGCTTTTGGAGGTGCGCCCGGCGGCGC
>QFCH01002473.1_pt1 | contig 16095 bp, 15 predicted proteins | sample 5346071 | NCBI WGS metagenome assembly QFCH01 (sample SAMN09062255, study PRJNA434731) | Human gut metagenome, whole genome shotgun sequencing project. | isolation source: stool timepoint B chromium assembly | host: Homo sapiens | collected 2015
AAGGCATTGATGGAGACAACCGCTTGAGCTGGGCTTGCATCTAGTTTTCTATCCCATTGAACATAAGAACCCAGACCAACCGGAACACCACCGACAACTGTTTCGACAACACCACCGATGGTATCTCCATCACGTTTAATCTGATCAATATAGTCCTTGATTTCCTGCTTACGTTCTTGATTGACGATAGAAACTTCTGACTGGGCAGCTAGTTTTTTGATCTCTGCAACTGTTAAGTTTTCTGGAACATCGATTTCCTTACCACCAAAGACAACAACATGGTTAGCAATTTCAATATCAAGCTCAGCCAATAGTCGTTTAGCCACAGCCCCGACGGCTACTCGCATAGTCGTTTCACGAGCAGATGAACGTTCCAGAGAATTTCTCAAATCATCAAAGCGGTACTTGATACCTCCTACCAAGTCAGCGTGACCTGGGCGAGGATGAGTGATTTTTCGTTTACTTTTAAGTTTGTCTTCAATATCCTCGGCAGACATGATGTCAAGCCATTTTTGATGGTCTTTGTTAATGACATCCATGGTAATGGGAGCCCCTGTCGTCTTCCCGTGGCGAACACCAGAAGTAAAGACAACTTGGTCACTTTCAATCTTCATACGACCACCACGTCCGTAACCTCCTTGGCGACGTTTGAGATCCTCATTGATATCTTCTGCAGTCAAAGGCAGTCCTGCTGGGATTCCTTCAATAATTGCTGTCAGACGAGGACCATGTGATTCTCCTGCTGTTAAATATCTCATACATTCTCCTTATTTTACCAAGTAATCTTTCATTTCTTCGAGTGAGACGGGGTGAATAGTGGCTGAACCAAGTTCTGGAACCAAGACTAATTTCATGGTGTTTCCACGCGCTTTTTTATCATGAGTCAAAGCTTGATAAAGTTTGTCAACATCCCAGTTTTCATAATCAACAGGCAAGCCAAATTTCTGGCACATCTCTGTAATGGACTGGGTTATTCCTTCTGGCATGAGGCCTTTCCCCTCAGCAACCTTGGAAATCTGAACCATGCCCATAGCCACAGCTTCTCCATGCATGACCTTGCCATAACCGGCAGTTGCTTCAATAGCATGACCAATAGTGTGCCCAAAATTGAGGTAAAGACGAACACCGTTATCCAACTCATCTTCGACCACCATCTTGCGCTTAACCTGACAAGAATGTTCAATCAAAGTCTCTGCATGTTCCAAAATGCTCTCTACAGAACCATCTAGCTCCATCAAGAGAGCCCATAGTTCTGGATCCTCAATCAAGCCGTACTTGATAACCTCGCCCATCCCCTCAATCAGCTCTCTTTTTCCAAGCGTTTCTAGGACAAGCGGGTCAATCAGAACCCCATCTGGTTGGGCAAAAGTTCCCACCATATTTTTAGCAAAAGGAGTATTGACACCCGTCTTTCCACCAATAGACGAATCAACCTGGGCTGTCAAACTAGTCGGAATCTGAACAAAGTGAATGCCCCGCATATAGGTAGAGGCTACAAAACCAGCTAGGTCCCCAACGACACCACCACCAAGAGCCACGATCCCATCGCTACGAGTCAACCCCTGCTTGACTAGAAATTCATAGACTTTCTGAACAGTTGTTAAATTTTTTCGTTCTTCGCCTTCTAAAAAGTCAAAAACAGCTACCTGAAAACCAGCATCTTCTAGGCTGAGTTTAATCTTCTCTGCATAGAGAGAAGCTACATGGTTATCGGTTACAATGACCACTTTTTGAGGTTGCCAGAGTTCTCGCAACCATTGACCAGCCTGAGCCAGACAACCTTTTTCAATCTGAATATCATAAGGATGATGCGGAATATCGATTCTGATTTTCATAGGAGGGTCTCCTTTTCACTATTTATATTTTTCTGTTAAGGACTGCCAAATTTCTTCTGTCGGCATTTCTTTACCTGTCCACAGTTGAAAAGCTTCAGCAGCCTGATAGAGCAACATTCCTAGACCATTGACAGCTGGATTGCCCTGCCTCCTAGCCCATTTCAAAAATGGCGTTTCAAAGGGTTGGTAAATGATATCTGCGACCAAGAGAGCCTCTGGCAAATTGATACTTTCTGGAACTGGCGACGACTGGCCATCCATCCCAACACTGGTCGCGTTGACGAGCAGGTCCGACTCGGCAATCCTTGATTGCAGTTGAGAAAGATCTTCTAAAGCATACAAGTCCACTTTAAAGCCCGTTTGCTCCTGCAACTTGTCTAGATAAGGTCTTGTTTTTTCCATAGAAGCTAAACGAACAAAGACTGAAATCTGACTGGCCCCGTCCAAAATGGCTTGTGCCAAGATTGATTTGGCCGCACCACCTGCGCCCAGAATGGTCATTTTCTTATCCGAGATTGTAAAAGAAGGCAAGCTCTTAAAGAATCCCTTGCCATCTGTATTATATCCAATTAACGTTCCGTCTTGATTAACAACTGTGTTGACCGCCCCAATCAAACGAGCTTCATCACTCAACTCATCCAGATAAGGAATAACCTGCTCCTTGTAAGGCATAGACAGGTTGATGCCAAACATCTGGTAACGTCGAATATTGGCGACTGTTTCTGCCAAATCACCCGCTTCAATCTCCCAAGCTACATAGGCACCATTAATAGCTGTCGCCTCAAAGGCCCTATTGTGGATAAAGGGTGAAATAGAGTGTTTGATGGGATTGGCAACAACTGCAGCTAAACGTGTATAGCCATCAAGCTTCATCCAAAATCTCCCTGATTTTCTTCATGTTTGATAGCGAAATCTGACCTGGGGCACTCGCTTCATCCAGACTAGCAAATGACCAACTTGAACCCGTCACATCTGAAGTAATACGGGATACCTTGCCCATTTTCCCCATGGAAATGGTCACGTACTCTTGCTCAGGGTTGAGTGTCTTAAATCCTCGAGTGTAGTTCATCAGGTCTAAAACATCCTGCTCCGTATGGGCCATAACTGATACCTTGACCACTTTGGGAGAGAGACTGGTCAACTCAGACAAAATTTCCATCATGTTTTCAGGTGTCTCCTGGAAATTATGGTAACTCAAAACAAGATTTGGAAAATCCAACATTTCCTCAAAAACATCCTTGTAGCTGAAATACTCAAAATCTACATAATCCGGTTGATAGAGTTGAGTAACTTCCTTGATGATTTGAACATACTCTTCTGAGGAAAGTTCGATTTCTCCTCCCTCAGCGCGAGTCCGAAGGGTAAAGACCAGTTCGCGTCCTGCAAATTTTTCAAAGATAGCAGGTGCTACCTGTAAAATAGCGTCCTTTGCAAGAAAGTCCGCACGCCACTCAATGATATCGGCATCTTCATACCTAGTTGCATCCAGTTCTTGCGCTTCTTCTATACTTCTTGGCATCACTGAAACGATCAATTTCATCTACTAACCTTCATACTAATCACCTTGAGGTAATTACTGCTTTCATCTTTTTTATTATAGGCAAAGTCTGCTGGAAGACCATATTGGTTCAAGATCTGATACCTTCTTCCTGCAAAACCTTTATCAATTTGTTCTGTAAATTTCTGGCGGGAAACATTGGCAGCATTGGTACTGGCAATGATAATGCCTCCCGGATTTAAAATCTCTAGACTCTGGGAAATCAACTTGTGATAGTCCTTAGCTACAGAGAATGTTTGTTTTTTATTGCGGGCAAAGCTCGGCGGATCAAGAACAATCACATCATAGGTCAAGCCTTTTCTCTTGGCGTACTTGAAGTACTCAAAGACATCCATAACGATAAAACGATGATTGTCCGTGCTGAGTCCATTTGCATGAAAATGGGCTTCTGACAGCTCTCTAGACCGTTTGGCCAAGTCGACAGAAGTCGTCTCACTGGCACCTCCCATAGCTGCAGCAACAGAAAAGGCCGCCGTATAGGAAAACATATTGAGCAAGGATTTGCCCATGGCTAGACCGTCAACCAGACTCCCACGAACCTCATGCTGGTCTAGGAAAATCCCTGTCATCAAGCCATCATTCATAAAGACTTGATAGAGCACGCCATTCTCAAGAACAGTAAAGTAATCTGGCGCTTCCTCACCATAAACAGAGGCAGACTCGTAGTCTAGACCTTTAAAACGAATCTTCTCATAAGCTCCCAAGACCTCAGGGAAAACTTCCTTAAAAGCCTTTACGATCAGCTCACGAATCTGGTAAACAAAGGAGTTGTACCAAGAAAAAACAGCATAATCTCCATAGAGATCAACAGTCAGACCACCAAAACCATCCCCCTCTTGGTTAAAAAGGCGGAAGGCAGTGGTCAAGTCATCTTGATAATAAAGCTTTCTAGCTTCCTTGGCCTTACGAAACAGGATTTCAAAAAAGGCTTGATTGAAACGCACCTTTTCCTTGCTGATGAACCAGCCGATTCCCTTGTTCTGCTGAGAAAGATAGGCGCTCCCTAAAAACTTTCCGTCTTGACTAAGAACTTCTACTGCCTGATCCGTCAGTTCAATATCTGTTAAATCACTTGCTTCCAAAAGAACTAGACCCTTAGCTAGCTTTTTTTCAACGCGTCTGCTGACCCTAATTCTATTCATAGCTACTATTATAGCAAATTTTGTGACAATTCTCAAAAAAGAAACCGTTTAACCAGTTGTACTTTAGTTTACTGAGTGTCATTTTTGTTAAAATAAGTTTATTCCATTTACTTTCTCACCAAAACATTCTTTCCCTTATAATGGAAAGAGAGATTCTATTCGCTAAAAATAGACAAAAACAGAAATAAGTATAGAATCTTGCGCAAACGTTTGCCTAGTTCTAAACTTTATGGTAGAATAAAACACAACATTGACAAGTAAGAGGAAACATCATGCAAAATCAAACACTTATGCAATACTTTGAATGGTATCTGCCACACGACGGCCAACACTGGGCTCGACTGACAAATGACTCAGAGCACCTAGCAAACCTTGGCATCAGCCATGTCTGGATGCCACCTGCCTTCAAGGCAACCAACGAAAAAGATGTCGGCTATGGGGTCTATGACTTATTCGACTTAGGCGAGTTTCACCAAAAAGGTACTGTCCGCACCAAGTATGGTTTTAAAGAAGACTATCTTCAAGCCATTCAAGCCCTAAAAGCACAGGGAATTCAACCTATGGCCGATGTGGTGCTCAATCACAAGGCTGCTGCCGATCATATGGAAGCCTTTCAGGTTATTGAAGTGGACCCTGAGGATCGTACCGTTCAACTAAGCGAGCCCTTTACTATCAATGGCTGGACTCACTTTACTTTCGATGGTCGCCAAGATACCTACAATGACTTCCACTGGCACTGGTACCACTTCACAGGTACAGACTACGATGCCAAACGCCGTAAGTCTGGGATTTACCTGATCCAAGGAGACAACAAGGGTTGGGCCAACGAGGAATTGGTCGATAACGAAAACGGTAACTACGACTACCTCATGTATGCCGACCTGGACTTTAAGCACCTGAAGTCATCCAAAATATCTATGACTGGGCTGACTGGTTCATGGAAACGACTGGTGTAGCTGGTTTCCGCTTGGATGCCGTTAAACACATCGACTCCTTCTTCATGGGCAATTTCATCCGTGATATGAAGGAAAAATACGGTGACGATTTCTATGTTTTTGGTGAATTTTGGAACCTGACAAGGAAGCCAACCTGGACTATCTTGAAAAAACGGAAGAACGCTTTGACCTTGTCGATGTTCGCCTCCACCAGAATCTCTTTGAAGCCAGTCAAGCTGGCGCAAGCTACGATCTTCGTGCATTTTCACAGATAGCTTGGTTGAGCTCAAACCCGACAAGGCTGTAACCTTTGTCGACAACCACGATACCAACGTGGTCAGGCCTTGAGTCTACTGTTGAAGAATGGTTCAAGCCAGCAGCCTATGCCTCATCCTTCTACGCGAGCACGGCCTTCCATGTGTCTTTTACGGAGACTACTACGGCATTTCAGGGCAGTATGCTCAACAAGATTTCAGAGAAGGCCTTGACCGCCTCCTAGCCATCCGAAAAGACTTGGCCTATGGAGAGCAAACAGACTACTTTGACGATCCTAACTGTATCGGTTGGGTCCGTGCAGGTGCTGAACACCAATCACCGCAATCGCAGTCCTTATCTCAAACGACCAAGAAAACAGCAAGTCTATGTTTGTCGGCCAAGAATGGGCTGGCCAAACCTTTGTTGATCTCCTTGAAAACCATCAGCTCAAGTTACGATCGATGCGACGGTTATGGACAATTCCAGTCTCAGCGGCGCGCAGTCAGTGTCTGGGCTGCCAATACGATCTAATTGCCATTGATACTAAGCCAGGTCCACTCAGATTTGGCTTTTTTCTGTGTCATGCAAAAAGACCTACCAAGTGGATAGATCCTAAATGTTTTTCTTACAATTTACCTGCTACTGCATCCAAGAGTTCTTGAATTTTCGCTTGGTTGCTTCCTCCTGCCATGGCCATGTCTGGTTTACCACCACCACGTCCATCGACGATTGGAGCCAATTCTTTAACCAAGTTACCTGCGTGGATGTCTTTGGTCTTGCTTGCAACAAGGATGTTGACTTTGTCACCAATAGCGGCAACTAGGACAAGGACATCAGAGTAGTCTTTTTGTTTCCAGTTATCCGCAAAGGTACGAAGGGCACCTGCATCTGATACAGAAACTTGGCTTGCAATGTAACGGTGTCCGTTGACTTCCTTCACATCCTTGAAGACATCGCCTGCGGCGGCGGCTGCTGCTTTTTCCTTCAATTCTGCATTGTCTTTTTGCAATTGACGAAGTTGTTCTTGAAGTCCTTCTACCTTGTGAGGTACTTCCTTGAGTTGAGGTGCTTTCAAAGTAGCTGCTACTGCTTTCAGAGCGTCTTCTTGTTCACGGTAGGCTTCAAAGGCTTCTTTACCAGTCACTGCCAAGATACGACGAGTTCCTGAACCAATCCCTTCTTCTTTGACAATCTTGAAGAGGCCAATTTCAGAAGTGTTGCCAACGTGGGTACCACCACAGAGTTCCAAAGAGTAGTCACCGATAGTCACAACACGGACTTCCTTGCCATACTTCTCACCAAAGAGGGCCATAGCTCCCATTTCCTTAGCTGTGTCAATATCTGTCTCAACTGTCTTAACTGCAATTGCTTCCCAAATTTTCTCATTGACTTGTTGCTCAATGGCGCGCAACTCTTCAGGAGTTACGGCTTGGAAATGCGTGAAGTCAAAGCGGAGGAATTCTACTTCATTAAGAGATCCTGCTTGAGTCGCATGGTGACCAAGGATATTGTGAAGAGCCGCATGGAGCAAGTGAGTCGCTGTGTGGTTCTTCATGACACGATGACGACGATTGGTATCAATTGCCAAAGTGTAGTCTTGGTTCAAAGCAAGCGGTGCAAGAACTTCAACCGTATGTAGTGGCTGGCCATTTGGTGCTTTTTGAACATCTGTCACAGTAGCAACAAGATTTCCTGCAGCGTCCAAGATTTGACCGTGGTCAGCTACTTGTCCACCCATTTCCGCGTAGAATGGTGTTTCCGCAAAGATCAGAGAGGCAGTTCCTTCAGATACAGATTCTACTTCTGCATTATCCGCTACGATAGCTACCAACTTAGAAGGCAATTGGCTAGCATTGTAGTTGAAGACACTTTCCACTGTAATGTTTTGGAGGGTTTCATTTTGCATTCCCATTGAGCCACCCTTAACAGCAGATGCACGCGCTCGTTCTTGCTGCTCTTTCATGGCTGCTTCAAAACCTTCACGGTCGACAGTCATACCAGCTTCTTCAGCAATTTCTTCAGTCAATTCTACTGGGAATCCGTATGTATCGTAGAGTTTGAAGACATCTTGTCCAGCAATCACTGATTGACCTTTTTCTTTCAAGTCTGCTACGATAGTTTCTGCAAAGTGTTGACCTGAGTGAAGAGTGCGGGCAAATGACTCTTCCTCGCTCTTGACAATTTTTTCGATAAAGTCACGTTTTTCAAGCACTTCTGGGTAGTAGCTTTCCATGATTTTTCCAACAGTTGGAACGAGTTTGTAAAGGAAAGGCTCATTGATACCCAATTTTTGACCATGCATAGAAGCACGACGGAGCAAACGACGAAGGACATAACCACGACCTTCATTTCCTGGAAGAGCACCATCACCAATGGCAAATGAAAGAGAACGGATGTGGTCCGCAATAACTTTGAAGCTCATGTTGTCGCCATCTTGGTCGTAGATCTTACCAGACAATTTCTCAACTTCACGGATGATCGGCATGAAGAGGTCCGTTTCAAAGTTTGTCTTAGCCCCTTGGATAACTGCCACCAAACGCTCCAAACCAGCGCCCGTATCAATGTTCTTGTGTGGCAATTCCTTGTACTCGCTACGAGGAACAGCAGGATCAGCGTTAAATTGTGACAAAACGATATTCCAGATTTCGATGTAACGGTCGTTTTCGATATCTTCTGCAAGCAGACGAAGACCAATATTTTCTGGGTCAAATGCTTCTCCACGGTCAAAGAAGATTTCTGTATCAGGTCCAGAAGGTCCCGCACCGATTTCCCAGAAGTTATCCTCAATTGGAATCAAGTGGCTTGGATCCACTCCTACTTCAATCCAGCGGTTGTAAGAATCCTTATCTTCAGGATAGTAGGTCATATAAAGTTTTTCAGCTGGGAAATCAAACCATTCTGGGCTTGTCAAGAGCTCGTAAGCCCAAGTGATGGCTTCGTCACGGAAGTAATCACCGATAGAGAAGTTCCCCAACATTTCAAACATGGTATGGTGACGCGCAGTCTTCCCTACGTTTTCGATGTCGTTAGTACGGATGGCTTTTTGCGCATTGGTAATACGTGGATTTTCAGGGATAATGGTTCCGTCAAAGTATTTCTTAAGAGTTGCTACCCCAGAGTTGATCCACAAAAGAGTTGGGTCGTTTACTGGAACCAAGCTCACTGATGGTTCTACAGAGTGGCCTTTACTTGCCCAGAAATCAAGCCACATTTGGCGAACTTGAGCACTAGATAGTTGTTTCATAATATCTCCTTATTACTTGTTTAATTTGATTGGCTTTCCAGCATCTCCACATAGTCAATCGCGACACAGAGGGAAATGACCAGGTCTGCATAAGAGTCTTCATAGACGGTTACGGTGTAAGTTGAGGTCAAATGGAAAATCTCTTTCCGAATCTCGGCAATCACTTGGTCGCGGTCATCCAGCAATTTGAAATTCAAATCCCAGATATTGCCCTCGATACGAAGCCCTAGATCATCAAACTCATACGTATCTCGAAAGAAAGTCAACTTCTTACGAATGACGAAATTGGAACCGTTTCGTAACTGGATAGTAAAGCGAGGAAGCAAAGTGAAAAATTCTTTACTAATCTCACTGACTTGCTCACCATAGGCGTCATAGATGGTAAAGGTCTTAGGAATTTGGAAAAAAGAGCCCTCCACCTGATAGTTCACTACTCCTCTGTCATCCTTGATATCAAAACGTTCGCCTCCAAGACGAAATTTTTGTTTCACGAGAAATGTCTTCATAAACACCTCCAAAAATCAAAAGACAAGTTCACATCACGAAGGGCGAAAAACCGCGGTACCACCTTCATTCAATGAACTTGTCATTCTCTTGTTCTTATGCAATTGTCTGATTGAGTAGCATGATTTCCTAGCTTAGATGGCTCGCAGCACCGCCATTTCTCTGGACTAAGATGACTGAAAATCAATTCTCAACTTTCTTATTATATCGTTTTTTTAAGTCTGCGTCAACTGGGAAAACAGGCACATGCAATCTCATTATATGTATCATCAGCAAAAAAAGATTTATTGATAAAGTATATTATTGACGAAGTAAGTCAAGCATTTCATTATTGAGTGTTTGATAACAAGAGAAATAGCTATCATCAATCTCAAATGTATCTTGTAAAATAAAGCGCAAGGTATCTATTGTCTGTTGCAATTTCTTTGAATTGACTAGTTTACTATCAATCTCTGACAAGCCATGTGCAACCTTATTTCTCTCATTGTTTAAAGAAATGATAACTCTAAGTGACCTAATTAATTCAGGACTATATTTGTAATACTCTAAAATTTTAGTGTATATAATTAAGTTTAGAGTTGTTGTGGGAGAAAACTCTTCTTTTTTTTCCTCATTTTCATTTTGTGATTTTTTATAATCACTATCTAAATAACAGATAACTTTTTTAAAATCTTGATGTTCTTTGTTTAGCTTAGGTAACTTATTTTTATATATTATTAGATTTGGATGATTCCTTTTTATTCTATCTTCTAATATAAATTCAACTAATGATTTTGACTTAATCAAAACATCTGCTACTTGACCTCGTTTGTTTAAAATCTCAATCATCAAAAAATAATTAAGGGCTTTTTTCTCAACCTCTGAAAGTGGATATTTCTGAATTTCTGAAAGAACTTCTTGTTTTTTAAAAACATTTACTAAATCGGTTAGAATGATTCTTAAACGAGCTAACTGCTTATTTGAAAGCAGCCCCTTCGAATCTCTCCGGATAACAATCTTTTCAACAGCTAAATAATCATATGACTCTATCAAACTTCTTAAATGACGTTTAACTAAAGAATGATTGAACTTCTCCGCTATATCCATGATACATCTGTTTTCATAATTATCCTGATTATCTTCATTATTTTTAAACAGATTATCTTCCTCTTCCTTAGAGAGTATTTTTTGGGGATTGTTAGATGAATTACTAGGAGTGGTAACTTGAATTGCCTGCGTATTATAGTCATCAATTCGGTTTATAGCGAATAGAGCTGATTTTATCTGAGGAGTGCCGGAAGATAGATTTAAAATTAATTCCTCTCCTAATTTAGAATACTCTTTTATAATTTTTCCTATGACCTCATACATTTTATCATACAAATAAACCTCATCATTCCTTAATATTTGCTCATGAATTTTCACATCAGGTTTATAGTCTTTAAATGAAAGAAGGGCTCTCTCAATAAGAGTTTTTTTAACTAACATTTCCTCACTGTAGAGTAAGACGATTCTTTCTGGTTTATATTTTCGAGCTATGTGCATTAAGGCTGAGTCTCTGTTCTTACTGATAGGATCCGTATTACCTACTGCTGAAATTAAAATTGTCATTTGTAATCTCCTTAATCATAAAGTTCGCCTTGCCCATTTCATAGAAGGATTCATTATTCATTATCAGTTTACGAGTTGCTTGTGTTGTTTTAACACTTTTCATTGGTGCTTTTGTTAATTTCAAGACTCCCTTTTCAACCATCCTAGTGGTTCTGCTATTCTCATAACGTTCTTGTAAAATTCCATTTGCTTGTTTAAAAATTGTTTTTGTCCAAGCTCCACTACCAGCACCCAAGTAGATAGGATATTGAATATTTGGCTGAATTTTATTTTCAGGAAAATCTGATAAGAAAAAGTTTTTATATTCTTTGTAAAAGGCTTGCGCTCTCTTTCCTAATTCCTCTATTAGGATTCCAGCTTCCTTAGTAGTTGTAGTAATGGTGAAATTGATTTTAGTTGAGGGCGCGATTGCTTCCCTATATAAAGGGAGAGGCTTGGCAAGAGGGGGCTTGGCTTTATGATCCCATTTTTGAACTAAAATAAGACTTTTATTACTAAATGGTTTGCTATCACTAACACGAATAGCATTAAACAAGTCATCATAGTCCTGCCCTTTTTTTGCTCCCCAAGGAATCAAAGATTTGTTTTCCTTTTTACATTGCAAAACATTTTTATTATTCCAGTCGGGATTGGTATTCATCAAAATAGTCCGAATAGCTCCCTTTAATGAACTTCCAGGAATATAGGGATTACCAAAAGGATCTCTTATAAACTTTGATACTTGATTTAATGCGCCTCCTCTTAAATAGTTATTATTTGTTTCTAACTTAGTTTCTATAATTCTATAGCCACCAAAATTACGGTCAGAAATGCGGTTATCCTCTAAAAAGGAAATCAAGCGATTATTTCTAGCGTTTGGCTTTGTCTCTTGTAAAAAACGCTCAAATTTATGATCGTATCCTTTCTCCACCATTCGATTATAAAACTTACCCATATCAGGGAAATAAAAGTACCCATTTTCATAGATAAATTCTCGAGAAGTATATTTTTCACCATTCCCAATATGGATAGGAGCCATGGCTAGGAGGGTAAATTGAAAGGTTCTATATTCTGTTTTCATCTTTCTTCCTCCATCTTGAAAAATAGTGGTTTAGCATAGTTTAATACTTCATGTGGGAAATCAAGAGGTCTTACATCTACAATATGTCCTGTAAAGGTTTCAGAGAAAGTAGATCCAGAAGCAAACTTATATAAATCCTGCTTACGGTAATTTTCATTAGTTTCTGTACTAAAAGCAAAACCACTTGATTTACTTATTAAATAGGAACCAGTTTCCATAGCATATTCAAGTTCCTTTTCGACTGGTAGAGAAGTCGTCAATGTCATGACAGGTTCTTGATGGGTCTTGGTGAGACGATTTTTTAAGCTATCTGGTAAATCTAAAATAGTCAAATCAAATTGTCCATAACCACTAGAACGTTTCCCACCAATTCCTGTATACTGCAAGCTTGTCATGAGTTCATTCAAGAGGTCAGATTCGTTTGCAATCACGTAAAGAGAAGAATCATCTCTAAATCTAACGGTAGACACTTGAAAAAGATTCCCATCTACATGAGGTTGGTTTTTAGTGATAATGTTTGTTACTGCATGTTCTTCGTCTTCAAAAAGCGTTCCTTTTACATAAGAATCAAATTTATCCAAGGGTATAAACTGAAGTTTCTTCGCCATTTTCGCTTGACGTCTTACTTCTTTAACATCCGTTGTTAAGTCTTGCTGATCAAACTTTGGAAATCCAATAGGCTTAGGTAAAAATGGACTTGACTGATAAGGAAAGGCATCAGTCAAAACAAAATCATCTTGACCTGCTAATGACACAAATTCCTCCATTTTCTCCATTTTTTTCGCCTCAATAGCCAAGGCAGAAAATAATCGGTCAGCTGCAAAAGTCATTTTAGAACTATCCAGAGTACCTGCTCCAAAGTGAGCAGACTGAAAGTTCATAATATACATCTTATAGGTCATACTAGACCTCCGTAGTTAAAAGTTCATTCAATCTACTAACATCATAGTTTCCGAAAACTGTATTTGCTTTAAGATCCTCAAAAACAACTTTACCATATCCACGAGAGCCAGATCCACCTAAATAATCAAGTTCCAGAAGTTTTAATCCATCAAGTATTACTTTGAAATCTTCTTCCACTTGATCTTCACTGTCATCTGTGATTTCATAGATTAATTCAAATGCAAAAGCACTCTCACGGATGGCACGTTCAATTTGTCTTGGATTCGCTTCAGCAGTGATACGGTCAATAGTATTTTCAAACTTAACTTCAGTATAACTCTTGACCCCTAATGAATCTAACTTGTCCTTATTGATTAAAAAAGCATCTCTAAAAATGAGTCGCCCCATTTTATAGCGATTATCAGAACTGTTCCCAAAGAGTCGACTTAGAATTTCTCCATCTTCTCCTGGTTTCTTAGCTAGTCGTTCATTATGAACTTTTGAAAGGAGACTGCGCATCTTCCCTTTGATACTTGAACCAGGAATAATGGGTAAGTTAGTAATAGGATCCTTGATTACAGGAGAATCAGTAGCCCCAATTGCCGCAAAAGCATTGCTTGTACCAATATGAAGTCCTGTTTCTAGACGAATTTGTCCTTTTACTTGAATTTTTGCAAATGCCATTAATCTTTTCCTCCATAAAATTTGAAATAAGCTACTAGTGCTTCCATATAGCGGCAAAAACGTTGGAGACTTTCCTTATTGTTAATTTCTTTTAAAATGTCTAGAATTTCAGCTTTTTTCACTAAGTCTTTAACCGCAGTTTCTCTGCCCGATTGATAAACAAACTGCACTCTCAAATAAGCAATTTTGTCAGCTAAATCCTTATACTCTCTAACCTTACTTTCATCAAAGAGGGTACTCGTCAAGCTTAGTAGGTTTCTAATTTTGCTGGTTGTTAAAAGGAATGCTTCAGGGTTCCTAGAATCTATAGTGTTTCGATTCAGTGATTTAATAACATTCTCTGCCTTATCTACGTAATTATCATCTGTTAAAATTGCCATCTATGAATCCTTTCTAATCTCATAAATATATAGAAGTAAAGCTATCTCTGCTTCCTTACGTTCATTATCGCTACCTGTATACCAAGAAAAGAATAAATCTTTAAACTCTTTAAACTCTTCTTTTTTATCCTTAGAAGTTTGATCTTCTAAACGGGTCAAATAATAGGCTAATCGAGCAATATTCATACGATCGTAGTTGCGAAGGAGCTCAATAAGTCTATATACAAAACTCTTTCCGCGCTCATCTTGAATATTAAAGTAGTAACGAATGCTCTTCAATTTCCCATTATAAACATTGTCGATAAATTGGTCGAACTTCAAGGTATAGGCTTTTTCAAAAAGGGAAATACTATCCTTGTCGTTATCCTTGGCTGCTCCTTCAAGCTTACCAGTTTCTTCAGCCATGAGGCTAACTGGAGTTTTATCTGGAAAGAGACCGATCCCTGCTGATAGGGTTAATTTGCCATTTGTCCACTTGATAAAGTTTTGTCGGAGACAAATAGTGAACTCAATAATATCCTGCCAGGAACCGATAGCAAATACATCATCTCCACCGGCATATATGATCGATAGTTTTTTCTCTTTGGCAAACTGGTTGATATAGACCTTAAAGAAGAGACTCATACTTCTAGAGAAGGTCGCCGAACGTGCCAGAGTATTATACTTGCCACTATCTTGATAAGAGAACCCAGCCATAAAGGCGGCTCCTAGATCATCCACATCTAGTCGAACGACTGCCAGACGCTTAATTCCTTGTCCAGTTTCCCTATCCTGAGATAATTTGGCATACTGGTCAATCTCATCATACTTGTAATCTCCGACAAAGACATGGGTTGCTTTTAGGATATCTGTACTATAGCTATTCTTGACATAAACACGGTCCCACTCTTCATTAGCGAGGTCGGCTTTGGAAATACCACTAATATAGGCTCCCGGACCTATCGGCAGGCCTTTTTCTTTTGTCACAATATAGTAGTTTTCTTGTATCTCCTTGGCAAAGCGATACATTCCAGCACAGATATGGCAGACCTCTTGGTCTTTATGCTTGATAAGCTTTTCGACTGAGTGACATATTGCACATTCTCTCTGAGAACTTTGTCCTCCTTGGTTGAGTTCGAGGAGAGTTTTGGCATCATAGCGTGAGATTTTCTTTTGAGAAATCATCCGACTGGTTGTTTGATAGACTTTTCGATAGTCGGCCAGTGTCGTTGTCATATCATTGGCAGAAAACGGACTCCAACCAAATGCTACATACAAGCCTGTCTGGAAGTGCTTGACCAAAAACTGATTGAATTCTGCTTCAAAGTTAGCCAAGGTTTCTCTAGTTTTTTCGGTGTTTGGAAGGATAAAGTAGGCGTGCCCACCACCACGTAGAGGAGATTAGCCCTCGTAAGCTCTAACTTCTCCAGTAAGCTGTCAGAGATATGTTCTCCCATAAAATCTAGATACAAGGAACGTGCTTTTAGTTGTTTGGCTGCACCAGCTGTTGCGATATTGTAGATAAAATCCTGAATCCCTGACAAGTCAAAACTTGCTAATAAAAAGGCCTTCTCGCTATAAAAAGCTTCTAAATCTTGTCCCAGTACCTTCTCATAGTCACGGCAATTCTTGTCTGCTAAATAGTCCTCTATAGCTAGGGAAAAGCCAGCTGTCAGACGACTGTAGGTTGCTAGAGAAATATCTGATAATCCCTTGGTTCTTGTCGAAACAGGTACATAGGAAAGAGTAGACTCAAGGAGATTCAAAAGGGCATCTATCTCAGATTGGCTAAAGTCAAATCTCTCAAACTCTTTTTCTAAGGTCTCTACTATCAAGTCATAATCTGACTGGTCAGACGGCTCACTCGATTCCTTAGCATAGTTTTGCTCCCCGTCAAGCTCTAATGGACGCGCATCAAGATAACGCTGACTAGGGCTATCTGAAAATACATTGAAGATATCCGATTGTTTACTTAGGAAATCTTCTTTACCTCCATGAGTATCTGCTGCTCCTTTTAGGCCTGAAGCAATCTTTGCAGCAGCTGACG
>QFCH01001285.1_pt1 | contig 16038 bp, 12 predicted proteins | sample 5346071 | NCBI WGS metagenome assembly QFCH01 (sample SAMN09062255, study PRJNA434731) | Human gut metagenome, whole genome shotgun sequencing project. | isolation source: stool timepoint B chromium assembly | host: Homo sapiens | collected 2015
GATTGCAGGTACAGGGCACCGCTATCTCCCCGGCTGCGTGGAAACTTTATGACAATTTTGAGTGCTCGGGCGTTTACGCGCCCGCTTATTCGCTTGTTAAGTATACCCTTTGGCAGATGATTTGTCAAGGGCGGGATCGGGAAAGAGACCGGACAAATCCTTCCTGCGCCGTGGGGAAGGAAATCCCGGCAAGAGACAGCTTTTCCAGGTCCATCTGCAAATTGCGCGGACAGGAGGCAAAGCGCTGGCAGTCCGGTACCAGCCGGGGATCGGAAGCGTTTTGGATAGACGCGGCCAGGACGCGGTTACAGGCGTTCCCGGAAGCGCCGCTATCTTGGCCGCCCGCGCCCGCGACGCTGTTGCCGCCGTTTCCGGAAGCGCCGCGCAGAAGGCTGAGGAACACGGCCGCGGTCTCGTAAGCGTTTAGGGGATTGGGGCTTCCGAAGTTGTACACCCCGGGCGTAAGGTCCAGAGCCGCCTCCATGTTAATGGCCACGTCCCACACATCCGTAAGGGACCGGCGGTCGTAAACGGGAAATACCAGGCGCGCATCGGGGGCTGGGTTGTCCAGGAGGCCGCGCAGGGTTGTGACAAGATTTCCATGCTTTTCCGGTCCGGGCTTTCCGGTGTCGTACATCCAGCTCAGGCGCAGGCTGACGGTATCCGGGCAGGCGGCGGCGCAGCGCTTTTCAGCCTCCAGCTTCTGCCGCCCGTAAACGCCGGAAGGATATAGTTTTTCGCTCTCGCGGTGCGGCACGGGAGAGGCGGTGCGGACGTTGTCAAAATACACCTGGTCGGAGCTGCAGAAGATCAGCTTCGCGCCGGAGGCGCGGCAGGCTATGGCAATATTTTCCGCGCCGGTTACATTGACCGAATAGGAAAATTCCGGTTCCCGTTCGCAGCAGCCCGTATCGGAGACCGCGGCGCAGTGGATCACGTAATCGGGCCTGACCTGACGGAACAGCGCCAGGAGCCCGGCGGCGTCACGGATGTCCGGCGCACGGCCTGATAGCGGATATACATGGTAAGGGGATACTGCGTCCGGCTCTGTTTGCGGGAAATGCGGGGCCACGGACGTCCCGGCGGAAAAGCGGCGGACCAGACGGGAGCCCAGGAAACCACCCGCCCCGGTAATCAGGATTGTTTTCACAGTGCCGGTTCACCCCGCTTCTTTTTCGGTTTTTTCAGACGCAGAGCCCGAAAAAATTCCTTCATCATGGCGGAGCACTCTTCCCCAAGGACCCCGATTTTCGTCTCCACTTGGTGGTTAAAACCGTCCTCGTGGAGCATGTCCAGGACCGACCCGGCGCAGCCCGCCTTGGGGTTCATACAGCCGATCACCACCTGGGGCACCCTGGCCTGGACAATGGCCCCGGCGCACATGGGGCAGGGTTCCAGCGTCACATACAGGGTGCAGTTTTCCAGCCGCCAGTCTCCCATTTTTTTACAGGCCTTGCGGATAGCGATAATCTCCGCATGGGAGAGCACATTTTGATCCACCATGCGCCGGTTATAACCCCGGGCGATTATTTTATCTTCATATACGATTACGCAGCCGATGGGCACTTCGCCCAGAGCGGAGGCTTTTTTGGCCTGCCGGACGGCTTCCTTCATATAGCGTTCGTCTGTTGTCATGGCATTCCTCTGAATTCTGTCCGTCTTGTTCCAGCCGGACGGTTGTGGTATACTTTAGGATGTGTTTTGAAATTGCGGGCCGCGGGCATTTCCGGGCGAGTTCCTTCATGCAAAAGGCGGACGTGAATTTCAAATGTACGTTGAATATTATATCGGAATTTTACGGGATTGAAAAGTAATATCCCCGGAATGGAGCGAAAAGATGAAAATTTGCGGGTTACAGAAAACGACGTTGTTGGATTTCCCCGGCCACGTGGCCGCCACGGTCTTTACGGGGGCTGCAATTTCCGCTGCCCGTTCTGCCACAACAGCGAGCTGCTGCCAGGAACGGTGGATGCGGAGTATGAGACAGGGGAGGTATTGGACTTTCTGAGAAAACGGAAGGGTATTCTGGAGGGGGTCTGCATCACCGGAGGCGAGCCCACGCTGCAGCCGGATTTGGAGGATTTCATCCGCAGCGTACGGGAGCTGGGACTTTTAGTGAAGCTGGACACCAACGGCTATAAGCCGGATCAGCTGCGGGACCTCTGCGGGAAGGGACTGCTGGATTTCGTGGCTATGGATATCAAAGCGGGGCGCAGCCGTTATGCGGCCGCGGCCGGTGTGGACGGTATGCGGTTGGAGCGCATCGACGAGAGCATCCGGTTTCTGCTGGAGGGCAGCGTGCCCTACGAGTTCCGCACCACTGTGGTGCGGGGGCTGCACACGGAGGAGGATTTTAAGGAGATCGGGCCGTGGATTAAGGGCTGCGGGGACTATTACCTGCAGAATTTCACGGAGAGCGGGCAGGTGCTGGGGCCGGGGGTATTTTCCGGTTTCGGGAAGGAGGAGCTGGAAGGGTTTGCGCAGCTCGTAAGACCCTATGTGGGCCGGGCGACGCTGCGGGGGATTGACTATTGAGGTAGTTGGCAGAGACGGACGTTTGCAGCCTCCCGGAAGGTTAAAAAGGGCCGGATTTCCAGGCGGGGCATAACCGGTGCCCCGGCGGAAATCCGGCCTTTTGGCGGATCAGCTCAGATTATCCAGCCTGATATCGGTGTACCAGTAGCCGAACCGGCCGTTGCCGGTGGGCTGCTTCTGAGCCAGCACAAAATGGGGGAAGCCAAACATGGAGGCCATGTATTTTTCATTGCTGTAGTAGTTGCCGGGCACGCCCAGAAGGTAACGCGTACCGCCCGAGGTGGTGTCCACCTTGGCTAAAATCAGATAGCGGTAGTTGTAATAGCCGTGGAGCAGGAAACTGTTGTTTCCATAAGTCCATGTCTCTCTGGGCAGCAGACCGATGTCCTGGGGTTTGATCGTGAGGATTTCACATTCCCCGGCGCACTCAAAGGCGTGAATCTTCGGATAGCGCTTGCGGAATCCTTCCCATATTTGCAGGGGTTCCACGCTCTCACGCTCTTCCTCCTCCAAACGTTCCAGTTCTTCCGGGTTACCCAGAATCAGCTCTTCCCGGCCGGAAGTGATTACCGGCTCCTGAACGGTCCCGCTGTTCTCCGGGATTGTGTCGATTACCTCCTCGTAGGTGCCGGTGTCTGTCTGCGGCTGCATGGAGACGGAGGTGTCGGAGCGGCGGTCGGACGGCTGGGCCATCGGTTGGGCGGTCGGTTGGCGGTCAGGCTGCGGATTGGCCGCGGATTGGCGCGCTGACTGCATGAAGCGCTGCCGGACCGTAGATTGATGGCCGGACTGCGGCGTCTGGGCCGCGGGCTGGCCGCTGGGCTGCATGGGGCGCTGAGTGGCAGGCTGGCCGCCGGGCTGCATGGGACGCTGGGTGGCGGGCTGACCGCCGGATTGCATGGGACGCTGGGTTGCGGGCTGACCGCTGGGTTGCATGGAACGCTGGGCCGCGGACCGGTTGCCGGATTGCTGCCATGGCTGCCGGGAGTTGAATTGGCGGGCGGGCTGCACGGCCTGCTGCGGCGCGGACTGACCGCCGGACGGCTGCATGGCCTGCTGCGGCGCGGACTGACCGCCGGACGGCTGCATGGCCTGCTGCGGCGTGGATTGACCGCTAGACGGCTGCGCGGCCTGCTGTGGTGCGGGCTGACGGTCAGGGCGTTGGGCGGTCTGCGACGCCGCGGGTTGGCCGCCGGGCTGCCGGGCGGTTTGTACCGGCATAGGGCGACGGCCGGGCCGCTGGGTGAATTGCTGCGGTATGGGACGGCCGCCGGGCTGCTGGGTGGCCTGCTGCGGCGCGGATTGGCCGCCGGGCTGCTGGGCGGACGTCTGCGGCGCGAATTGGCTGCCAGGCTGCTGGGCAGACGGCTGCGGCGCAGATTGGCCGTCGGGCTGCTGGGCGGGCGGCTGAGCGGTCTCCATCTGTGGCGACGGCTCAGCGCCGGGTTGCATTCCCTCCTGCTGATCCGTGGACTGGCCGGGACGAAGCGGACGGGCGGCGGTTGGAGACTCCAGACGAATGAAGTCCATCTCTTCCGGCGCCGGACCTGTCTGCAAAGGATTTTCCGCCTGCCACTCTGAGCGCGGTCTGCCTGCGGACTGAGCGGAACGGGCGCGGCTGTAAGGCGGCATATCCGGCAGAATCAACTGCTGGTTTATTCCGGTTCCACGCTCCACGCCGCATTTGGCGTCTGACAGAAAACGCGGCTGGGGCGGACGTCCCGCCGGCTGCGTCCACTGCATTGCCGGAACGGGTGAAGCCGGCTGCCTGCGCATATCTGCGCGCTGATTGGCGGAATACGGCTCCGCCTGGTTCTGCTGCGGGTTCAAAACGCCGGCCCGTGAAAACTGCGGTTCCCGCAGCGGTGGGAAACCGCCGGTACGCTGGAATACAGCGTTTTCCGTATTATCTGTATCCACGGCCGGGCGTTCTGAGGTCATGCGGTCCGGGATTTTGGCAGCGGCTCCGGCCTGTTTTCCACCAACGCTGTATTCTTCTTCCTCCGCTCTGGCTGCGCTGTTCTCTCCGTAAATAATGGATTCCCGCACCGGCATGAAGTGATTTCCCCCGGATTGGACCGGCTTATTCGCACCCATTTGGACCTCGGCCGAAGCCCCGTTCTGGGAAATCAGAACGCCGCCGCTGGAATATGCGTAATCTTGTGTTGAGTGTCCATTTTTCTCCGAACCGGCATCCTGGCTCCGGTCAGATGCACCTTCCCCGCTGCCCTTCTCTTCCGCTTCCGAACCGGCCGGAAACTCTGCATTTTCAGAGACAGCTTCGCTGTAGGAAAGCTCCGACTCCATAATCAGGCCGGAAGTCTCCGCTCCACGGAACCCGGTATCCATGCCCTTGGACTCCGTATCTGCTTCATCGGCCCAGACATCCGCGGCTTCGGCTCTGATATCTGCTCCATCTGCCCCGGTATCCGCTTCTTCTGCCCAGGCATCTGCGGCTTCGGCTCCAATATCCCCTTCGTCGGTCTCAGAATTTATTCCTTCGCCCCAGGTCCTCCCAGCTTCGGCTTCGATCGTTTCCCCGTTGACCTCAATATTCATTTCACCGGCCCCGGAGTCAGCGGCTGTTCTGGCATCGGTTTCCCCGGCTCCAGGTTCTGGTTCCACAGCTTCTGCTTCTGCTTCCCCGGCATCGATATCGGTTCCTGCTGCGCCAAGCGGTGTATTCTCATCCCCGGCATCCACTTCGTCACCGCCGGTATTTGCCGATGCGCCGGAATTTTCACCTTCCTTGTCCGCGTTTCCCTCTTTCGAAGGCCCGGACCCGGACTGCGCTTCCACCGGCTGCCCTTCCTCCGGGCTGCCCGCGATTTCCCGGTCCATCTCCGCGGCGATTTCCTCCGCTTTTTTATGTATCTCCTCTTCCTCGCTGATGTCGCGGCGGCTCTTGGATGTCACATCCGCCAGCTCTACCTCGGCCGCGTGGGCCACGGCATCCTCCCAGATGGTGGTGTAGCAGCGCCAGCCGTCCGACGGCTCGTGGATGCTCAGGCCATAGCAGGAATCCATTCCAATCCCGGAATCCGCTACATTTTCCACCGGAATTACTGCGCGGAACTCTCCGGCCCCGCTGCGGATAAAAATATTCCCCAGGCTGATCTCCCTGCCCGGCGCCAACAGATACACCCCAAGGTCACTGCCTCCTACATAGACTTTTTTGACATTGACGCTGAGCTTGCACTGTCCGCCCCGCGACTCCAGTTTGACAAAGCCTATATTTTTACCCTTCACCTCGCCCTCATAGGCGTAGATGTAAGAAATCAGTCTCCGATAATTTGACATACTCTCACTCCTCGCACGGTTGGTCCGCAGTCTATCTCTGCTTTTTATTAATATTTTATGCGTTACCCCCTTGAAAGTATGTTAGAAAAATGTTATCCTGTATTCAAGAAATTTAGAAAAATATTTTCAGAATCATTTTTCCACCAGGGGATTTTGTATCCGGGCACAATGTATTTTAATAAATATATATGAAAGGCGGCAAAAACTATGAAGCTCTACAAAGCAAAAGACTACGAGGACATGAGCAGAAAAGCGGCAAATATCATTTCCGCACAGGTGACTTTAAAACCGGACAGCGTTCTGGGCCTGGCCACCGGTTCCACCCCCATCGGCACCTACAAGCGTCTGATCGAGGGCTACCGGAACGGCGATCTGGATTTTTCCCAGGTAAAGAGCGTAAACCTCGACGAGTACCGTGGACTGACCAGAGATAACGACCAGAGCTACTACTATTTTATGTACAACAACCTGTTCAAGGATATCAACATCGACCTGAACAACACCAACATCCCGGACGGCACCGAGCCGGACAGCGAGAAAGAGTGCGCCCGCTACGAGGCGGTGGTTGAGAGCATGGGCGGCGTGGATATCCAGGTGCTGGGACTGGGCCACAACGGCCATATCGGTTTCAACGAGCCTGCCGACGAGTTCCCCAAGACCACGCACTGTGTGGATCTGACCGAGAGCACCATTGAGGCCAACAAGCGTTTCTTCGCGGATGTCAACGATGTTCCCCGCCAGGCTTACACCATGGGAATCAAGACTATTATGAGCGCGAAAACGATCCTGCTTCTGGTCAGCGGCGCGGACAAAGCACAGATCCTGCACGACTGCCTCTGCGGCCCCATCGTTCCCCAGGTTCCCGCTTCCATCCTTCAGCTGCACGGCGATGTGATTGTGATCGCGGACGAGGCGGCAATGTCCAAATTCTAAGTAAAATCGAACATATCGGCATTTCAGGCCGGAATTCTGCCATCAGAATTCCGGCCTTTTTTTGTAAGAAAACCTTAAAACGTTTTTTCCCGCGCTCCGCTATAATAATGATAAGGAGCAACCGACACAGAGGGAGGGATATCTTATGAGAAATAGCAGAAGGGCATGGATGGTACCGGCAGTGATTGCGCTGGGGCTGCTTCTGGCCGCCTGCAGACGCCAGGGAATGGAGCATATGACCGGGTCCGGTCCGGCAGAAACGGCGGGTAACGGCGCGGCCGGGGCGCAGGCGGGTAATGGCGCGCAGGACGGCGACAGCGCTCAGAGCGGCAACGGCGCTCAGGACGGTGACGGCGTTCAGAGCGGCAACGGAGCACAGGCCGGTAATGGAACGCAATCCGGGACCGGAACGCAGCCGGGTTTTGGCACTCCGGGAACTGACGGAGCACAGGCAGACGGCACGGGAGGCCAAAGTCAGACGGGAACCGGCGCTTCCCAGGCAGGCCGTAAGAATACCGGCGCGTCACAGTCCAAAGTGACGGCCGAGATGATCGGCGGCAGCTACTTCAAATCCGGCGACTTCACCTACAGGCTGCGCGTTACGCCCGGCACCCCGGAAAACCCGGATTTTCCCGTGCTGGAATTTGTCAAACGGGACCCCAATTTTTCCAACGCCTTTTCTATGCTGCACACCTTCCGGTTGGATGCCCCGGCTGCGGACGGCACCTACACGCTTACAGACTCGGCGGGCGGGCAGGCCGGAAGTTCCTTCACCATTGACTGGAAGGTGGGCGGACCCGTGGTACTGCACGGGGAAATGGAGGAGGCCGGGACTTACTATCCCGTGGATGGGAACCTGATGATGCCGGAGCTTTTTGCCCGTCCCTTAAACCAGTCGGACCTGATCGGCCTGACCCAGGATGAGTTGAAGCTTATGCGCAACCAGTTCTACGCCGTGTACGGAAGGGAATTTAAGACGGAGGCGATGAAAACTTATTTCGAGAGTCAGCCGTGGTACCAGGCGCGTTTTGGCGCAGACGGTTTTAACGAGCTCCTACTGGGCGGCCTTGAACGGCGGAATATCGCGTTTTTGAAGGCGGCCGAGGACTCCTTCGACGAAGCGCAGGCGCGGGAGATAAAATCGGGTTACGCGGCCCTGCCACCGGCTCCCTATGAGGACCTGCTGCCGGAGCGCGGCGAAATATGGGTGGAGCTGTACTCCGATGCCGGACATACCGTGGACCGCGGCCTCTACTACCAGGCAAAGGGCACCATTTCCGTCCCCATCACAATCACCCGGGACCAATATATTTCTCTGAATGAAGGAACGCAGCTGGAGCTGGTTTCCGACGGACTCACCGGCGAAACTGTGATCCTCAAAAAAGCGCAGGACACCCAGTACGGGGATTATGTGCTGATCGACCCGAAGAATCCCGACGAGGCAAGCGGCACTTACGTCAATTTCTCCTATGAGCCCTATTCTCAAACCTTCAGCATGTGGACGGACAGCGTGGACACGGTGTTTAAGACAGTTTATGAAGGTAACGTATTCGTGTTAAAGGGCGCCTGCGAGGAATATTACAATTACTTCAACCTATCGGAACGTCCACAGGGCGCGGGGGCCTTCCGCGTGATGGAATTCAATGAAAACGATCCCTACGGCCCGTCTCCCTATATGGGGAACCAACTCGTAACCGATGCCAAGGGGTACGTCAAAGCGCTGTATTTTATGGGCGATTAAAGGCGTACACGTACCTGTAACCGCCCATTCAAACACAGATCGGGGCCGGAAGCCCACATCTCACATCCAGGCTTCCGGTCCGCTTTCTCATTTCCGTTTCGTTTCTATCAGGTCATATCTTCAAAATCCGACTCATACTCCAACACATCCGAATCCTGCTGCTGGATATCCTTACCCTCAAAGTTTCCGCCGTTCACTTTAACTTTGATCGTCTTAAGCTCGAAGTTGTCGATAAAGGTGTTGCCCACCTCTGCCAAAAGCATGCGGTCGGAACAGCCCTCCTCGCTCTTTAACTGGCTTAAATCCAGCGTCGCCGTGGCTGTCTCGCCCTCGCCCTCGATCTCGAAGCTCAGCACCTTGGTTCCCTTGGTCAGCACGCCGTACTCCACCAGCTTGTCCACCAAAAGCTGTGCATCCAGGCCCTCGGTGTCCAGCGCGTCCATATCCTGGACAATTCCATCGCTGTCGTCGCTGCCATGGTATATCGAAATCACCGCCACCGGCTTCACGTTGGGATCCGGCACCTTGTCGCTGGCTCCGCCTGTGGTCATGGGGATGGTCTCCATATCGGCTGCGGCCGCGGCCGTGGTATTCTCTTTCTGCTTTTCAGTCGTTGGTGTGCACGCTGCCAGTGCAAATGCCACAGCCGCCAGCATAACGCCCATCATCAATTTTTTCATAGTAGTAGTTGCCTCCTTTAGTCCTCTTCAGAAGCCTCTGAACCAGGAATTCAGCTTTGTTACCGCCTTAATCAGAACTTCTAACTCTTCCTCGGTCAATTCATTGATCACGCCGTCGATCATGGCTTTGTGGAATTTGGCGTGGTGTTCAAACACTTCCTTGCCCTTTTCCGAGAGGGAAATCAGTACCACTCTCCGGTCCTCCTCGCTGCGCTGCCGGACAACGTAGCCCTTTTTTACCAGGCTGTTCACGGATATGGTCAGAGTGCCGACCGTCACGGACAGCTCCCTGGCGATGGACGACATATTTTTAGGCGCGTACACGCCGATCGCCTCGATCACATGCATATCGTTGTTCGTTATATCGGGATATCCCAGCGCGCGGACCGCCTTCTGTTCTATCCCCGTAATGTCGCGAAACAGGTTCACCAATACATCGTTCAGCGTCTCGTACGTTCCCACGATTTTTCCTTTCATTTCCCGCTTCAAAAAAGCTTCTTTCTGATTGTACAGTATTTTACAGGTTCGCACAACCCCCAAAATCCTTATGAAATTCTTAAAAGGCTGTGATTTTTTTGTGTCTTTTCCATTTTTATCCAGCTATTCAAATACATACCGCGAAAAGGCCTCCCCGCGCTCCTCAAAATTGCGGAAAATGCCGTAGCTTGCGGCTGCCGGAGACAATACGCAGCTGTGTCCCGGTCTGGTCACGGACCTGGCGGCCCGAACCGCCTCCTCCAGATGGTCCGCCAGGATCAGGCGGTCCCTTCCGGCGAACTCCGGATAATCCCGGCCGATCTCCTCATAGATCCGCCGTCCGGTGGCTTCCATCAGCACGATATGAGGAACCGGACACCCGGACAGGAACTGAATCAGCTCCCCGTAGTCAATCCCCCGGTCCATGCCCCCGATCAGCACGGTGTCCGCGTCCGTCAGGGTTTTCAGCGCCTGGATGGTGGTGGTGCAGATGGTGGAAATGGAGTCGTCATAATATTTCACGCCGTCCCTCTGGCCCAGATACTGAAGGCGGTGGGGCAGCGGCTCGTAGGATTTGAGGCCCTCCGTGAACGCGGCCTCGCCGATGCCCAAAAGTCCGCACACAGCGTACACCACCGCGATATCGAAATAGTTGTGCTGGCCCAGAAGCCGGATCTCCGTCTCCGGGATGCGGTAGCGGCTGCCGCCGTAATCCACAAATGTTCCATTTTCGCCGCAGTTATCCACATTGACGTCCGCATCCGGGCAATTTGTCCCCACGCGGATCAGCCGCGACGGGCATTCCCCCGGCTCAGGGAGACATTGCACATTGCATACAAGAATGTCGTCCGAACCCTGGTTGCGGAAAATGCGGTGCTTGGCCGCCACGTATTTCTCCATGGTGCCGTAGTGGTCCAGATGTTCCTCGTGTATATTGATCAGCACGCCGATGTGGGGCGATACCGTCATGTATTCCAGTTGGTGGCAGGACAGTTCAAAGACGATCCTGGTGTCCGGGCCGATCTCCTCCAGGTGGTCGAAGGCTGGAATTCCGATATTTCCCATCACCACGCAGTCCTGCCCCGCGCTTTTTAGCACGTGGTACAGCAAGGAGGTGGTGGTGCTTTTCCCCTTGGTGCCGGTGATGCCGATGATCTGGTCCCGGAACAGGTGGAAAAACAGCTCCGCCTGGGACAAAATGGCGCAGCGGTAGGACTCTATGGGGCGCTCCAGCACGATTCCGGGGCTTTTGAACACCACGTCGTAGTCGTCCAGACAGTTCTGATAATGATCCCCGGTGATCCAGCGCGCCCCGTCCGCGTCCACGGCGGCGGGCTTCTGGTCCGCGATATCCACGCAGGCGCAGGTTCCCAGCTGCTTTAATACCTGCCAGGTGGACTGGCCCTCCCGGCCGAAGCCCAGCAGCAGAACACGTTTATTGTGGACCCATGGGTCGATTCGTTCAATCACGTCATTATCTCCTTATCCTATGGCATTGTCTGTACAAGCCACACAGTTACGCTTTACCAGCGCGGCAAAGGGCTCCGGAACCAGGTTCTCATCGTCGTAATAGGCAAAATACCGGTCTCTCCCAGCCTTTCTTCCCGCATACATTCCAGATTGTTTGTAGTGCCTCAGCAACAGTGGAAGCGGTTCCCCCTCTTCCTCCATACGGTCAATGGTCAGCACCAGCGCCGCATTGATCTCGTCGCGACTGCCCACGCACTCAAACGGCTTCTCTTCCTCAATGCCCACCAGTTGATCCAACGTAAACGTCATGGACGAATCCTCCAGCATATTTGTTCCGAAAATAGCCCTCACCTCGTCCGATGTCAGAAATGGCGACAAAATCAAATAGACGAACAGGCACTTGGGGCAGTGACCGCACCAACTGTCCGTCTTGCTGCCTGCATTACAGCTGCGGAATACGCCGTGATAGAGCTTCTGCCTGGCAAAGAACCTGGCAATCTGAAACTCGCTGAGAGGCCTTAACAGACTGAAGTAGTAAGCGCTTCCTGGCAGATATTCCGCCGCATATTGGTGGAAATCCCGTTCAAATTTGAAGCTCTTGGAATATTGATGGTTTACCGTGCTCCCCAAAACCGTACTCTCATTGGCGCTGGATTCATTGGACAGCGCCACATATGGCAGATGCAGAAGCTTCGCCCCGATCAGGCCGGAAAATGCCACCAGGGCGGAAAACGGTGTATGTCCATTCAAATACCCCTTCTGATTCAGCTCCAGCATATTTTGATCCAAAGTACGTCTGACCTCCATGAGATGACCGCCGTCCAGGCCTGCAACCTCTGCGGTGTGGACAGTAGCACCTCTTGGATTGATGATATATCCGTAGAGCGGCACGCCGGACTGGCGCAAAAGCTCCAGCGTCACCACAGAGTCCTTGCCCCCGCCGATGGGAACCAGAACGCCGGAAATCTCAGAAGACACGGTAAAATCTTCTGCCACCTGCTCACAGGCAGTCTGGTCCGCACTGTCCTCGCAGATAATCTCCATAAAATCATCCGGATTTACATTGTCGATCTGATTCACATAGAAAAACTCACCCAATCCATTGTAATACAGGTCTTTCCACCAGCGGATCTGCTTCTCATCCAGTGCGCCTGCCTCCACAACCACCTGGGGGGAACAGGTGATTTTCCAATAGCTGACCAGCTCTACCATGCCCAGCGAAAAGACCATACGTTCCATCAGCCCGTCCACGGCCGTCCCGTCGGCACATTCCGGCCTGGGGAACGTCCAGCAGGGCGCAAATGAGCTGAGCCCTTCGATCTCAAAGTGATATGTAATCCCGAGTGCAGTGCCTGTCTCCTCTATCTCGTATCCTCTGTAGAAAAACCGCGGAAAACGGCGGCGCAGAGTCTCATATTGCTCCATTTTGGCTCCTTTTTCATGACAAAACCCGCTGTATATGCACCGTCCTCTGTACTATGCCGGCGCCGATACACAGCGGATCTCCTATTTTCTTATGGCTATTATAGTAAAAAACCCTGGATTTTGCAATGTTTTCTTTGGCTTCGGCCTTTACATCACCCCGGCCAGCACCACGCTGGCCGCCACCCCCGCCGCGGTTGCGATCAGCGCCCCGGCCAGGGTGTAGCGGGTTTTGGTGATGCCCGCGGCGCCGAAGTACACGCTCATACAGTACAGCACCGTCTCCGTGCTGCTCATCAGCAGGGAGGCGATCAGCCCCAGGTTGGAGTCCGTTCCGAACTCCTTGAAAATGTCCAGCACCAGGCCCGTGGCTGCGGAGTTGGATACCAGGCGCACCAGGATCACCGGCACGATCTGGGGCGGCAGGTGGACCAGGGCCGCAGGGGCTTTTAACACCTCCCCCAGAAAGTCCAGGAAGCCGGAGGCCCGCAGCACCCCCACGGACACCATCAGCGCCACCAGCGTGGGCAAAATGCCCGCCACGGTCCTCATCCCCTCCTTGGCTCCTTCCAGAAAATCGTCCATCACCGGCCGCCCTGAGAGCAGCCCGAACCCGATTATGTAAAATATCATCAGCGGAACCATACATTCCGACAGAAAAATCAATATTTGCATTTCAACACCCCGCGGCTTCCGTCCATCGATGCATCTTATTCCGGAGGCCGCGGTTCCATTCCCACTGACCCAAACAATGGGCTACATCCGCCCGGAGCACTAAAAAACAGCAGCCCCACGGGATTTCCCGCGGGACTGCTGTTTCTGTCGAATTTTCTAAATGATCTGCGCTTCGGACGATCCGTATTCCGCACCGCCCGCATTCCAGGCTGTCCGTGCCGTTTTGCCCGCCGTTTACCGGTCAGGCCGCCGTTTCTTCTGCAAAGCCAGGTACACGCCCATGAGCGCGGTGGAGATCAGCGCCGCAAGCCCTGCGGCCGCATTTACGATCTCGCCGGTCTTGGGCAGTCCGGCCAGCGGTACGTCGTCGTCCAGAATGATGGTCTCGTTGACCGGCGGCTGGGGCAGATTGGCCAACGGTACATTTTCGTCGTTGATAACCGTCACGCTGCGTTTTCCGGTGGAACCTCCACCGCCGCCTCCGCCGCCGTTTCCGCCGCTGTGGGTGATCTTCTGATCCTCCACCTGGATGAGGCTGTGTTTTGTCCCGTCCGTTGTGAAGGAGGGGATGTCGCTGTTGATTTGGTAGCCCGAAGGCGCCGTTTTCTCAACCAGCGTGTAGGTTCCGGCAGGCAGGCGTTTGATCACGAACGCGCCGTTCTCGTCTGTGGTAAACCGGCTCGCTTTTTCCTCCTCCTGAACATACCCGTCAAAGCTTCCGTCCTTCAACAGCACGTAGCCCTTCTGGGATTTGAGGATGAATTCCGCTCCCGCCAGCTTTGTCTCTGTGTTGCTCTTGCTCACCTTCACCACCGTTGTCTCATGAGGGGTGTTGGCGATGGGACCCATGGCGTCGTTCTCCAGCGCCAGCTGGTCCGTGGTGTAGGAGATCGTGCGGTCGGCGCGGCTGATGGTGAACACTCTCACCTCCGGCGCGCTTCCCAGAATATAACCGTCGGGCGCTTTTATCTCGGTCAGCGTGTAGGTGCCGTAGGGCAGTTCCGTCAGGACGGCGGTTCCGTCCGTCGCACCATTTTCCGTGCTGCCCGCAATGGTAAAGCGCAGCGTGGTTCCGTCAACCGTTACCGCCTGAACGCCCGTTAAGCCGTCCGGCTCGCTGTTCGCAGCCTTAGCCAGGTAATTCTCCCACGCGCCCTCCACATTTGTCCTGGACGCAGTGAGCTCAAACCTCGCTCCCGCCAGGGCTGCGCCGGTCTCGCTGTCCGCTTTGGTCACTTTCAGCGTTCCGTCGCCGTATTTGTTGGTGACGCTGGCTTCGGTTACACCCCACGGGATATACCAGCTGGCGTCCGCCCGGTCCGCGGACATGGGCCGGATATTGGAGCTGGCCACAGCGCCGTAGGTCATATAGTCGTCCGGGGTGGACTCTTCCACGATCACGTAGTACAGATAGTAGTAAAGTCCCTCGAACTTCAGGGTTCCGTCCGCTCCGGTGGCCCCGCGGCCCACAAACTTGCCGCTGCCCTCGTCCGCTTTCCCTGTGTCAAAGGCCCTGGCTTCTTCCTCGTTGTCAAAGGGGCCGTACAGGGCGAATTCCGCCCCTTCCAGCGTTTCCTTCGGATCTCCCTCCCCGTATTTGGTGATGGTCAGATCGCGGTAGGGAATCAGGCCGAAATCCTTGGTCTGATCCCAGTTCTCCGTGTCGCCCCACAGGAAGAATTGTTCGGAGACATAGCTGTCCGCCGTGCCGTTGGTCACAAAGTTGTTGTCCTGAGTCTCGCTGGGATACGTCCCCGCCTTCAGCTCAGAGGGTTTGCGCGACATGCCGCCTTCGGCGTTGGAAATGCCTTTGCCGTTCACCGTTGTCGCGGTTTTCTTTAAATACATTCCGGGAATGATGTCGGCGCTCCCGTCGCCCCCGGTGATAATGGTCAGCCGGTTTGTCTGAGGATTCAGCCCCTTTAACGCGCCTGGCTTCAGTTCGTTTCGGATCGTGTTGAGCGCTCCGTCGTCGTCCATGGCCGCGTACAGGTTTTCCTCATCGTGAGGCTACGCAGGCAGCAGGCCCGAGAACAGGAACCGTCCGGTCCGGTCCAAAACGCCCGAAGGCTTCGCCGTCTCGTTGGGTACCGCCGGGATCGCCTGGGATACGGAGGCCACGGACACCGTGTTCTTCTCCTCGCCGCTGGTGTTCAGCCTGATTCTGAAATACTGGTTTTCCACCAGCTTCTGCAAATCGGACACGGACGTGCCGTACTGGTCGTCGTCCTGGAGTCCGTTGCCGTTGGCGTCGATCCAGATTCGGCCGCCCACGCCCACTCTGGCGGGGGTCAGCACGGCCTGAACCATGTTGCTGGTCACATCCTGGAACGCCAGCTCCTCCGGGTTTTCGTTGGACATATGGTAGTAGGACATGGAGAACCGGTTCACCGCGTAGGTATAAGCGATGCGCTCCAGCTCCTGGGCCGAGTTGATCTCCTGCACATCCGCCTTGAATTCCAGCACGGCGCTCTCGCCCGTCTTTAGATGTTGATCCTCGGGGAGCGTGATATCCGCCATCACCGCAACCGGGTTGGTTCCGGTCCAGTTATCCTGCAATACCCAACCGTGATCTTCCGGGTTCTCGTATTTCTTCAGCACGCTCTGGTCCATGGCCGTCTCGCCGTCCCCGGTAAAGTAGTAAATCCGGTAGTTTTCCGGTTCGATCACCGTTTTCGCGCCCTCCGCGTTCACTTTATACACGGTAAACGCAGTGCCGCCGTCCACGTTGAATCTCCACTGGCTGCTTCTGCTGGTTCCCTTGAAGTCCTCCATCTCGCTGGGTCTGGGCAGGGAATCCGCCAG
>QFCH01001140.1_pt1 | contig 16030 bp, 14 predicted proteins | sample 5346071 | NCBI WGS metagenome assembly QFCH01 (sample SAMN09062255, study PRJNA434731) | Human gut metagenome, whole genome shotgun sequencing project. | isolation source: stool timepoint B chromium assembly | host: Homo sapiens | collected 2015
AGCGGGCTACGTTGACCGAATTGGGACCAAATATGCCGCGAAGTGGGGCGTGCATATGGTGGAAATGAATTTTCAAACACACCCTGGGGCTTAAGGACGGCGGGGAGGAAGCGCAGGAGCTGGCCGGTTACATACCGGACTACCGCTTAAACCTGGTAAACGCGGCCAATATGGACGATCCCTCCATTTTCCGGACCCATTTACAACAGATTTTCAGTATGCTAAAATATAAGTCAGATAAGGCCGCCCTGTACCGCTACGCCCAGGAAAACCGCACCGAGCTGCGGGATATGGACGGCACCGCAAAGCTGGCGCTGTTATCCATGATGGGCGAGCAGAAGCGCCTTCAGAAGATGATGGAGGAAGCCGGAGGAGAGGAGGAGTTTGACATGTGTAAAGCGATAGACGATCTGATTGCGGACGGGGAATCCCGCGGATTTGAGCGCGGCGATAAATCAGGCTTTGAGCGCGGGGAACGGCAGCTCTCCTCCCTGATCAGCCGCCTTCTGGCCGAGAACCGTCCCGATCTCATTGCGTTGGCTGTGTCCGACCCGGACGTCAGGGCCCGGCTTTACAAGTCCTACAACCTGTAGTCCGCGGCAGCTAAAACCGCAACAGGCCGGGATTCCATCCCGGCCTGCCTCTGTCTGAATAAATGAGCCGCCGGCACAGCCTGCGGGCGCTTGTTATTGTTTCTCTGTTTTCACGTTCTTTCCGCCCCGCTTCTCTTTCTCCTTCTCTTTCTTCCCCGGCTTCCCCATCACCACCGCGATGGATCTGGGCTGCACGGTCAGCCTGCGCTGGTCCTCCAAAAGCGGCTCCCGGCCCTCGGGCATAAACCCGTTTTGCTCTGCGTCATCCGTATCCGCAGCCAGATGCCACACCAGGCCCCCCGGAAGGCTGGGGAGCGCGAATTCCTGCGGCGTCCAGTGCATATTGTAAGCCACATAGAAATAATTGTCATGGCCTCCGCCCGGAAGTTCTCCGTATTCTCCGCAGTACAGCACCCCCAGCTGACGCCTGGAAGCGTCGAAATCCGGATACCAGGCCTTCACGCCGTGGTAGGAGACGTCCGGCATCCCACAGGACTTATAGTCCATCAACGCCGGTTCCCGTTTCATGTGAAAGACCGGATGTCTCCTGCGGAACGCGATTGCCGCCTTCGCAAACGCATAGATATCCCCGTTGTGTTTCAAGAGTCCCCAGTTGAGCCAGGAAATCTCATTGTCCTGGCAGTAGGAGTTGTTGTTTCCTTTTTTCGTCTGCCCAAACTCGTCGCCGGACAGAAGCATGGGCGCTCCCTGACTCAAAAACAGCATGAGAAGCGCGTTTCGCAGCTGCTTTCTGCGCAGGGCCAGAACCTTCTTCTTCCGGGTTGCACCCTCCGCCCCGCAATTCCAGGACTGGTTGTAATCGGTGCCATCCTGATTGCCCTCTCCGTTGGCCTCGTTGTGCTTGCCGTTGTAGGAAACCATATCCATCAGCGTAAAACCGTTGACGTCCGCCATGTAGTTGACAACCGCTATGTCCGCCGGATTGTGCCGGATGCAGAAAGCGGCGCTGTCCAGCTTACCCTCGTCTCCCTTCAGGAATCCGCGCATCTCCAGCATAAATCCTTCGCCGCACTCCGCCAGGTGCCTTGCGTTTCCACTGTCCGCGCCGTCCCATCCGGCAGCCAGAAGCTTCAATCTCCTCAGATAGGGGTCTGCGCCCAAAAGCTTCAGCGGCGCATAGCCTACCAGCCGGATTCCATCCACGTGGAATTCCCGCGCCCAGAAGCGGACCGCTTCCAGCACATACGCCGGGTACTCCGTTCCGTCAAAAAACAGCTCGATTACCAGCTCCAGCCCGGCCCGGTGCAGACCCTTCACCAGCTCTTTAAACTCCCTCACAGGCGCTTTCCCGCCCCCGGAGCTGTAGGCCGCCTTGGGAGCCATCATCTGACCGGGGGTATATCCCCAATAGTTCAGCTTGTCCGCCTGTTGCTGTACCCCGTAAGGGTTCCGGTCCACACACTCCGGCCGCAGCACCTCCTCAAACTCCACCGGCGGCTGAAGCACCAGAGTGGTCACGCCCAGCTCCCGTAAATAGGGAATCTTTTCCATAATCCCCCGAAAGGTCCCCCGCTGAACGGGTTCCACCCCCGAGGTGGCATGGCGGGTAAAGCCCCTGGCGTGAATGTGATAGAAAATACATTCCTCATAGGGAATTTCCAGGGGGCGGTCCCCCTCCCAGTCAAACGCTTCCGGCTCCGGCAAGGCCATTGCCCGCAGGGGCGCTGCCGGACGTTTCAAATCCCCCCACCGCTCCCGCCCGGAAAACTGCCGCCCGCAGGGGTCGGTCTTCAACTCGCCGTCCACCTCATAGAGGTACTCAACTCCGGCAAAATCTCCGGCCACCGCCGCGCTCCACACATCCCCCATGCGCTGCTCCCGGGGAAATGGCAGTTTCGCCAGAGGAGTTTTCCCGCCGGATCGGTAAAGTACCAACACGCAGCTCTCCCCCGGATGCGTAAACGAAAAATGCATCCCGTTCCTTGTCGCCCACGCCCCCAGTGGGTATTCCCCTTTTTCACTCTGATCAATCTCAAACCTGCTCTTCATTCCGGCCTCCATCTTCCATCCGCTGACCCAGGCCTGCGGTCACTGCTTCTGGGCCTCTATCTGCTCCACAAGGCCGCTTAAATACACCCAGCGGTCCATGGTTTCCTCCAATTTTGTCTCTGTCTTCTCTTTCTCAGCCATCAGCTCATTGAGTCTGGTATAATTACTGGCCGAAGCCTCAATTTCCTGATCCAGCCCGGCAATCCGATCCTCCAGCGCCGCGATATCGTCCTCGATGGTATCCCACTCCCGCTGCTCCTTGAAAGAGAGCTTCAGTTTCTTCTCGCCGCCGGAGCGCTGTTTCCAGTTGGACTTGTTTACCTGCTGGCCGGAGTCCGATGACTGCCCGTCCGCGGCGCTTCCCGCCGCACCCGCCGGGCTCTTTGCCGCGCCCCCCGCTTTGCCGGCCCCGGCTGATCCGCCGCTGCGTTCCGTCGCATCCGAACCTTCCTCCAATCCCCGGCGGGCCAAAGCGATCTGATAATCCGTAAATCCGCCCTCATACCGCCGGATCGTGCCATTTCCCTCAAAGGCGAATATCCGGTTCACCACCCGGTCCAGGAAATACCGGTCATGGGACACGGTGACCACAATCCCAGGAAATGTGTCCAGATAATCCTCCAGGATGGTAAGCGTCGCGATATCCAGGTCATTGGTGGGCTCGTCCAGCAAAATCACATTGGGGGCGTCCATGAGAATCCGCAGCAGGTAAAGCCTGCGCTTCTCTCCCCCGGAAAGCCTGTCCACCGTGGTGTACTGCATGCTGGAAGGGAACAGGAAACGCTCCAGCATCTGGCTGGCGCTGATGCTCCCGTCCTTGGTCTTCACATACTCCGCCACATCCCGGATATAGTCGATCACCCGGCAGCTCCCGTCCATGTCCTCGCTCTCCTGGGAAAAATAACCCAGCTTCACCGTCTGCCCGATCTCCACGGTCCCCGCATCCGGCTGCACCCAGCCCGCGATCATCTTCATCAGCGTGGATTTTCCGCTGCCGTTGGGGCCAACGAAGCCGATGCGATCGTTTTTCAGGAAAATGTACGTGAAATCCTGAATCAGCACCTTGTCTCCGTAAGCCTTGCACAGGCCGTTCAGCTCCACCGTAGTCCGCCCCAGCCGGGAGGCGATGGATTCCAGCTGGACATTGCGGTCAAATTCCGGCCCCTTCTGGTCCCGCAGGGTCTCAAAACGCTGGATATGAGCCTTCTGCTTGGTGGAACGGGCCCTTGCGCCCCGCTGCATCCAGGCCAGCTCCGTGCGCAGCAGGGTCTGGCGCTTGCGCTCCGTGGCCTGGGCCATGTCCATACGCTCCGCTTTCAGCTGGAGATAGCCCTCATAGTTGGTCTGATAGCTGTAGAGCTTGCCCTTGTCCAGCTCCACGATGCGGTTGGTCACGCTGTCCAGGAAATACCGGTCATGGGTGATCATCAGCAGCGCTCCCCGGAAGCTTTTCAGATATTCCTCCAGCCAGTCCGCCATCTGGCTGTCCAGGTGGTTGGTGGGCTCGTCCAGGATCAGCAGGTCCGCGGTGCTGAGGAGCACGCTGGCCAGGGCCACGCGCTTTCTCTGTCCGCCGGACAGCGTGCCGATTTTGGCTTCGTGGTCCGTGATTCCCAGCTTGTTGAGAATATTTTTGGCAGTGGCCAGTAGCTCGTCCCGGGAGGTAAAATGGGGTTCCGAGGCATTTTCCCGCTCCACGCTCTCCAGCACGGTGTCGCTCTCCACAAACTCCGGGATCTGGGGCAGGTAGCGGATATACAGGCTTCTCCCCCGCACCACGGTGCCGCCGTCCGGCTCCACCAGCCCGGCCACAATTTTGAGCAGCGTGGACTTTCCGGTGCCGTTTACGCCGATCAGCCCCACCTTCTCCCCCTCGTTCAGGGAAAACGCCGTGTCGTCAAAGAGCAGACGCTCCGTATATGATTTCGTCAAATGTTCAATGGTTACCAGATTCATAGGTTTTTCCTTTTTTCCGAATATAGTTTAAATTGTGTGTATGATTAGTATAACATTTCGCGGCGGGGGATGTAAAGGTAAATGCGGAAAAGGGGCGGGGATTCTTGGAACCCCGCCCCGGATTCGCCGGGAGCGCTATGCGCTCTGACGTTTGATTAATTTCAGAGGAAGCGTTTGAGAAGGTACGTTTTCCCCCGCTGCCTTGCAAATCAGCATGTTTAGTATACTCTCTGCCGCCTGCTCATAATCGATACCGATGGTTGTAATAGCCGGATTCGTGATTGTAGATGAATAGGTATCGCCGAATCCGATCACCTCCACATCCCCTGGAACAGAAAAGCCGTTGCACTGCAGTTCCACAATCAGCGTGGCCGCAATGGAATCGGTACCGCAAAAGAATGCGGTGGGACGTTGATCCGGGGCCAACTTCTTAAAACGTTGGATCATTTTACAGATACCATCCCGAATGCTCCTGTATTTGGGCTGCGACTCCAGGAAGTAAATCCAGTCTTCCGGCACCGGAACACCATGGCGTTCTAACGCGCTCAGATATCCGTTGGCCCGGAAGCCCTGCCCCCAGGGACCGCCCTCGCTGATCGCCTCGGGATCTCCATCCGTAAGATAGCCGATTATTTTGTGTCCGCGCTCTTCAATCAGGTAACAGACCGCCTGCTCGGCAGCCTCAAACATCTGGGGGACAAATGCGGAAACCCCCGGATTCAGGTTAGAATAAAACCGATATTGAAAAAGAACAATAGGAAAACCGCTTTCCGCCAGCTTGTTGATTTGTTCTTCTGAATAGATATTGCTGATCAGTAATATCCCGTCGTATGAGCGTCCCATCAGTGTGGACAGGTAATTCGTCGCCTTCATAGGGGTATCGATGGATGTGACGGAAGTGAAATATCCCGCGCTGTAAGCGGCCTTTTCCAGATAGTAAATCAAGCTGACCGACATTTCATTGCGCAGGTCCTTTGCCAGCACTGCGAAATGGTTGGTTTTTCTCTGCCGAAGACTTTTCGCAATAAAGTTAGGGTGATAATCCAGCTCACGGATTGCGTCCAATACAGCCGCCCGCTTTTCAGCGCTCACATAATTGGAATTGTTAATTACATAAGACACCACCGCCTGGGATACACCGGCGCGCTCAGCGACTTCTTTTCGTGTACTCATGATCTCTCCCCCGTATCGGAAAAGCCTGTAAATTGCACAGTTTTCTGCTTCTTTCGTTTTGTAATAAAATCAACTAAATGCTATCACAAAACAGGGGCTTTGTCAATTAAAGCTCCCCCTGCCCGACCGCCTTAATCCATGATCCGGGCCGCTGAATCCCGATCCAGAAAAATAGTCCAGTCGTGCATGCGCACATAGGTAGCAGGCAAAGACTCTCTGATCTCCCCCCGGAAAACCTCATAGGCCGAATCCGCCTTTTCCGGATATGGCATAATTGTGAACTTGCGCTTCATCCGCGCCAGTCTTGGCAACGTAATGGTGAGACCATAGGCCGGCACCTCGTCCTTTGATTGATAGTCACCGCTCTCCACATTTGACTGTTTAGTGCGATCAGATATCCGTACAATTTTACAATCCGCCAGGTCGTCGAATTTTCCCTCACCCGGTTCGTTCAATGCTACATGGCCATTGATGCCGATCCCGATAAATGCCAGATCCGGTTCATGTTCATTCAGCACCCTGGAAAAACGCCTGCACTCCTCCTGAGGATCAGGGTTTGAACCGTCGAAAAAATAGCCATTTTTGAAAGGCGTACCGGCGCTCCTGAAATATTTGATCAGTCGTGAGGGCGCGCTGCGGAAGTCCTCCTGACGGTTCCCCACCTTTTCATCCAACAGCATCAAATTCACACGATTCCAGTCAAAGCTACGTTTGGCGCACAGGGCCTTATGGAACGTATCCTGGGAGATACCGACGGAAAACATCAGATTTACTTCCTCCTTCTCCTCAAGAAGTTTGATAATCTCCCGTTCCATATAGTCAGCCGCGGCCTGCCCCATAGCCTTCGCCGACTCGTAAACATAACCTGTAATATGTCCGCTGTGTATTTCCTTTATCATATTCATAATAATCTCCATTCCTTTCGTTCTAACCGATCAACCTTTTTCTGCTCCGATTGTCAAACCGGCCACAATTTCCTTCTGAAATAATAAAAAAATAGCGATTGGCGGAATAATAGACAGGGTAATTGCCGCCCCCAAAACCCCATAATTCCAATCCTCTCCCTTTAACAGTGTGAGCGCCACGGAAATCGGCATCGCCGACTCCTTGGTCGCCAGAGTCTTAGCCAGTGTGAACTCTCCCCATACATTGTAAAATGCAGACACCACCACAATGACCAGCCCATTCTTTGCCAAAGGCAGCATAATTCTCAACCAGGTATCAAACACGCTGCAGCCATCGATCTCTGCCGCCTCCACCAGACCGTCCGGAAGGCCGATAAAGGTACTGCGCATGATAAAAATAGAGAATGGCAGTATGCACATCATATTTGGCAAAATCAGCCCAATATGGGTATTTAAAAGTCCGGTCCTGTATTCCATGATATAAATAGGTATCAGCAGTGCCGCCAGCGGAAAGGTAAGCACAAACAATATGAGATTCAAAAGTGTCCTGCTCCCGCGAAAAGGCAGTTTGGCAAAGGCATATCCGGACATAGACGCCAGCACCGCCGTTCCGACGACCGAAATCAGCGTAATAACTATGCTGTTCCAATAGTAGTTCAGGTATTTCGCTCCCCGCTCAAATACATACCGATAGTTGTCAAACGTAATTTGCCGGGGGAAAAAGGATATATCCTGCAATATTTCCCTACTGTTCTTCAGGGATGTAAACACACAGTACAGAATGGGAATCACGAATATACAGGATACCACCGACAGAATCAGGAATATCACGCCATTCCAGAACCTTTTTCTCTGCATATCAGCTCTCCTTTCCTCCAAGCCGCATATTTAACAGTGAGAAGAACAAAATCAGCCCGCTCAGTACAAATGCCATAGCGGAAGCATACCCCATATTCAGGTAACTGAACGCCATATTGTAAATATACATGTACAATACCAGTGTTGCGTTGCTGGGGCCGCCGGATGTAAGTACCATAGGGCCTTCAAATACCTTCAGGGCCTGCATGATAATCCACATTCCCACAATTACATACGTCTCTCTCAGATTTGGCAGGATCACATACCAGATTTTTTTAAGCGCTACTGCACCGTCTATCTCCGCCGCCTCCAAAATATCCACGGATATATTCTGCAGGCCAGACAGAAAAAGAATCGTAGGGAATCCGATTTTGTTCCAAAGGTTCACCACCACTACGGCCCCCATTGCCGTGTCTTGCCCGGTCAACCACCCCTTCGCCAGCTGCGGCAGATGGACCACATGGATTAAAAACTGATTGACGATACCAAAACTCCCGGACAGCATCCAGCCGAATAACAGACATGTCAGAGATAAGGGCACTACAATGGGTGTAAACAATGCCGTGCGGAAAAACCAGGTGTTCTTTCCCTTAAAAAATAGAAACAAAGCAAATACCAGGGAGAGAATCAACATCAGCAGAAAATTTACAATAGCGTAACTGCCCGTGTTTTTTAGCGCCAAAAGAAACTTATCATCGGAAAACAGCGCTGTGTAATTCTTAACGCCAACAAAGGTTGTGGTGCGGTCAAATCCAAAGTTGTAATCGCAGAAGCTGAGATACAGCGTACGGCAAAGTGGATAAAAGGCAAACAAAAACACAAGGAGGAAGCTGGGAAGCACAAAGGCCATCCCCCACAGACGTTTTATCTGCTTGTGTGTTAACTTATTTTTCATAGTGCCCCCTTCAAGCTCAAGGGAGAGCGGTCTGATACCGCCCCAACCACTCCCCCGATTCTATGCCTTATTACTTACGGATTGTATCCATCATGCTGTCCAACTGCCCGATGATATCGTCCGCCGTAATATTATCGTCCGTCAGTCCCGCCTGAATAATATTGATCATCTCATCTTTAAATCTTCCAATTTCTTCATATGCCGGGAAGGGCAGGATATTGTCCATCTGTACATCCAGGTTATTCCATACCGGACTGTCCGCCATCGCATAATACTCAGCGACAACAGGCAATTTCCCGTACACATTCAGGGTACTCGTCTGTACATGCTCGCCCAGCAGCTGCTCACGGATAAACTGTATCGCAAGATCCGCATTAGGCGAACATTTCGGGATTACCACACCGTTTGTATTTCCTGTGGTTCCTTTCAGACCGGGACTTGGCAGAACCGATACATTTTCCATTCCCAGCATCTCGCTGGCCTCGATCCACCGGGAAGCACTCTCAAAAATCATCGCTACATTTCCCGCCTTGTAATTATTCCTTCCAGCGCTTGTATCCGCGAAGGTTTCTATGGAAAAACAGCCGTCCTTTACGCCCTTTTTCCAGACATTAAGAATTTCCCGGAAACCGTCGTTATCAAAGTCCATGCTTACGCCGTCTTCGCCGATAATATGTCCGTTCTGCGCGGCCAGGGCGCTGCTGACCACACCGATCATATTGCTGCCCCAGTTAATGCTGGCGCCCTGCTGGATGATATTTCCACTCTCGTCCCGGATTGTCAGCTTCCGGGCAAATTCATAAAAATCTTCCCATGTCTCAGGCACTAGCGGATTACCCTGCGCATCCACCAGACCGGCTTCGCGGAACATCTTTAAATTGATATCCACACCATAGACCTCATATATAATAGGCATAAGATACAGATTTTCTCCAATTCGTCCGAAATCCACAACCCCCGGCGAAAACAGGGAGGCATCATATGTATCAAAGAAATTCAAATCCGTTTCGTAATCATATATCAGATTTTTAGCCGCAAACTGCTGTGCATAGGCAATCCCATCCAGAAAAACAAGATCCACATCCGTGGAGCCGTTTCCCCAGTCCAGAGAGTATGTGGATAGCACAGACTGGTCTGCATAGGTTATCACCTCCACCTTCACATTCGGGTGTTCCGCCATAAACGCCTTGGCTGCATCCTCCAGGTATATCTTGGACACTTGCCAGGATTCGCCAGCCACCCGTAGAACCTTTTCTTCACCAGCCTTATCTTCAGGTGCGACAGAAGCTGCGGCCATCGTTGAAGTATCCGCATTTGCGCTGATATCCGTGGACGGTGAGGCATTACAGGCACACAAACCGTAAACCATACAGGCTACCAACACTGCGATCAAAATGTTTCTGTTACCTTTCATATAATCACCAGTCCTTTCTATTACTCTCTCACCAAGTTCCAATCGATGCCGGGAAACAGTTGCGCGCTATAGGGATCGAAAAATGCGTAGACATGTTCCGATCTGCGCATGATCGATGCGGGATACTGCTCGCTCACCGGATCAAATACCACGTGATAGGCTGCTTCAGCCTTTTCCTTGAACGGAGAACAACTAATCTTATATTTTGCCTTCATCAGCGCCGGAAGCGTGACCGTATACCCCTCCCCGGGAACATCATCTATACTGGCGTAGGCTCCGCTTCTCAAATTCTGTAGCTTTGTCAATACATTGAGAGGTGCGATCCCACAGACAGCCAGATCCTCGAATTTAGCCCATCCCGGTTCGCAGAAAGCCAAATGCCCGTCGTCACCGATTCCCACAAAGGCAATGTCAATGGGATGCTCCTCAATTAAAGCCGCATATCGGCCGCACTCCGTCTGTGGATTCTCTGCCACACCGTTGAAAAAATATCCGGCCTTGTAGGGCACACGGTCGATAAATTTTCGCAACCTGGCCTGACCGGACAATGGATTGTCTTCTGCAAGGGTCAGCTTTTCATCCACATGAAATATGTTGATTTTACGCCAATCGATTGAAGGTTTGGCAAACAGAGCGTCAAACATAGTAACCTGAGATTCCCCGATGCTCATCATCAGATTGATCTCTTCCTGGCTGCTCTGCAGGGCGAGAATCAGTCGTTCCGTCAGATCGGCAGCTGCCTGCCCCATAGCGACGCGTGAATCATAAACCGAACAATCCATTAAATCCGCATAAAAGCGTTTTATGAGAGACATATTTTCCTCCTCCTTTATTTTTAAGTTACCAGTGATATCTGTATCTTTGACACAATCCCCCTTTCCTCTCCCCTGCTGTCGCGGCAATGCTTATATTTACACGTGTTTATATCTGGTTTTATCATACCAAAAACATCTACACGTGTCAATATGCTTCCGTACTATTTCTTTTAACTTTTATATAATCCTGATTGTATCTGTAAATTATAGATAAATTGAGGCTATATTTTTATAATTATTCTATTTTTTCAATAAATTCCACCATTTAGATCAACACATAATCTGCCGCGGAAGAAACTCATACAGCTTCTGATAGCACACCTCCGTCATTCGCTCCAGAACCGGCTTCAGATAATTGTCCGGCGAGTAAACACAGTTCATAATCCATACATCGTCCCGAACAGATGGCTCCATAGAGAATATGTCCGTATAACACAGATCTCTTTGATCCATAATTGAGACCATATTAGTGATAAAGGAACAGCCCACCCCCGCATTGCTCAACTTATTGGCCGATATCACGCTGCCTGTCTCCACCACCACATTGGGCTTAATGCCGTTCTTATAAAAGTACTGTTCCGCCTTCTCTTTCAGACGTCCATCGGATTGCATTACCATCGGCAACTTCTCCAGATACCGGACAGACAGATAAGGGTGAACCATATTCTCAGCATTTTCTCCATAACGGCCAAGTCCGAATGTTTTGGGTACCACCACAAGAAAATCCTCCCGAGTCAGAGGCCGGTAATAAAGCTCTTCCCTAATTTCCCCTCCCTGGTAAATAGCCAGATCAATCTGTTTCTTGATCAATAAAGCCTGGGCATGCTGGGCGCTGATTTCACTGAGTTTAAAACAAAATCCAGGGAAAATCTGCCTCCAAAGCGGAAGCACTGATGGGATTAAGCTTCTCTGCACGTCCGCAGCCATCCCGATCCGTACCACGCCTTTGCGCAGCTGACGATGTTCATTCAAGTTGAAATCTGTTCCGTCACTGATCTCCAGAATACTGCGCGCCGCCTCGATATATCGCCTTCCAGCGGATGTGGGGATATAGCGGTTGTCGCTACGCCAGAACAGCGGTACCCCGATTTCCTTCTCTAATTTTGCCAGATACATACTGAGATTGGGTTGGGATATGTAAAGTTTTTTCGCCGCCTTTGAAATAGTCTCTTCACTGGCAATCGCCAATACATAATTCAGATATTTCAAGTCCATCTCAATTTCCCCCTCCACATATCAATTAGATTGATAAAAAATATAATTATTATATATTTGATTTATATAATTGATTGTATTATATTCAAATATATAAATCAATATTGATTTGAAATCCTACAATTTACAAGTTCTACTCATAATTATCTAAAATTTTTCGAAAGGTCGTGATCGATTGCTGGCAAAAGATATGTATCAGCATCCAGACGTGGGATTTTACACACCGCGCCCCTATATAAAAAATCAATACACCGGAATCCGCTACGCTGAGAAAACTCCCTATGAGCTTTTAGATCTTTTTCTCCCGGACAGCGGGGACGGCCCATTTCCTCTGGTGATCGATGTTCACGGAGGCGGATTCTACTATGGAAGCCGTTCATCTGTGCGTATGGAGCCGGTTCTGAACATGATAAAGCGCGGATATGTGGTAGCTACCTTCGACTACACGCTCAGTCCCTACGGTAAATTTCCGCTGCAGATTCAGGAGTTAAAGGCCGCAATCCGCTATCTGAAAGCCAATGCGTCAAAATACAAAATAGACAGCAGCCACATTGGGTTATGGGGACTGTCGGCAGGCGCCCACATCGTCACTCTGACGGCCCTCAGTCCTCATGTACCGAAACTGGATGATCCCTCTATGGGTAACAACGATTTTGACCCGGATGTACAAGCTGTGGTCGAACTGTATGGGCCTACCTTGCTGGATAGTGAGGCCGGTGGACCGGTACCAGGGGAAGATCAAAGTCTTACTGTATATGGCGTCCTCTTTGGAGCCGACCCCCGGAAAATTCCAGAAAAAGTAGCGCTTGCCGATCCCTGTAACCATATTACCCAGACTGCCCCTCCATTTTTTATGCAGTATGGGACAAACGATAGTCTAGTCGCACTTGAAAATGGTCTTCGCCTGCGGGACCGGCTGGCTCAGGTAATCGGCAGCCAGGATGTATTTTTTGAGATCATTCCGGGAGCAGAGCACGCGGATGATCTGTTTCGGACCCCGGAAAACACAGAAAAGATCTATCGCTTTTTTGATAAATACTTAAAACACGTGTGACATGTCAAACAAGTTTATATATTGGAGGTCATATTATGAAAAAAACATTGACAATTCTCATGAGCTTAACCATTGCATTCACCCTTGCCTCCTGCGGCGGATCCAAGGCCCCTGTCACTGAGGCAGGAAGCAGCTCCTCCTCTGCTACTGAAGCTACCCAAACATCCGAAACCCAACCCCCCGAAAAGACCTACACCCTGACTTTCAGCACAACCATGTCGCAAGGTACTACGAATGTAGACTATTATGACAAGGCTCTGGATCTTATTACCGAACAGTCTGGCGGCGTAATCCAATTTTCCCGTACTTACTCCGGTACCTTGGGAGGAGAACATGATCTGGGTGTGATGTGCATGGACGGCGACCTGGATATCGTATGCGTAGGTCCCGGCAATCTGGCCGACTGGGACACTGCCTTTCAGGTGTTTGACTGTCCTTTCCTGTTTAAAGATTTCGATCACTATGATGCAGTGTTGGCCGACAATGCCTACAAAACATGGCTGGATGACAAAGGAGCCAGCTTAGGCGTAACCTTCCTCATGACAGGGAACCAAGGATTTAAAGGAATCATCAATTCCAAACACGCGGTTCGCTCTTCCGCTGATTTAAAGGACTTGAAAATCCGGGTCCCGGATTCCACCAGCTTGATCGAAATTGGTACAGCCATGGGCTATGTACCCACGCCAGTAGCTGCTACCGACCAGTACATGAGCCTTTCTCAGGGAATCATCGATGGAGCTGATCATTCCATGGTGGCGCATTTGAACTGGAAACTGACAGAGCTGGCCAAATATTTTACAGAAACCAACCATAATCTGCAGAGCACCTTCCTCTTTATCAACCGTGAAAAGCTGGAAAGTCTTCCTCAGGAATATCAGGAGATAATTTTATCCGCTTGTGCCCAAATGCAGGACGAGATGAACAAACAGACTCGAAAGGATGCGGACGAATCTCTGGACAAAGCCAGAGCGGAGGGTGTTGAAATCCTCCCCTACAGCGACGTAGACGTGGAGTCCTTCCGGTCAGCGCTCTCTGATATTATTGCCAAATACTCTGCCGCGGACGAAAGCCTGTACCAAATCATTGTAAATGACGGCAAATAGAGGCTCTGTGCAATGTGGTTCCTGTCCGGTCCCTCCGGCCGGGGACCGTTTTATAGTAGAAAGGAGGCAACCTGATTGACATTTCTCAAAAAATTAAATAATTTCATCTGCCGTGCTGAAATAGTGCTCATGGGTCTTTGGTTTACAGCCGTATTCTTTGCAATATCCACCCAGGTGGTCATGCGCTATGTGTTTGACAGTCCACTGTTGTGGACCGACGAATTCTCCAGATATTCTTTTGTCTGGATCATCTACCTTGGATGCGCTTACTGCGTTGGTATCGACAACCACGCCCGAATCCCTTTTCTCTATGCTAAAATGCCTTCTGCACTGAAAAAGTGTATGAGCTTAGCGGGAAACCTGACTGCGTTGGCGGCATTTTGCTATATTATTCCGAAGGGATATGGTTATGCGGTAAAAAATTACCGTTTCACTACCGCCATGATGCATATGCCAATGACTTATCTCTATATGGTTCTTCCGGTGGGCTGCGGTCTCACTTTGTTGCAACTGGTCATAAAATCCATTCTGGTATTTGACAAGGAGGAACAACGCTTATGCTAATTATGGTTATTTTTATCATTCTCCTGGTCGCGATTGGACTCCCCATGTCCTTTTCTGTCCTGACCGGATCTGTGTGGTTTTTCATCTCCAGCGGAATGCCCTCAAATCTGCTCATTCAACGCATGGTAATGGCGGTAGGCGACTCCTTTAGTATGCTGGCCATCCCATTTTTTATGCTGGCTGGAAACATTATGAATCACGGCGGCATTGCCAAGCGCATTTTTCGTTTCGCGGACGCCATGGTAGGACATATCCCCGGCGGCCTGGGCCACGTCAACGTTTTCGCCAGCGTGGTATTTGCCGGTATGTCCGGCAGCGCCATCGCAGACACAGGCGGACTTGGTGCCATTGAGCTGAAGGCAATGCATGAGGCCGGTTTTGACGATGAATTCTCAGCCGGAATCACTGGCGCCTCCTCCTGTCTGGGCCCGATCATTCCCCCTAGCACAGGTATGGTATTGTATGCCATGATGGCTGAGGTCAGCGTGGCCAGAATGTTTGTGGCAGGGATCATCCCAGGAATTCTGATGGCCGCAATTATGTGCGGAATTGTATTTATTACTGCTAGAAAACGCCGCTATCCGGTCAGTGTCAAAACCACAGCTCGCGAAAAATGGAAGGCTTTCCGCGATGCATTACCCTCCCTACTTTCCCCTGTCATTTTGCTCAGCGGCATCCTTTTCGGTATATTTTCCGCTACCGAAGCTTCGGTGGTCTGCTGTATCTACTCTCTGATCCTTGGACTTGCATACCGCGAAATTCGCTTGAAGGATCTGCCGGGTCTTGTAAAAGATACCCTCAAAAGCTGCAGTATGGTCATGACTCTGGTATTTTGCAGTATGGTACTGGCCACTGTGCTCAATTTCCAGCAGATTCCCCAGACCATGGCAGCATTTTTTGTCGCCACTGTTCATTCCCGGTTAGGCATGGTGTTGGTTATCATGCTTTTACTGATGGCAGCTGGTATGGTTTTGGACGTCACGCCTGCAAGCCTGATTCTGATCCCCATTCTGCTGCCGGTGGTGCGCAGTTTTGGTATCAACTATATTCAGTTTGGCGTAGCTTCCTCTGTATTGTTCGTCATGGGCCTGCTCACACCACCCGTCGGCAATATTCTGTACGTCCTGAATGACTACACTAAAATCCCGGTAATGAGAATCGCCGCCGCCATGATCCCCTATGTGGTAGGCTTTCTGATCCTGGCGTTTTTGCTCTTTATGATCCCAGAGCTATCCCTGTTCCTGCCAAACCTGATATTCGGTTCCTGACTGTATGCATTTATTCGTTTTATATTATTCAACATCGGTTGGAGTTTTAAAACAATCTCCTGCAGGCTGCGCCAACGGCCCATTGCATTCAAAGAAAGCGTATGCAGCGCTTACCTCCGCATACGCTCTTTTTAGGCTTAAATTCCACCTTAACTCAAATCCATCCCCGCAAAGTCAATCTCCAACCCCGGGAATAAATTCACCCTC
>QFCH01001886.1_pt1 | contig 15969 bp, 17 predicted proteins | sample 5346071 | NCBI WGS metagenome assembly QFCH01 (sample SAMN09062255, study PRJNA434731) | Human gut metagenome, whole genome shotgun sequencing project. | isolation source: stool timepoint B chromium assembly | host: Homo sapiens | collected 2015
CTATGCCTACTTATTTTTTACTTTACCCCCAAGTAAAGTTTACAACCTAAATATTCAGACGAATATTGTTGGCACAGAAATATATTTGAGCAGTTTTGCTCAGGAGAAGCGCCAACTGAAATAATATAAAGGGGGATTTACAAAATGGCTAAATTTATATGCAATATGATTTCGTACACACTTCAGCGGACGGTTGACATTACAGTGATTATTCCGTCTCCGACGATTCCGGAATCCATGGGTATGGGGCCCGGAAAACCTTCGCATGTGCCTAAGGCGGATTACCCGGTGTTGTATCTTCTTCATGGGTTTGGCAATAATCATGCCACCTGGAGCGGCTACAGTAATGTGGAGCTTTATGCGGAGGAGCAGAATCTGGCAGTTGTTATGATTTCAGGGGAAAACAAGTTTTATGCCAATCACCCCGGTGATCCTTTTTACGATTTTATTGAAAATGAATTGCCGGAGTTTGTGACGGCTAATTTTCCTGTGTCTAAAAAGGTGAAGGATACGTTTATTGCCGGTCTGTCTATGGGCGGATACGGAGCGCTGATCCACGGCCTGGGAAATCCGGAAAAATATGCTGCCGTTGGTTCTTTTTCAGGCGCTGTAAAAAAAGATGTGATTCCGGAAGGTATTGCACAGCTGAATCCTGATCTGTCACCGGAAAATATTGTGGACAAAGCCGTAGGCGAAGGCATCAGGCTTCCGGCACTGTATGTGGCCTGTGGACAGTCGGACTTTTTATATGATGCCAATCTGGAATTTGTGGATAAGCTTAAAAAATCCAGGGTCGATGTAACCTGGGTCAGTGTGGAGGGCTATGAACATGAATGGCGCTTCTGGGATATGCAGATTGAAGATTTCATGAAATGGCTGCCAAGAACCGATTATTATGCGGGCAGCATAAGGAAAGTGTGATCCCATGAGTCAAGACCGGTTTTAGAGACCAGAATTGTTTGCTGGACTCTAAAACCGGTCTTGCTTTTTAATCAAAATCATCTCCGTCATAACCGTAGTCAAAGCTGTCGTTGTCTGGGTTATTGCTTTCATACCGCCGGCTGCCGTAGATTTCGTTCCCTACAACCTTTTTGCGGGACCGGGACTGTTCGATAACCCGGGATAAATAATCCTTGACCTTTTTGGGGTCTTTAATATTTTTAAGGATCACATCAGGCTCCATGTCTCCACGGGTGGCCAGGACAATGGTTCCTGTGCCGCATATTTTCTGACCCAGTGTTCGTATAAGACGCAGATCAATGATTCGATAGAGCAGTGTCTCGTCGGTAACGGTTTTAAAAAGGCCGCTTTCAATATGGATCCGCTCTTTGTCAAGATAATATTTTGTAAAGCTAAATGGAAACCACAGCCAGTGCTTGCGGTCACTCCATACATATTCTCCAGCTGAGGAATTTTCCTGAATCATAGCGTACACCTCCTGTTTGTTAAATTTAATTATATACGACGATAGACAGATTGTGAAGGTGATTTTGAAAAAATATGGCGGAGAACTTATAGGTCGAAAATTTAGGGGAAGACTTTAGGTGAAAGGCGGCACGCTCAGTGTATGTGATTTTTTCTTGCATTGGGTTCCAATTGGTAATAAAATGGAATTACCCTTGAGTGCCGAGGGGAACTTTAGAGGAAACGAGGGGTGAAGAAATGATATTATTCAGGAAACGCCATGAAGGAATCACCCGGGCAGTGACGGTCGGAATTGCTGTTCTTTTGCAGGTTGTTGTAACGTATGTTTTAGCAAGTCTTTTGGAAGGCTACTTGCCGTGGTTTTATATTGTATTTCAGATCAGCAGTATTTTGCTTGTATTCGGACTTGTCAATGATGGGCAGACTTATAAGTATTTCTGGATTGTTATTGTCCTTGTTTTACCTGTTTTTGGCCTTTTTCTGTATTTTATGTGGGGAAGAAAGCGTAAAAACAGCAAAGAATACAGGCGGTTTAGAGCTGTCACTGAGAAAGGACGGCAGTATAAAAAGCAGGAACCTGAAATTATTGAGGAATTTAAGGAACTGCATCCGAATAAGGCTCAGATTAGTCAGATGTTGATTAATCGAGGGTTTCCCCTGTACAAGCATACAAAAGTCACATATTTTGATGTGGGTGAAAAAAAGTTTGATGCCTTATTTAAAGATATGGAGGCTGCTGAAAAATTTATTTTTCTGGAGTATTTTATTATATTTGATGGACAGATCTGGCGGCAAATTAAAGACATCCTGGCACGAAAAATTCGTGAAGGCGTGGAAGTTCGCCTGTTGTTTGATGATTTTGGCAGCCTGATTATTAATACAGATGAATTTAGAGCCGAGCTGGCCAGACTGGGGATACGGTTTTGTGTTTTTTCGCCGATTCATCAGGGAACTTCAAGGCTTACTTTTAATTATAGAAATCATCAGAAGATTGCAGTCATTGACGGAAAGATCGGTTATACCGGCGGTATTAATCTGGGGGATGAATATGCCAATATTCAGAAGCGTTTTGGACATTGGAAAGATACGGCGGTACGGCTGGAAGGCGATGGTGTGTGGGGGCTTACCTCTATTTTTCTTGAAATGTGGGAAGTTTCCAGAGGCTATGAGGATCTGGACTACACCAAATATAAGCTGACGCAGCCGTCAGAAATGCGGGGATATGTTCAGCCTATGGCAGACGGTCCTGCCAATAACCCCAGCAATCCTATCGAAGATACTTATACGCATATGATTAATAAGGCAAGGGATTATATTTATTTTACCACGCCATATCTTGTGCTTGAACAGAAAATGATTGAAGATTTATGCAGAGCAGCGCAAAGCGGTGTGGATGTCCGTATTATTACGCCCAGAATTTATGATAAGTGGTATGTCTATATGGTGACTGTGTCCAATTATGGGGTGCTGCTGAAAAATGGAGTAAAGATTTATGAGTATGTGCCTGGCTTTATTCATTCAAAAACTGTTGTTTCTGACGATGAGTGTGCGATCTGCGGCAGTATTAATATGGATTACCGCAGCTTTTATCTCCACTATGAATGTGGTGTGTTTATGAGTGAAAATGATGCCGTGCTGGATATTCGTGATGATATATTGAATACAATCCGGAAATGTGAACGTGTGACTTATGATATGTGGAAAAAACGGCCCATGCATCAACAAGTGATTCAATGGGTAATGAAGGTCTTTTCTCCGATACTGTAAAAAGGAAAAATACTGACTAACCGTGTTTGGGTATGCGGTTAGACAGTATTTTTTCTATTGAAATGTGATTCACATTGATGAAGCTCACATAGAATACTTAAAATCGTGTGCGGTAGCCGCAGCGACGGCACAGGGGTTCCGTAATATTTTTGGTTCGAAAGCCTTCCAGGATACTGCGGCTGCGGGGGGTATTGAGAATCGTTTCCATGTTTTCGGTGAAAATATTACCTAAAGCAATGATCCCGTTGCCGTCCAGACAGCATGGGATGACGGTGCCGTCGCACAGAATGCCTAAATGGGTTTTAAGTCCCTGGCAGGTGCCGAAACTGCCAAAATCAGGCGCAAGAAGATCGGGCCACTGGAATTGGCGGTCAAAGCTTAAAAATATTTTTGGGGCCAGAGGCATGTCTTTTGTTCGAAAGTCTGAGGGACTGGAAGATCCGGTATAACCAAAGGCCTCGATCAGGCGGTTCAAAAGAGAACTGTTGTCATCATCGGACGCCTGATTCCATAGGCGGAAACATACAATGCTGCCAACTTTTGCATATGCGCGGGCAAATTCAATGGCCTGTGTGATGTAACCGTCGTAATCAAGGCCTGAAGGCAGACTGCCGGATTGGACGGTATTAGCCTCAAAACTGTGGAGCGAAATATTAATTTGCCGAACAGGCATGGCAAACAGGACTGGCTCAGTGGTTTTTAAAAGTGTGCCATTGGTTGTCAGATTCACCTGAAGCCCAAACTGAGCAGCAATTTCCAACAGCTGTTTTAGCTGTGGATGTAAGAGGGGCTCTCCTTTGACATGAAGGTAGATGTAATCTGTATATGGTCGGATTTTTTCAATGACCTGCCTAAACTGTTTGGGGGTCATCATGCCTGCCTCACGTTTAGTGGCAGGACAGAAACGGCAGGACAGGTTGCACTGATTGATGATTTCAATATATATTTTTTTAAAACGTTTTTTGGCCGGGCCAGTCATGATATAACCTCCCTGCGGTCTGACCGGCGAATAAATACAGCGGCCATGATCAGTGTCAGCAGCTCAGTCACAGGCATGACAAGCCAAATGGATGTTGTACCAAATACTGCCGGAAATATGAAGACAAACAGGGCAGACAAAACAAACCCACGCATTAAACTTAAAATCAGCGCCTGAAGCGCCTGGAGTGTGGACTGAAGGTAGGTTGTCAGTAAAACATTGACACTCATAAATACAAGAGCCGTGAAATAAAGGCGTATGGCCAGTGTGCCAAGCTCGGTGATTTCAGGTGTGGCAATAACGAAGATATTGATAATGGCATGAGGGAACAGCCATCCTGTGCAGGTGAAAATCAGACCGAAAATAAATACGGTGATTAAAGCGATTTTTCTCAGGCTTCGTACCCGCTTTAGCTGTCTGGCGCCGAAATTGGCGGCCATTAAAGGCTGACCGGCCTGGGAGACGCCGTTAAAAAAGGAGTTGGCAATGAGCAGACTGTTGGAAATAATACTGTATACAACAATACCAGTATTGCCGATATATTTAAGAATCTGGACATTAAATATAAGAATCACAACACCCGAGGCGACATCCAGCAAAAAGCTGGAAATTCCTGCCTGAAAAATCTGAATTCCATTGCGGATCCAGGAACCGTAAAGCTTTGGTTTTAAGTTATTATTTTTGGAAATAAAATGGGTCAGCAGAATCAGAAGGTTTAATGCACTTCCGATCACTGTGGCGATTGCACCGCCGGCCATTCCCCAGTGAAAAATATAAATAAATACCAGATCCAGGATGACATTGGTTACACCACCTGCGATTGTGGCAGCCATGGCACGTTTGGGCGCATGATCATTTCTTATAAAAGCCTGCAAAAAATTGGCGAACATGAAAACCCAGCAAAAGCCGGTAAGGTATCGGCCGTACTCAGCCACCATGGGATAGGAACTGTCTGTGGCACCCAGCATATACATCAAAGGCTTGAAGAAAATCTGGCTCAGCGCAAAAATGATGACGGCTGTAATGATGACCAGATGCAATGCGGTTGTAAAGTAGCCGCGTGCACGTTCGGGTGCATTGTTTCCATTGTTCACGGAAAAAAGGATGCCGCCGCCAATGCCGAAAAGTGTACCCAGCGCAAAATAGAATGAGAACAAGGGCAGTAAAATATTGAGGGCAGCGATACCGTCAGAACCGACGCCTTTTCCGATAATAATGGAATCCGCCAGTATGTAGACACTGGTGACAAAGGTGGCGCTGATGGATGGCGTTAGATACTTGAAAAATAGTTTTTTTGGACTGTCTTTAAGCAGATCAGCTGTCATTGGTTTTTCCTCCCTTAGATAAATTCAACCTTACCAGTATAGCATTGTTTCTGAGGATAGGCAATGGGCTGGCGTCTTCTTGTGCCAGAGCCTCTTGTCAACTGAAGTCAGATCTGGTATTTTATTATATAGACTCAGATGATAGTTATAGTCATCAGATGATAGTTATAATCATAAAAAGACTGACGACTTTACAGGGTGTGAAGTATATGAACCAATTGATATTGTAACAGAAAGAAGGAAAGATACATGAAAACAGTACTTACAATTGCAGGTTCTGACTGCAGCGGCGGTGCCGGAATTCAGGCAGATTTAAAGACGATGACAGCACATAAAGTTTACGGGATGAGCGTGATTACAGCGCTGACGGCTCAAAATACCACAGGTGTTTACGGTGTGCTGGATGCAGGCGCAGATTTTACAGGGCATCAGTTGGACTGTGTATTTAAGGATATATTTCCGGATGCCGTTAAAATCGGTATGGTATCCAATATAGAGACAATAGAAGTGATTGCGGATAAGCTTAAGGTATACGGCGCAAAAAACATTGTGATGGATCCGGTGATGGTATCCACAAGCGGGTGTGCACTGATGAGCCCGGATGCAATGGGAACATTGATTGAAAAGCTGATGCCTTTGGCCGATATTGTCACACCGAATATTCCTGAGGCTGAGAAGCTTTGCGGTTTTGAGATTCATACAGTGGAGGATATGATCCGGGCTGCGGGAATTATTTCTGAAAATCTGTCAGGCAGTGTTCTGATTAAAGGCGGACATCTGACGGAGACCGCAGATGATCTGCTGTATAATAACGGAAGAATTACATGGTATAAAGGGGAGCGGATTGATACATGCAATACCCATGGTACAGGATGTACCCTTTCATCTGCCATTGCCAGTAATCTGGCTTTGGGGTATGATCTGGAAGAAAGTGTGGCAAGAGCAAAAGATTATATTACCGGTGCCTTAAAGGACGGTTTGAATTTGGGACAGGGCAATGGCCCGTTAAATCACTGTTACCGTCTGTAGATGAGGGGCTAAGTGGATGGATATGAGAAAGCGGGGACGTCTGAAAATATTTTTCAGCTACGCAGACGGTACCGGAAAAACCTATGCGATGCTTCTGGCTGTTACAGAGCAGCTAAAACAGGGAAGGGATATTGTGATCGGCCATATGGATCAGGCGATGGATGAGAAAACAAAAGCCCTTGCCGAACATATGGAAAAGCTGCCGGGCTGCCGGCACGCTGATGCGGGTGGCGCTTATGTCTATACATTTAATCTGGATGCAGCCGTGAATCGCCATCCTCAGGGGATTATTTTAGGACGTCTGGCCGGACGGAATGCTTCGGGCTGCCGGCACATGTACAGATATCAGGATGTGGAAGAACTTTTAAATGCCGGTATTGACGTCTATACAACTTTAAATGTCCAGAACCTGGAAAGCCTCAATGACATTGTAGCTTCTGTCCTGGGGCGTGAAATCGGGGATCGGGTTCCGGATTCACTGTTTGATGCGGCCGAGAATGTGGAAATGATTGATGCGGAGCCTGAATCTGTTCTTGAGCAGAGCCTGAAAGTGCATCAGGACAACTTTTGGAATCAGACGCAGCATGATGTGGTGCTGCGCCGGCTGGCTGTTTTAAGAGAGCTGGCTTACCGCCGCAGTGCCCAAAGAGTAGAGCAGCAGAAAATTCCGGGGACGAACAAAGCATCGTCATATCCAGCCGATGAACATATTCTTGTATGCCTGTCATCTTCGCCGTCCAACGGAAAAATTATTCGTACCGCAGCCAGAATGGCCAGCGCCTTTAAGGGAAAGCTTACGGCATTGTTTGTAGAAACTCCGGATGCGTCCCGGATGTCCCAGGATGATTTGCAGCGTCTGAGAGCCCATACCCATCTGGCCAGACAGCTGGGCGCGGAAATTGAGACGGTCTATGGTGTGGATATTGCTTTTCAGATCGCAGAATTTGCCCGGATAGCCGGGGTGTCTAAAATTGTGATCGGGCGCAGCAATACAAGGCGGCGTCTGTTACAGGTCGGCCGCTCTTTTGCTCAGCAGCTGACAGCTATGGCCCCCAATCTGGATATTTATATTATTCCCGATGACTCTGTTGAAAAATATCGGGCACCTCAGTATCATCGCTTTGGCGTTTTTTCTTTTGGTGAATTATTCAAAACCATGGGTGTCATCGGGGCAGCAACACTCATTGGCATGGTATTTGATATGGCCGGCTTCAGAGAGGCCAATATTATTACTGTTTATTTGCTTGGAGTGCTACTGGTTTCAGTGATTACCAATGGCTGGGGGTATAGTATTGCGGCTTCTGTGGTCAGTGTGTTTGTATTTAATTTTTTCTTTGCCAGCCCAAGATATACATTGAATGCCTATGATGTGGGTTATCCGGTAACCTTCCTGATTATGTTTGCCGGGGCATTTTTAAGCAGTTCCCTGGCAACAAAGTTTAAGGAGCAGGCCGCTCAGTCTGCCCGGGTAGCGTACCGTACCAAGGTGCTGTTTGAGACAAATCACCGGCTGAGTCAGGAAATGGATGCCCGGGGCATTATGAAAGTGACATCCGAGCAGCTGACAAAGCTTTTGGAACGCAATGTGATTTTTTATCCTGTGAATGACGGCCGGCTGGGAACCGGTATTTTTGAACCTTGGGATTTTGCCCATCCTCAGCCGCCGGATTTGGGCAATGATGACCAGAAGGCTGTGGCATGGGCGCTGGCCAATAATAAACATGCCGGGGCAACGACCAATACATTTTCAGGGGCACAATTTCTCTATCTGACGGTGCGGGCGGCATCGGGGATCTATGGGGTGGTAGGAATTCATGCCCAAGCGCATCCTCTGGAGGCGTTTGAAAGCAGTATTGTACTTTCTATTCTTGGGGAATGTGGGCTGGCACTGGAAAAAGAATTTTTTGAGCGTAAGAGAGCGGAGGCTGCCGCCTGCGCCAAAAATGAACAGCTCAGAGCCAATCTGCTCAGGTCTATTTCTCATGATCTGAGGACACCGCTGACAAGCATTTCCGGCAATGCCGGTGTACTGCTGCACAGCAGTGAGCAGCTCAGTCCTCAAAAACGTCAGAAGCTGTACTCGGATATTTACGATGATTCCATATGGCTGATAAATCTGGTGGAAAATTTACTGGCAGTTACAAAGTTGGAGCAGGGGGCTATGAATCTGAATATGCAGACCGAGCTTTTGGAAGAAATTATCGGGGAGGCCATGCGGCATCTGAGCCGTGACCGGGACAGGCATGAGATCAGGGTTGTTCCCAATGATGATCTGATTTTGGTTCGGGCTGATGCAAGGTTGATGATTCAGGTCATTATAAATATTATAGATAATGCAATCAAATATACCCAGGAAGGTTCTGTTATTATGATTTCTACCGGCAGGGACGGCCGGTGGGCCTATGCAGAAATTTCTGATAACGGACCAGGGATCGCGGATGAGGCTAAAGAAAAGATATTTGAAATGTTTTATACAGTATCCAAAACCCTGGCTGACAGCCGAAGAAGCTTAGGGCTGGGGCTGGCGTTGTGCCGTTCCATTATCAGCGCCCATGGCGGCACGATTACTGTAAGGGACAACAGCCCCTGTGGCACTGTATTTCGAATGACATTACCGGCAGAGGAGACGAAATTTTATGAATAAACCCTTTATACTGATTGTTGAGGATGACGCAGCGGTACGCAATCTTATTGCGACCACGCTGGAAACTCAGGATTACCGTTATCATACGGCACAGACGGGAAGGCAGGCTGTTTTAGAGGCTGTTTCTCAGAACCCGGATGTGATTCTTCTGGATTTGGGACTCCCGGATATGGATGGTGTGGAAATTATTAAAAAGGTGCGTTCCTGGTCTAATATGCCTATTATTGTGATCAGTGCCCGCAGTGAAGATCACGATAAAATACAGGCCCTGGATGCCGGTGCAGATGATTATCTGACCAAACCTTTTTCGGTAGAAGAACTGCTGGCCAGACTTCGGGTGACTCTGCGGCGTCTCAATTATATTAATCATTCTGCAGGGACAGAAAATGCTGTATTTACCAATGGAGATCTGAAGATTGATTATGCCTCGGGCTGTGCCTATATGGGAAATACGGAGCTGCATCTGACGCCTATTGAGTATAAGCTTTTATGCCTTCTGGCAAAAAATGTGGGCAAGGTACTGACGCATACGTTTATCACAAAAGAAATATGGGGCAGTTCCTGGGATAACGATATGGCTTCACTGAGGGTTTTTATGGCAACTTTGCGTAAAAAAATCGAAAGCGATACGGCGGCCCCTAAATATATCCAGACCCATGTAGGTGTTGGCTACCGTATGCTTCGAATTGAATAACGTATTAATCCTGCAGTGCCGCCAGAATATCTGAGGCTGACCGGCTTTTGCAGTGAATAAACTGGGTTGCTTCATGAATTTGTTCCAGACGGTGAGCGTCTGAATCAAAAATAAGATGACATTGTTCCAGATAGGGATGCTTTTTTTGCAGTGCCAAAAGAGCATCCCTGTTTTTTATCTCTGCACAGCGAAAACGGCTGTCCTGAGGAATGAGCCCCAGGTTTGATAAAAGACTGGTAGAGTCTTTGTCCACATGGGCGGGAATCATGATTCCGCCATAATCTGCGGTCAGCTGCCATACATTATCAAAGGAGATGTCCGTCGCATTAATGAGCAGATAGGGTTCCTCACCGGCAATGGCATCCTCTGAATTATAAATTTGCTGAAAACCGAAAATGTCCGGGCGGTTTTTGATTTTGATTAAATGCTTATAAACATAGTCATCAAAGGCCATGGCAGCATCAAGCTGTTTAAACAGACAAAGCACATGAACTTCCTCAATGGTGCACAGCTCCATGCCGGGAATCACGGTGACGGGATACTGACTTGCTGCGTCCATGACTGCGGGACAGTTTTTACAGGTATTATGATCAGTCACTGCGATGACATCCAGACCAATGAGTGCGGCCATGCCTGCGATGTTGCACGGTGTCATATCATCATCACCGCAGGGGGAAAGGCAGGAATGAATATGCAGGTCATAAGACAGAGGGATTAAAGATGTTTCCATATGGCCAGCGCTGCATCAAAGACAGGAAGCTCTGTCTCAAAAATCGTGACACCGTTTTCAATCGCCCGCTGTTTTGCGGCAGCATCAAGGGTGACCCCTTCGGCCAGAATAATACAGGCTGCCTCTGTCAAAGTGGCCACCGCAATGGTATTTATATTGGCCATGACTGTCACCCAGGCACAGCCTGACGGCGCCCGTCCCATGGCAATACTTAAAAGATCACAGCAAAAGGGAACACTGATTTGAGTTTGGGCATTTTCCCCCAGGTGGCTTAAGGTCAGCAGGTTCAGGTCTGCCAGTTCTTTTACTGTCATTTGTTCATCTCCAATCCATTGATTTATATGAGTTTCTATTGATTTATACGGGTTTGTGCGCACTTGTGCCAGCCTCTGCTGCGTTAGATGGGGTTGCGCGCATAGGACAGCGTTTTGCGGGACAGTGTTCACAGTCATTATTGTTGGAACATTCTGTGATTGGGCGTGGTATACCGGTGGCGGTGTGGGCCGAAATATTGTTTTGATCCGCAATTCGGCTGTCTAAAACGGCGATTTCTTCAGTAAGCGCCCGAATATAATTTTGCAGTGTTTGTATGCAGTCTGTATCCGGGGGATCCGATGTGTGAATATTGTCCATCAGAGTGGAATAGTCATCGGATAAACGGTGGATATGGCTTTTAAGTACAGGAATACACATATCTTTTGTGGCATCGCCGCGGACGATATCTTCTGCCAGGGCACGGCAGGTGGGAGCGCCGCAGGCCCCGCAGTCCAGTCCGGGAAATTCGCTGCATAATTGTTCCACATGGTTAAGCATGGAAATGCTTTCGGAAAAGCTGTTTCCCAGCCGGAAAACCGGTTCATACTCTACCGGTTCATCCCAGTTTAGCTGTGCATCTTCATAATCTTCCAGATGATTCAAGGATACAGGCAGATATTTGTTCAGATGTTTAAGCTTTGCCTTGGCCACATAAGGATTTTCAACATTAAGGACGCCGCCTACACAGCCGCCGTTACAGGCATTGAGCTCAATGAACTGGAGATGACTGATCTTTTCGTCTTCCAGGTCTTCCAATACCCGAATGACGTTTTCAATACCGTCCGCAGCCAGATAATTATCTGTAATCAGCCCGCCGGCCTCGCCGCCGGTGCCGCCCCAGCCTATGCCGATTTTTCCTGAAATGGCCAGATCCTTTGGCTGATGTTCTGCTTTTTTCATCTCCGGGAGCAACAGCGGGTAAATGTCCTTGATTGCCAGTACACCGTCGATTTCACTTCGAGATACACCCAGTGGCGATTTGACATACGTAATTTTGGAAGGACATGGGGAGATAAAGATGATTCCAATATCTTCCGGCTTCAGGCCTGTACGGGCGGCTGCGCGTCGTCTTGCCAGTCTGGCGGCAACTTCCACAGGTGGGTTTAAAGGCAGCAGATGTTCGATCAGATTGGGAAACCTCACCCGAATCAGCCGGACAACCGAAGGGCAGGCGGTGCTGATAAGCGGCCATTTCTCCGGGTGATCGGCCACATAACGCCGCGATGCGGCTGAAACAAGTTCTGCTGCTGCGCTGACTTCGAAAACATCGTCAAAGCCCAGATAGGTCAGGGCCGTTAAAACAATATTTACATCTTCCAGATTATTAAACTGACTGTAAAGCGATGGGGCAGGCAGTGCCACGGTGTATCGGTAATTTTTAATAATATCTATGTGGTCGCGCAAAATCTGCTTTGCGTGATGGGGACAGATCCGGACACATTCGCCGCAGTCGATGCAGAACTTGTTGGTTATGCAGGCTTTGCCACGGCGGACTCGGATGGCCTGAGTGGGACAGCGCTTAATACAGTTGATGCAGCCCATACACAGCGCCTCATCCAGATATACGGAATGAAAAAATTTATCCATGGCAGTCACCTCCTTTGCGTGCCTTTGTTACGACATATGGACAATCATTGTGACAGTTGTCCCCTGGCCGAGGACGGTGTCAATATTCATCTCATCGGAATATTTTTTCATATTAGGCAGACCCATTCCTGCGCCAAAGCCCAGAGAGCGAATATTATCCGGAGCCGTGGAATAGCCGGCCTGCATGGCCTTGTCAATATCAGGGATGCCGGGCCCGGTATCTTTAAGCACCATAGTAATATCCATAGGGGTGATGGTGACAGTGACAGTACCGCCGTTGGCGTGGATGACCATGTTGATTTCCCCTTCGTACATGGCAATGGCCACTTTTCGAGTGACTTCCGGGGGGACACCGATTTGTTTAAGCATGTTTTTCACATTACTGCTGGCTTCACCGGCTCTTGTAAAATCATCCGGTGAAACCGTGTAGTTTAAGGTGATGATATCATTGTTCAACACGATGCACCTCCGCGCAGCCCGGCTGTGTATAAAATGCCGCAGGCCGTAAACATGGGAAGCTCCGTGGACAGCACGGCAATACCCCGGTCAGCGGCCAGCTTTGTCATGTCGGCATCAGGAACTTTTCCACGGACAAAGACAAGGCATACAATGTCCATCATTTCAGCAGTACGGATTACCTGAGGGTTGCACAGCCCTGTAATCAATACAGACTGGTCTTTCACAAACGCCAGAACATCGCTCATCATATCCGAACCGCAGGCGGAGTGAACTTCATGATTCATAAGACCTTCACCGTAGAGAAGGTTGGCGTCGAGCAGTTTCATAATATCAGCAACAGTCATAAAAAACCTCCGATCATTTATAAAATTAACGACAATATGCATATGTCCTAAGTATACCATTGCATATGTATAAATTCAACAAAATAAGGTTGTTAAATATGTAACATATAATAAAAGTGTATACGCTCTATGTGGAATTAATGATGTAAAATCATATATGACTAATTTTTTACAGAAATTTTATCATTACGACAGTAGAAAATTGGGAGAAATGATGATATAATTAGCGAAACCCGTCTGTTGTGGTGTTGCACATTCTGACGGTGAACATGGAGCCGATCTGCGGCCAGCCACGATGAATGAAAGCCAGTTTTAACATGCTTTACCAGGCTTTCAAAGTATATACTAGGAGGGATTTACTTGAGTTCAAACAAACAAGCTGTATCTTTTTCGGGTACACCTCAGCAGAAGGAACAACTGCTTGGGGTCATTGAAGAACTGAAAAATCAACCGGGTGCCTTAATGCCTGTGATGCAAAAGGCGCAGGAAATTTATGGATATCTCCCAATTGAAGTTCAGACAATGATTTCTGATGCCATGAATATACCATTGGAAAAAATTTATGGTGTTGCCACATTCTATTCTCAGTTTGCACTGAATCCAAAAGGACGTTATCAGATTTCTGTCTGTCTGGGAACTGCCTGTTATGTAAAAGGATCCGGCGATATTTATAATAAGCTGATGGAGCTTTTAGGTATTGTCGGCGGAGAGTGTACACCGGACGGAAAGTTTTCTCTGGATGCCTGCCGCTGTGTGGGTGCCTGTGGGCTTGCGCCGGTGATGATGATCAACGATGATGTTTACGGACGTCTGACTGTGGATGAGATTGCCGGCATACTGGCCAAGTATGATTGATGATCATGATGACCGAAATTGCATTAAACGTGCTTGATGTGGCAGAAAATTCTGTACGGGCGGGGGCATCTCTTATAAAGATTGATATTGAGGTGCATACATCGGCTGACCGTATGTGTGTGACCATCGAGGATAACGGCTGCGGCATGACAAAGGAACAGGTTAAACAGGTGGAAGATCCGTTTTTTACAACCAGAAAGACGAGAAAAGTGGGCCTTGGAATTCCTTTTTTTAAATATGCGGCTTTGTGTACCGGCGGAGATTTTTCACTGACATCCAATGTGGGGCAGGGAACCTGTGTGAAGGCAGTTTTTGTCCTGTCGCATATTGACCGGATGCCATTGGGGGATATTTCCGGTGTGATGCACACACTGATCACGTTTAATAAGGACATTGATTTTGTTTATACATATGCTGCAGACGGACGGTCGTTTGCGCTGGACACCCGTGAGTTTAAGGAAATACTGGATGGCGTTCCTTTGGATAACCCGGAAGTCTCTGCCTATATCGAGGCATATTTAAAGGAGAATACTCAGGAAGTCAATCAGGACCTTGTAATTTAAGACTGTGAAAACCGCCTGTAGGCGGTGTGAATGTTTAGGAGGCGTTTATATATGAAATCTCTTGCTGAATTAAAAGCAATTCGGGAGAAAATGCAGGGGCAGGTCGGTCTGCGCTCTGAAAATGATACTCAGACCCGTGTGGTTGTGGGCATGGCTACCTGCGGTATTGCCAGTGGTGCAAGACCTGTATTAAAGGCGCTGTCAGATGCCGTACAGGAGAAAAAGCTGGAAAATGTGGCGGTTACCCAGACCGGATGCATCGGCCTTTGCAAGTATGAGCCGATTGTGGAGGTTATGGAACCGGGAAAAGATAAAGTGACTTATGTAAAAATGACCCCTCAAAAGGCCATGGATGTGGTTGAACAGCATCTGATCAGGGGTCAGGTTGTGACAGAATATACATTGGGACATGTTAAATTATAAAGGAGGTCGCAGTAAATGTATCGTTCACACGTTTTAGTTTGTGGTGGAACCGGATGTACGTCCTCCGGAAGTGAAAAAATTATTGATACCCTTAAAGCCGAACTGGAAAAAAACGGTCTGACAGATGAGGTGGCCGTTGTAAAGACAGGCTGCCATGGCCTGTGTGCCCTGGGACCGATTATGATTATTTATCCTGAGGCTTCTTTTTATTCCATGGTTCAGGTGGAAGATATTCCGGAAATTGTATCCGAGCATCTGCTTAAAGGCCGGGTTGTTTCCAGACTTTTATATAAAGAAACTGTAACGGACGACGGAATTAAATCCCTCAGTGATACAGATTTTTATAAAAAACAGCATCGTATCGCCCTGAGAAACTGCGGCGTAATTAATCCGGAGGAGATTGATGAGTATATCGGTACCGGCGGTTATGAAGCGCTGGGCAAGGCTCTGACAGAGATGACACCGGATGAAGTGATTCAGACTAGCCTGGATTCCGGTCCCAGGGGCCGAGGCGGTGCAGGCTTCCCGACTGGGCTGAAGTGGAAATTTGCATCCGGAAACAGGGGACAGGTGCAGAAGTTTGTATGCTGTAATGCCGATGAGGGCGATCCTGGTGCCTTTATGGACCGTTCTGTTCTGGAAGGTGATCCCCATGTTGTTTTGGAGGCTATGGCCATTGCCGGTTATGCCATCGGTGCCAGCCAGGGATATATTTATGTCCGTGCCGAATATCCCATCGCTGTTGAACGTCTGAGAATTGCCATCGCACAGGCCAGAGCATATGGCCTGCTGGGCATTAGCTACTACTTCAGAGATCGGAAGTAGTAGCT
>QFCH01000107.1_pt1 | contig 15950 bp, 12 predicted proteins | sample 5346071 | NCBI WGS metagenome assembly QFCH01 (sample SAMN09062255, study PRJNA434731) | Human gut metagenome, whole genome shotgun sequencing project. | isolation source: stool timepoint B chromium assembly | host: Homo sapiens | collected 2015
TGTATCTGTTACTGTCAAAAAATTGTCCTTGACATTGGAACCAGTTTAAATTGAGAGCGGAATAGAAATTACATCCAATGTCCTCGCAACTTTTGCGATGTATGGCAAAGTATGCTCAACGAACTCATTAACCGCATCAACATCTATACCCCCATGATAGGCCGCAACCGCATCGGCAAGGAAAAAATCATACAATCTACTATAAGTTTGTGGGTGTGTTACAGTAATCTTCTCTTTACCAATTTGAGTGTTCATCATCTGTTGTGAATCGGTAGGGTGATCCCCACCTGAAAGACATCCTCTCCGGGGTAGAGATCCATTGTCCCGCCGTGGCGCTCCACCGTCTCCCGCACCGAGCTCAGGCCGATGCCACAGCGGACACCTCCTGCCTTGCGGGAGAGGATATGTCCTTCCGACCGGTCAAACCGGCCGTCGTAGGTGTTCTCCACCAGAAGGAACAGAGTCCCCTCTGTAGCCCAGCTGGTGAGGGACAGCCGCCGCTCCCCCCGGCTCTGGCGCTGGCAGGCCTCCAGGGCGTTTTCCAGCAGGTTGCCCAGAACAGTACACCACTCCACGTCCCCCAGAGGGACCCCCGCCGGAATGGTCAGAGCCAGGTCCGCCCGGATCTCCTGCCGCTGGGCGGCGGCGCTGTAATATTGCAGCAGGGCGTCCACCGGCGCCCGGTTGCAGAAACTGCCGGGGGACACCCCGGGCCGCCGTGCCAGAACGGAAGGGAAATCCTCCAGATAGCGCAGCAGCTCCCGGCGGTGTTCCTCGGTCTCCGGACGGCTCTCAATCTGTCCCGCCAGCTCCGTGATGGTACGCAGGTGCTGACGGAAGTCGTGGATGAGCCGTCGGTTTTCGTCGGAGCGCTGGGCGAGCTGGTCGGCGTACTCCACCTGCATGGCCAGTTGCCGCTCCATCTGCCGGTACTCCGCCGCGAAGGCCAGATTGAAGCGGTAGGCGCTGACGATGTCCCGCCAGAGGACATACCCAATGGTCAGCGTCATGGCAAAGCTGCCCCACTCACCGAACCAGCCGGTGACCACCGGCTCAAAGGCCGGCAGCAGTCTGTCCCAGAGAAGAAGCGTTGCATAGAAGGCGGCGGCGAAAAACAGCGGCGCAGCCTGGGGGACCTGCTGCCGGACCGCCCGGAGGGCCGCTCCCAACAGATAGACCGCGGAACCAATCTTGAAGCAGAAAATCAGCAGGGAGAATACTTTCATCACCGGGATCGTCAGGTATGGAGACAGCAGTCCGTAGCAGAGGGCTGTCAGGCAAAACAGCCAGCCCGCGATTTCCACCGTCAGGGCAACTGGGCGTCGGGTCTGACAGAGCCGGTTTTGCAGCGTTACCACCAGCACCACCATGGCATAACCCACGGAGATCTCCAAGGCATACCAGGGCCGGGGTGGCAGGGCGGCGGCGCTGTGCAGAATGGGGTAGGCAGTGAACAGCGATCCTGCCAGGCACAAAAGGGCGAAAAGCAGGGCGTTTTTGTGGCGCATCCGCACACCGAAATAGGCGGCCAGCGCCGCCCCCAATACCCCGCACAGCGTTACGCATACCGCCAGTCCCAACCGCAGCCCCCGGCTGAGGTTGACTGCTAGGGGTGTGCCCAGGGCCGGGGGATAGACCAGCCCGCTGTAAAAATGGGAGTCATCCCGCACCGCCAGCAGGATGGTGGTGAAACCGCTTCCTGTAAAGGTGACCATGCGGTTCTGGGTGCGGGGCTGGTAGTGCTCCAAGTCCGGTTCCCCCACCTGCAATTCCAGATTTCCGTTGAGATAGAGCCGATAGGCGGAGTAGATCTCCGGCAGCTCCAGGCCGTATTGGGCGGGATCCTCCGGAAGCTCCAGGGTCAGCACATAGGTTCCGTAGCCATGGGGCGTCACCCCGTCCGGCTGGTCAAAGCGGGTGCGTTCCCCGATAGAGGTGTAGATCATGTAGTGTTCCGTGCCGTGTGCCGTCCACTCCTCCGGGGTGAGAAGCACGCCGGGATAGAAGGCCCAGCCGTGGATGAGGAAGTGGAGGTCGGTCTGCTCCAGCTCCTCATCCGTCAGGGTCAGCAGGCCGTCCATAGGCTGGGCGCCGGGGCGGGTATATTTGTTGTCCCAGACATACAGGCTCAGGCACAGGGCGGAGCCCAGCACCACGGCCAGCAGCAGGGCCAGCAGCTGACGGTGGACAGGCTTCATCGCCGCCACCTCCTCCAGAGAAGGGCTCCAAGGCCAACCAGCACCGCCCCGCCCGGGAGAACCAGAGCAGCGGAGAGGACTGTTGCCCGTTTAGGCAGAAACGGCTCGGACAGTTCTTTAGGCTCCTGAGATGCAGGAGCCTGCTCCGGGAGTTCGGGCTCCGGGCTGTCCGAAGGGGCGGCAGGCTCCCTGGCGGTCTGCTCCGACGAGTCAGACGGCTGTGTGGACACGGCACAGGACTTCGTCTGCGCGGGAACGGCGGCCCCTGCTTCTTCCTCTGCTGTGACTGGTTCCTCCGACTGGGCGGCGGGGAGTGCATCCGGCACGGGTTCCGTCTCCGACTGCTCGGTCAGCATCTCTGACAGGGTGTACCGGCCCGTATGCCGGATAGGAAAGACCGCGATGCCCCGCTCGGCATCCAGTGTTCCGGCAGCGGCCGTACCATCTTCCCCCGTCAGCACGAGGACAGCTCCATCCTGTTCCAGCGTGACCGGCAGCATCACCTCACAGTCCGGAAAATCGGATATTCCCCGCCCGTCCACCTCCACAGTGAGGGAAAAGCCGTCCTCCGTGGGAAACAACTCAATGTAAAAGACGCTGTCAGCATGGAGGGAAAGAGCGTCTAAGGCGGCGTCAGACAGGGTGAGGGTCACCCCCTGCTTGGAAAAGCGCACCGGCCCCACCTGGGCCATGGTCAGCACCCGGGCCCCGGACAGCAGGCTTTCGGTCTCCGTCACCCGCTCCTGAAAGGGCTCCGGTTTTGAAGCCTCCGAATCTTCCTCTGGCGGCTCCGGGCGGCGGGGCGGATCCTCCTCCGGCTCCCATGGCTCCGGGGCGGCATCGGTATGGTCATTTCCGGTGTCAGCGGGAGGCTGGACGATGTCCTGGGGCGGATTTCCGCCGGTGTCCCCGCCGTCCCGGTCCCCGTCGTGGTAGCCCTCCAGCACGATCTCGTCGGCGTAGAGAAAGGATAAGATTCCCGTCTGTCCGCCATCGTAGTCGGCCTGGATGCGGTAATGGCACCCCGTATTCAGAAGATCGGTGAACAGGGACAGCTGGGTTTCATCCCAGTAGGCTCCGTCCGTAATCTCCTCCCACGGCCCGCCATCCTCCGACAGCCATACGCGCACAGCAGCCAGATCGCCGGGTGGGGCCACCCAGGGAAAGACCAGTGCCCCCCGTGCGGCCAGAAGGCAGTTGAGTTCCGGCCTGCCCTGCTGCTGGACGGAGACGGGAACGGTGATCTGGGGCAGAACAAGCCCATCCCCAAAGACCGTGTTTTCCGGCAGGAGCACCGTGCCCACCGCCAGATAGACCCCCACGGTCTGGAATTCCACGCCGGAGAAGTCCCACTCGATGGCGGCGGTCACGGTTTTCCCACTCTCCGTTTCGCATTGGAGGGTATAGGGGGAGAAGCAAAATTTCTCCTCCAGAACCTCCAAAGCACTGCCCAGGGGCAGGGCAAATGCGTCAGTATAGGGGTACCAGGATTCCACTGCGGTGATGACCTCCGGGGACTGATCCTCCACCGTGACCGGGATGTACAGTGCCCCCGGCACACCCTCGGCGAGGACGTAGCCCTCGGGCAGCTCGATCCGTCCCACCGCCTGATAAGTCCCGGTCTTGGTTTGGTCGATGTCGCCAAAATCCCAGGCCACGCCCAGGGGTTCCTGCCGGCTCTCCTCCCCCGCCGTTACAAGGGCGGTCACCGATTGATGCTGAACCGCCAGCCTGTATAGCGGCTCCAGATCGTCGTCGCTGTTGCCCGTCTGCTGCACCGGGAGGGTAACGGCGGGCAGAGCGGGCAGACCGTCTCCGGCAAAGCCGGTCACGACGGCGGAGATCATGGGCGCAGGCTGCGGGGGTTCCTCCGGTTCCGGCGCAGGCAGGCCGCTTTCTTCTGTGGCCGCAGGCGGCGGGGTCTCAGGTTCTGCGGCATAGGCGGGCCAAGCGCCGCCCAGGGTCAGGAGCAGCACCAACAGCAGAGCGCCCCCTCTGTTTCTTTTCCTCATTACGGTTCCCTCATTCTTCCAAACATATAGGCCCGGTATTGGGCCAGGATCTCCCGCCTGCGCCGGGGGGCGATGGGCAGGATGCTCCCGTCGTCCAGACGCAGCTCGTCCCCCGTCTGGGCGGCGATGTGGTCCATGTTCACCAACACTCCCTTGAAACACAGGAGAAACCGCCGGTCCCGCTCCAGCGGGGCGGCCGCGGCGGAAAAGCTGCGGCCCAGGGGCAGGTCTCCCCGGGTGGTGTGCAGCACCACGCTGCGCTGCTGTACCTCCAGATACCGGATCTGACGGGTGTCCACCTCCAACGTCCGCCCCTCCACCGTAACGGCAAGGGTGGGTACCTGGAGGGCCCGCCCCAGGCGGCAGTTGGTCATGGCCTGGGCAAAGTCCTCGTCCTTCACCGGCTTGATAAGGTAGTGGGCGCTGTTGAGGGAGAAGCCCTGGCGCATAAAGTCCTCGCTGGTGGTAAGAAAGACCAGCTTGCAGTCCATGTCCCTGGCCCGGAGGGTTTGGGCGGCCTCAATGCCGGTGATGCCGTCCATGTAAATGTCCATAAACACCAGATTGAACCGCTGGCCCTGCTCCAGAGCCGCAGAGAACGCTTCTCCGCTGGCAAAGGCAGTCAACTCGTATTCCAACCGTTCCCGGGCCATATAGTCCGCCAGCTTTTTCGCCAGCCACGCCCGGTCCCGCTCCAGATCATCCACCACGGCAATGCGGTATGGCGTCATATTGATCCCTCCCGTCCGCATAAAATCCCAGTTTCAGTATACCATAAATCTACCGGCCCGGACGTGTATTTCGCGCCAAAAAAATGCACTTCGTGCCAATGACCTTGCGCTCCCCTTGACAACCTGATACCGTATAGATGACACCAGACTGTGAAAGCCTGGTGTTTTTTATTTTCAAAATTGGCGGAAGGAGGTGCGCCCGGATGAAGCTGGCCATCTGTGCCCCGTTTATGGAGTCCGATCTGTGGCAGCAGCGGCTGCGGCGGGCTGCGCCCCGGGCGGCGCTGGAGTTTGACGAGTTCTACCGCCCGGAGGAGGTCCGCTCCATCCCCGGTTTCCAGTATGATGCCGGGGTGGTGGCTATGAAGGGGGCGCTGGGGCTGGAACTGGCCACGGCCCTGCGGGAGCGGTCTGCCGCCCTGCCCCTGCTGTGGCTCAGCGACGACGAGAAATTCGGCCTGGCGGCCTTTGACTTAGGGGCGGCCATGCTGCTTCCTCTGAACTGTACCGACCGGGAACTGGCCGATGGCCTGCGCCGGTGCGGAGTAAAAGAACGATGGGAGGCGATGGGATGATTGCGCTGATCTGTGACAGCTGGGAAAACTTCTGGAGGGAGGTGCTGTCCCCCTGGGGAGAGATAAAAGCCTTTCCCGACGGGGTGACGCTGGCATACTACCTGCAGCATGGCGGTCCCTGCGACCTGGCAGTGGTGGCGGTTGACGGGGCGGACGGCATGAACTACTGCGACTACGCCCGGCATATACGCCCCGGAGTCCGGGTGCTGTGGGTGACCCAGGATGCGGATTTTGCCCCCCGCAGTCAGCGCATGGGAGCAGATGGCTTCCTGGTCAAGCCCCTGCCCCGGGGCGAGCCGGAAAATACCCTGCACCGCATCCTGGGCCCGCCCGGCAGCGCCGGGTGACCACACGCAAAACCCATTGGCAAGGGGGAACCCCCTTGCCCCCGGAGGGACCCCTCCGGGGGTTGATCCCTCTTGTCCCACATTTTTATATGGAGGCGATCTGATGAAGCACATAAGAAAAAACTGGAGACGGTTTGCCGCTGTGCTGCTCTCCGCCGCGCTGATGATTTCCACGGTTTCGCAGACGGCATTCGCCGCCGGAGCAGACACCGGCAAGGCGATACAGCTTGTGGACGGCGGAACGGCCGCAAACATCAGCGGCGGGCAGGCCAGCAGCGTTTATTTCGGAACCTATCCGCAGAACAGCGCCGGAAGCGGCGGATATCATACCGACCCTAATGAAAGCGGCGATGTACATACCCACTGCGTCTGCGGCGGGAATGGAGATGTCAACGGGCACGAACATGATACTGCTGTAACATGGACAACTGCCGATTCCCTGCCTGATTCTGCTGGTAACTATTATCTGACGCAGTCTGTGTCGGGGAGCTGGACTGTGCCAACGGGTGAGGTCAACCTCTGCCTAAATGGGCAGACGATTTCCGGCAGTATCACGGTCGGTAGCGGTGCTTCGCTGACGCTGACTGACTGCTCCGACAGCGGCAAGGTTCAAGGCGAAGTGCTCGTCAATGGCGGCAAATTGGAGCTGTACAGCGGCACGATCACCGGCGGCGTGCAGGTCGGTAAAAAGGGCGGCACCTATCAGACCGGCTCGTCCTTTACCATGTATGGTGGAGCGATTACCGGTAATGAAGACTACGGCGGTGTGTTCCTTGTCGGCACGACGAATCATATCGCCCCGCCGAGCTTCACCATGCATGGCGGAACCATTTCCGATAACACTGCGGGTGCGTCTGACGGCGGTGGCGGCGGCGTCTATGTGGGTGAGAAGTGCAGCTTCACCATGGACGGCGGCACCATCACCGGCAACACAGCGACCGCCGGCAACGGCGGCGGCATCTATATCCACTTTAACGCCGGCAATGTTTCGATCTCCAACGCCACGATCACCGACAACAAGGCGTCCGCCACGGGGAATACAAGTTATGGCCACGGGGGCGGCATTTATTCGGAGAGAGGGGTAACCGTCAAGAATGTGACGATCACCGGAAACAACAGCGCCTTCGAGGGCGGCGGCATCTATGGAAAGGGCGCTATTACCCTCACCGATGCTACCGTTACCGACAACAATCGATATGACGTTTACTACGACGGAGAGGAAAGCTCAGCTCCTGAGCTCACTGTTTCCGGCTCGGTGAAGGCCGGTTATTACGCCAATTATGCGTGGAAGCTGCCCATTTTTGTATCAGGCGCATTGAGTGAGGATTCGGTCATCCGTGTGGGCGTGCGTGAAGGCATAAAGCCTAATGCCGGCGGCAGTCTCCTCATTGCCGAACCGGCAAGCGGCGTGATCCTCAAAGCAGAGAACTTCCAGGCGGACGCCGCCGACAGCGTGACCAGTCTGGGCGAGGACGGCAAGGTCTATCTCTCCCTCTGCGATCATGAAATGGACGATACCGGCTACACCTGCAAAAAGTGCCATACGCAGTTCGATGCACGTATAGGCGAGAGCGCCTATTATCAGACGCTTGCAAAGGCGTTTCAGAATGCGTGGGATGGCAGCACGATAACACTGATGCGGGATGTGAACCTTAATGGAAGTTGCTCCGCCTCCGATACTATAACGCTGGATCTGCATGGAAAGACGATCACCAGCGAGGATAAGTTCTTCAATGTCAACAAAAAACTGACGGTCAAGGATTCCAGCGAGGGCGGCGGAACGCAGGCGCTCAATGTCAAGTTTTCGGTTGGGTCCAACGGAACGCTGGCGGTTGACGACTCCTACACCGGCGACATTTCGTACGTGGAGCTTCGTACCGGCGGCGCGCTGGAAGCTTACACCGGTACGATTCAGGAACTGCTCCTGGGAACGGGTAATGGAACCGGTTATAGCGTGAAGTTGTGGAAGGATAACGCCCACTGCTGCACTGTCAAAACAATTACGCTGGCCGAGAATGCTGACCAGAACCTTACCGTCGGCGGCCTGCTGGAAACCAACCATGCAAAGTGTGAACTGTACGGCGAAAAGGACGGTACATGGAGCATCGTTGATAAGAGCACTAAAATTGTGGACTTGACTGGTTATACGGCGTACAAGGTACAGTTCGCAGAGTGCGTCCATCAGTGTGACAATGATACGGTAGAAAAGCCTGTGTGCTCCAAATGCGGCAAGGTGCTGGTCGTTAAGATAACAGCCACTGCTTCCGATGGCAAAATAAAAACGGCCTGGTTCCCGGTGGACAGCGGTATCGAAAACGGGGACGGCTATGTAGAGGCCATCCAGACCTTGAACGGCTGGAGCGCCGAAGGGTACACTGATGCGACCCTGATGCCGCTCTGTAATGTACACAATAACTCCGGCGGTATCGGCATTGCCAGCGTCACCCTGACCGGAAAGCTTACCGTGGACGGCGGAGAGCATCTCATCTATTCTACGACCGTCGCCGCCGGCGCAGATGTGACCTTCAAAACCGGTCAATTCTATTATATCACCGTCAACGGCAAGGCGTCTTTCGTGGGCGGCACCTACCTGGGCCTTGTGACTGCCGCCGCCGGCGCAGAGGCGGTCTTCAGCGGCGGTGCGTATCAATACCTGGAGGTCGAGGACGGCGGTGCGGCAGTGGTGAAGAACTCAGCTGCGTTTCGTGAAGATGTTAAGGTGACTAAAGGTACGCTGACTGTGGAAGGCGGCAGCTTTGATGTTGCGGTTGTCGTCGAGGGCGACGGAACAATGAATGTGAACGGCGGCAGCTTTACCGGAACCGACCTTGATAAAGTGACCTATGACAACGGTGCGAAGGGAACGATCTCCGGCGGCTCCTTTGCCGATCTTTACTTATATGGGAGCGGCACAGCTTGGCTTGCCGGAGGCAGCTTCACTAAGCTGAGCACAGCTTCTTTTGGCGTGCTCAGCAGCCTGCTGGCGGATGGTGCGGCTTACTACGATCAGAGTGGTAGCGCCATATCGGGCAGCGGAGTTTCAGAACTTAACAATGTGACTGTGAAGACCCATACCCACACTGTGGATGAGCAAACCGGCATTTGCAGTGTCTGTCAGAAGCAGATGGCGGCCTCCCTGACTGCCGGCAATGAAACAAGCTGGTATTTGACCCTTGACGCAGCCATCGAGGCGGCCAATGGGGCTGATGGCGAAAAGACGCTCAAGCTGTATCAGGATGTTGCGACAACTGCTCCGTCCTATGAATTGACCCGTGGGCCGGTAACGCTGGACGTGAATGGCAAAAACGCCTCGGGTGTGATAATCACTGTAAAAGGCATCCAGCTGACAGTCACCGGCACAGGTAAGATCTGGGGTGTGACGGCCAGTGGCAGCAGCGCTGTGGTGAAAAATTCCACAGTCGAGATCAACTACATCGCGGCCGAGAACGGCGGCAGGCTGGAGCTGGGCGGCGGCTCATACATAGGTCTGACCGTAAAAAACGATGGCAGCAGCGCCAGCCTGAGCGGCGGCACATATAAAAAGATTGAATGGGGTAATTCTTATGTTCCGGCGAAAGAATATCTGGCGGATGGATATGGCTATAAAAAAAGCGACGGCACATGGGAGGAAGGCACTGCCAGCGTAGACGATGTAACTGTCACGCCAGCGCCCATCAAAAGCACAAAGGTCTATCCGAACAGCGAGACGGACTACTCCGGCAGTACCTTCGACGCAAAGGACAGCACCTCTGTGACGCTGACAGTGTCGGTCACATCCGATGAGAGTGCAGGCCTGACCTATATCTGGTATAGATTCATCGATGATGAGTGGTGTTCGCTTACGACTCCTTCTATTACGCAAGGCTTGACTGAGAAATATACCGGTGAATGACCCCACCCAATTTGAACAAACGCTTGTCGTTGTTCAGAACGGGTGGGGTCATTTTATGCCTGAACTCCTTGCATTGCAAGGGGTTCAGGCCTTTCTGTATTTCATGTCTTGTGTCACCTGAAAAATACAAACAGGGTAAAATCAAAACACAAAACGTGTAATCGACGAGATTCGAACCCCTGTTATGTCAGTAAGTTGCTCTCCTCATTTGCCGTTCATGAACAACTCTTCTACCTGACAAGGTGTTCGGTTTTTCAATGTGCGATGTGGCCGCTGTGTGTTGTAAAACTCGATATAAGATGCAAGGCATCGTTTGAAATCTGTTTCGGAAGTGTAGTCCTTCCTGTAAAGCTCCTCCTTTTTGAGTGTAGCGAAGAACGATTCAGCAACAGCGTTGTCATGAGGCCGCCCTGAATTGGAGAAAGATTGTACCACAGCGTGCTCATGTAGTAGCTGTTTGAATCGATGCGAGGTGTATTGAGCACCTCGGTCACTGTGAAAGATGAGTTTTGTTTCTGGGTTTCTTTGTGCCCATGCCATTTTGAAAGTAGATGTGATCAACTGGGTGCTGTTCTTTCTGGATACTTTGTATGCGACAATTTTGCGGGAAAACAAATCCAAAATCACACAGGTGTAAAGATAGAACTCCCCCAGCTTAAAACAAGTAACATCGCTGACCCAGATTTGGTTGGGCTTGTCCGCCTGAAACTGCTGCTGGAGGATGTTCCGTTTCTTTTCCGGTTCATGAAGTTTCATGTAGTCCTGTTTTGCAGTGCTGCGGATACTAGCTAGGCCCATCTCTCTCATCAGTTTTGCCACATATTCTGTGCTGACTTGATGGCCATGTTGGACAAGTATTGTGCGGATCTTTTCAGCACCCAGCACCTGGCGGTACTCATCAAATATCTTCTGAATCAGAATACGATATTCCTCCCGCCGCTTTTCGAACCAAGCGTTGCTCCGTTTATTTCGGAGAATGTGGTTATAGAAAGTCCCGCGGGGAACATTCAGAGCTTCACAAAGTGTATGGACATCATATTGGCCGTACAGTAATTCTAGCTCCGTCAGTCGCTCCTTCAACGGAGCATGGACGGTGCAGCCGACGGTTTGCAAAACGGCGACCATGTTTTCCAATTTAGAGACTTTGTGTAGAAGTGCATCATACTCTTTGACGGTGCAGGTGCGTCTTTCATCGGGAACCGCTGGGCAGTATAGTTTTGCCCAGCGATAGATCGTCCGTACGCAGACACTGTATTCTGCGCATAATTCCTGGATTGGCTTGCCCTGCCTGTACTGTGCGATGATATCGGTTTTCTCTTGATCTGTGTAGGTCATGATGTTTGCCCCTTTCTTGTAATATGCTACTAGTGTAGCATGTAGAAAAAGATTAACACGAAGAGAGGCCGCCTGCCCTGCTAACAATACTTGAGCCTGGTATTGACAAAGGAATTATTATAATCAGTCTATTTTATAAAAAGCAAACTTCAAGAACTGGTCAAGGAATTGGACTGACTGCTTTGGTGTCAGGGAGTGAAGTTGTGAACCTGCAAATCAAGGATATCATCAATGAAATACGCCCTGTTGTGATAAATAAAAAGCGTACAGAGCTGGATGCCCGGCACGATATAGGCCGAGAAAACAAAGTCACGGAAATCATGGAACTCATTTCTACAAAAAATATCGACCTTATGGAGTATTTGGAATCCATGTTATATAGGGTGATTCAGCGAGTAAGCATGCTCTCCAAAGAAAAATTTTCATCCGATTCGTCTGTAGTTTTGAAATCACCCATCTCCTTACTAAGAAGCAGGCACAGAAAAATGTGGACAGCTTGGGTGCTGCCTGTGTCTCTCTGTGCCTGCTTTTTTGTTGAGAAGTGGAAAAATTGTGATATAATATAAAAATAAAAGAACATTAGATTGGCATGAGCTGAAAATGAATGCGAGATGAGAATATGTCATACACTGTAAAATCATCTGAAAGATTAAGGAAATCTGGTTCAGAGGCAGAAACCAAGGCATTGCTTTATTTAATGAATTTCAGACCCGATAGTGATGACATATACTACTTTGTTGTAGATTTCTTTAATGACTTAACTGGGATGGACAACATGGCATCCAGATTGTGGGATGTGCAATCAAAAGGCGCACATCATGTTAGTCCCAAAGCTATCGGGAAAGAACTTGTCACATTGTTCAAGAATTATATGAGCCCATTAACCTTTGAGGCATATATTCTATTTATTGGCAGTGTGACCGGATCTCTTCGCAAAGATTCTTCTCTTACAACTTTTGGGATTGAAAATGTAAAGGATGCAGCGATAGAACAGATTAAGTTAGGCTTACATGAAGAAGGTTCCGCAAAAGAATATATTGATAGCACCGACTTGACCGATGAGAACATTAATGGTTTCCTGAGAAAAGTGTTTTTTGTCATTGATGATGGTAAAAAACCAAGTGAATATGTAAAAGCAATTATAAGGCAACATCCGAATATTATTCCAGAAGAAAAAATACTTAACGCTATTTTTAATGAGATAAGAGATAAACAGGCAAGCAAAAAAAATATTTCTTCAGTCGAGGGGATTGTGATTGAAACGACTGATGAAGCGTTAAACTATTGCAGGCACTTAACTAATAATGAAATTCGTTTAATGACTTTACAGCGTATTATCAATAGAGATCCGCTGGGTCAAGGAATACCACCATCTTTTGTAAGTATCTATACTACTTGGCCACCAGAAAGGCAGAGGGAAATGCTCGAAGATTGCCAAGGTGCCTTATGTAGGGCATTATTCAATAAAAATGCGGCAGATGGTTTTTGGTATCTATTTGAGAATACATATCAACTGATTGTCGAACATCCAGATGACTCTGTGCAGTCTCTATTTACAAAAATTCAGGCAATACCTAATTGTATTGCTCGGTGTCCTGACTTTGACGCCCTATCACTTAAGTACTTTATCTCTGTAGTCAAGGATGGTGTTCAACAATGAAGATACGGAAAGTAGCTGTAGGAAATGCTGCTGAAGCATTTATTGAAGGAAATTTCACAAATGGTGTGAACATCATTTCGAGCGACGATAATAATAAGGGAAAGACGATTGTAATCCAATCAATGATGTATGCTTTAGGAAATGAACCAACATTCCCTACATCATTTGAATTTCAGAAGTATTATTACTATATCGAATTTGAAGAAGCTGGGATTATATTCAAACTTTGCCGATCTGGCGATGGATTTGTATTAAAGCGTGAATCTACTGTACTTATTTTTGATAATGTTTCTGAACTTAAAAGATATTGGAACAGGAATATATTTCCACTTCCGTCAATAGCAAAAAATCAACTTTTAAGGATTGTAGATCCAGTACTATATGTCCAGCTTTTCTTTATTGGACAAGATAAGAAGGACACGTCCAATATCGCCAATCACGGCTTCTATAATAAACAGGATTTTATCGATATGCTTTACGCATATGCTGGTTTAATTGGAGAGCAACTTCCACAAGAGAGGATTGATGAGATAAAGAGTCATATAATAACTCTTTCTGACGAGAAAAAGCTATTGCTACAACAACATAAAATACTTAAATCGAAAAAAACACCTGTTTCATATCTTAGCGCGGAGAGTGACCGCCTCGCATTTGGTAAAAAAATAGAGAGTCTTGAAAGAGTCCAAAATAAAATTGCGGAATTACGGAAGGCTCGTAATAGTGTATCTACTCGTAAGAGTAAATGGGAGCATACGATTAACGAACTTCGCTCTTTAAATCGCACAATATCGTGTGGAGAATTACGATGCATGGATTGCAACTCTACAAATATCTCGTTTAGTACTGGAGAGTCAGTTCAAACATCCTACTCGTTTGATGTGTCTACAGTTGAAATGCGAAATGAAATCATTCATTCTATTTCAGAAAAAATTTCTGCTTATAGCGAAGAAATTGAACGGCTTTCTGCAGAAATAATTATAGAGCAAGAACGTTTGCAATCTTTAATGGATGATGAAAGCGTCTCTCTTGAATCTATTGTCGCTTACAAGAAAGATATTTTTTCGGCTTCAGATGCAGAAGCCAGAATTAAAGAGATAGACATGGAAGTCGCTACATTAAAGAGTCAACTGTTAGCCAGTGAAAATGCATCGATTGAAACGCAAGAGCAAAGAGTAGCTTTGTTATCAGCAATTATAGGAAAAATGAATGAACTTTACCATCAGATTGATCCGGATGGTAATATAATATATTCAAGCTTATTTACTCAGCGAAATGAGGTGTATTCTGGAAGCGAGGCGACTATTTTTCATGTGGTGAAATTGTTTGCCTTACAATTTGTGTTGCGGCACAGTTTCCCAATAGTAATTGACTCCTTCCGAGCAGAAGACTTATCGACTGGAAAAGAAAATACGGTGCTTGAAATCTCAAAATCAATTGATAAGCAAGTAATACTGACAACAACATTAAAGCATGAAGAGATAGGAAAATATGACGACCTTCCAGATGTGAATCATATAAATTATCAATCTCATACTCCAAGCAAGATCCTTGATGGTGCTTTTGTAGAATCCTTTGTTGCATTGTTGAATGACCTTTCGATTGAGATTTAAATGGGGTATAAAAAGTATTGACTCACTATATTAGATCGCCCCTTGCGCTAGCTTTTCATATCATATTATTTTTTGGGGAAAAGGTGACTACGCCTCACTTCCACACCGGCCCCGCTACGCTAGGCCCTAGTTTGGAGTTGGTGCAGACTGCATCTTTTTTGTCTACACATTCCATAAAAATAACCACACCTTTCGGTGTGGTTATTTTTATGGATACCGTGAGGACTTCACATGCCCGGCGGAAGTGAATTCCGCCTGCACCAAGGTTGGTCAGGTAGAATAAGTTTCGCAAAAAGACAAAGAGACATGGTTTGCAGATGTCTGGTAGAATGAAGTTGCGACACCACCATTCGAAAGGAGACAGCAAACCATGTCCGAAAAGATTGTACAGCTAAACGAAGAAGTTATCAAGGGGCAGCTCAAGGAACTTGTGCGCGGAAGCGTAGAGGAAACCCTCAACGAGCTGCTGGAGGCCGAAGCGGAGAAGCTGACCCAGGCGGCCCGGTACGAGCGCAATGAGCAACGCCAGGGCTACCGCAGCGGCCACTACAACCGCAACCTTACCACCACTTCTGGGGATGTCACACTCAAGATGCCCAAGCTCAAGGGGATCTCCTTTGAGACTGCCATCATTGAGCGGTATCGCCGCCGGGAGAGTAGCGTGGAAGAGGCTCTCATTGAGATGTACCTGGCTGGCGTATCCGTCCGGCGTGTAGAGGATATTACCGAGACTCTCTGGGGCAGTAAGGTCTCTCCCTCCACCATCAGTGAGCTGAACAAGAAAGCGTATGTCCACATCGAGGATTGGCGTAACCGTCCTCTGCAAGGCGGGCGGTATCCGTATGTCTATGTGGATGGGATCTATCTGCGCCGCAACTGGGGTGGAGAGTTTGAAAATGTGGCCATCCTGGTGGCAATCGCGGTCAATGAGGACGGATATCGTGAGGTTTTAGGTGCCGCCGAGGGCATGAAAGAGGACAAGGCCAGTTGGATCAACTTCTTCCAGTGGCTGCGTGGCCGTGGCCTGGACGGCGTGAAACTCATCGTTGGAGATAAGTGCCTTGGTATGCTGGAGGCCGTGGGCGAAGTGTTCCCTGAAGCCAAATACCAACGCTGCACCGTCCACTTTTACCGTAATGTGTTCTCTGTCACACCTCGCTCCAAGGTGAAACTGGTAGCCAAAATGCTCAAGGCGATCCACGCCCAGGAGAGCAAAAAAGCCGCTCGTGAAAAGGCCAGGGCCGTAGTGGAGGAGCTGTGTTCCATGAAGCTGAAAGAGGCTGCTAAGAAGGTGGAGGACAGCATCGAGGAGACTCTGACCTATTGTGATTTTCCCAGTGAGCATTGGACCCGTATCCGCACCAACAATGTCATTGAGAGGCTGAACCGGGAGATCCGCCGCCGTACTCGTGTAGTGGGCAGCTTCCCGGACGGCAACTCTGCCCTTATGCTGGTCTGTGCCCGGCTACGCCATGTAGCTGGCTCCCAGTGGGGCAACAAAAAGTACATGAATATGAAGCACCTGGAGGCCGCCATTGAGGATGCCTCCATTGCCGGCTGACTCCATTCATGCCAGAGCTTGCAAACTAA
>QFCH01001350.1_pt1 | contig 15830 bp, 18 predicted proteins | sample 5346071 | NCBI WGS metagenome assembly QFCH01 (sample SAMN09062255, study PRJNA434731) | Human gut metagenome, whole genome shotgun sequencing project. | isolation source: stool timepoint B chromium assembly | host: Homo sapiens | collected 2015
AGTTGGGCGGCCAAATCACTGTGGGCATGATCATTTTTACAGATCACAATCACGCCAGTTGTATCTTTATCAATTCGATGCACAATTCCAGGGCGCAGTACCCCGTTTATTGTAGAAAGATTATCTTTACAGTGATACATAACGGCATTGACAATCGTATGATTTTCATGCCCTGCGCTGGGATGTACGACCATATCTTTAGGCTTATTTATTAATAAGACGTCATCATCTTCATAAAGAATATCCAGAGGAATATTTTCAGGATCTATATCCAGGCTGACAGGCTCAGGAAGGGCTATTTGGATACAGTCTCCTGTATTTACTTTATAGTTCGCTTTGACTGGGCTTAAATTGACAATTACAGCTTCGTCCTTGATCAGTTTCTGAAGGTAAGACCTTGTAAACTCCGGGAAGGTGGTGCTTAGATATTTATCAATACGCTGACCGCAATCTGGAGTCTTTACTGTGCAGACTTTCTGTTCAGCGCTGCTCATGACTGTTCTCCCTGGTGTTTATAGCCTTTTTTGGGAAGAAGAAATTTAAAATCATCTTCATCTTTATAATAAAATAAAAACAAAATTGCAAATAGGATAACCGAGCAAGTCACATAAATGTCGGCCACATTAAAAATCGGGAAATTAATCAGCTTAAAGTAAAAAAAGTCTACAACATAACCATGAAGCATACGGTCTATAAAATTTCCAATAGCGCCAGCCACACATATGGTAATAAGAATCTTCAGATAATGATAGCGCTTGATCATAGGCGCTTTGACATAAACATAAGCCAAAAGTCCGACGATAACAATTGTGGAAACAATAAAAAATATTTTCTGTCCCTGGAATAAGCCAAAAGCTGCCCCTCTGTTTTCCAGATATTTTAATTCGAATACCCCATCCCACAGGACAATAGGTTCTTTGTTCATCAGATATTTGACCGCCAGATTTTTAGTCAGTTGATCCAGTACGGTCAGCACAATGACTGCGGCCAGTGCCAAAAAACAACTGACGGCTTTGGATTTTTTTGTATTCATTAGAATTTTCTCCGTTTCATGATAGTTTAATTATACAATTGACCGCTTCAAGCATCTGCGCATCATCAACTGTACGGTCAATAATACCCTTGCCTTCAGGCTTTAAAAGAATAAATTTAATTTGTCCGGATTCCATTTTTTTGTCCAGTTTTGTAGTCTCAACAATCGTCTGGGCTAAAATGCCGTCAGGAGCCTTGACTGAAACAGGAAGCTCAAAATTTTCAAATGTGTGGCAGATGTCTTCAAAAACCCCTCTGGAAATGTATCCTTTTTTCATGGAAATATATGCTGCACCTACGCAGCCCAGGGCCACACATTCTCCATGTAAAAGCTTAAAGTCCCAAAGCTTTTCTACTGCATGGCCGATGGTATGGCCAAAATTCAGCAGAGCTCTCTCGCCCTGTTCTTTTGGATCTTGCTCAACCACATCTCTTTTAATACGGCAGCTCATATAAATCATTTGTTCAAGAATATCCAGATCACGGTTTATAATACCCTCTACATTGGCCTTCAGCCAGCTATAGTAGTCTTTATCTTTGATCAGACCGTGCTTGACAATCTCGCCCATTCCCGAAATATATTGGCGGCGATTTAAGGTGAGCAGTGTGGAAAGATTGATATAAACAAGCTTGGGCTGGTGAAATGCGCCTACCATATTTTTATAGGCATTAAAATCAACGCCGGTTTTTCCGCCGATACTGCTGTCGACCTGTGCCAGAAGACTTGTTGGAATCTGAATAAAGTCAATGCCTCTAAGATAAGTTGCTGCAGTATAGCCAGTCAAATCGCCAACCACACCTCCGCCTAAAGCGATCAGAAGATCTTTGCGGTCAAACTTGGCTTTAATTAATGTTTCGTAGAGCTGTTGAATCGTATTCAAATTTTTGCTTGCTTCCCCTGCCTGAAAACAAAAATTGATGACAGTATCTGCCAGATCTGAAAAAATATCCGTTACCTGTGTCATATAATGCGGCGCCACATTGGTTTCACTGACAATACATACTCTGCGTCCCGACAGGTCAAGGGTCTTAGCCGCCTGGGGCAAGTCATCAAAAGAACGGGCCAATATAATATTATAAATCGGCGTTTTGCCGTCATGTACAGTTAAATTTTTCATTATTATGTCATCCTTTAATCATGAAATGCCGCACGTTGGGCCGCGCGGCATTAAAAATGGTTTTACTGAGGTGTATCGGATTCGTCCTTGGCAGCATCATTAAATATACTCTCCAGATCATTGATTTGAATATCATCATCCAGGGTTTCGTCTTCATCATCTTCGGCAACCGGATCGGCAACCGATGCTTTGGCGTCTGAGGCAGGCTGCTGATACATTGTTTTTGTATTAAGGGATGCTGTATTTTCTATGGTCTGTTTTTCCAGATTGGCAAATACATCCAATGATGCAATCTCAATATTAAAAGATTCACTGTTTAACAGTTCAACCTGAGCACTGGCTAAGGCTCTGTACTGGGTACGATAGCTTTCATACTGCTGAAGCAGCTCCACGGTTTTTGTACGGATCTGATCAAGCTCGATTTTTGCATCAGCCACAATGGACTGTGCCTTTAAGACAGCCTCCTGTTCAATAACTGTAGCATTGGTTTTTGCGGAAGCAATCGTCTCTTCGGCTGTCTGCTCGGCAAGAACCAGTGCTTTCTGAAGTGCCTTTTCAATGCTGCGGTAATGGTTGATTCCATCGTTTAACGTACCAATTTTATCTTTAAGCTCCATATTCTCTCTGTACAAAGCTTCATAATCTGATGTCAGTGTGGAAAAGAAACTGTCCACATCTGTTTTTGAGTAACCCATCCCGCTTTTAAATGTTCTTCCCTGTAAATCTACTGGTGTTAACATTATGACTCTACCTCCTAAATAAACACATGTATATTGACAACAAACTTATCCTTTCTGGATTTTCGATCTGTTGACTCAAAAATAAATTTACCGAACCCGCGGACAGAAATAATGTCTCCGTCCTTTAAAGAACAGCTGTTGGAAATCACACAGCGTCCATTAACAAAAACACTTTCGGAACCAATCAGCCTGACCGCATTGGTGCGGGAGACTGAAAATGCCAGAGCAATAATACTGTCAAGGCGTATAGAAGTTACTGTTCCGGTTTTAATTTTAAATTTTGGAGTAAAAACCGGTGTGTCTTTATCCCAGAGAACGGCTTTTACACGGGTATGTTTGACTTTTGTCAGGTTTTGTATAATAAAATCGGTGATATGATTCAAACAAAATACATAAGCCCGATTATCCTGTATAATAAGATCCCCCAGAAGCCCGCGTTCAATTCCCAGATTTAAAAGAGCACCGAGAAAATCCCGGTGACTGAGATTATCGCTGAATTTTTCCATCACAGGAGCTATAACAAGGCAATCAATAGGCGCCGCCTCAGGTTTTTCTTCTTTACAGAAATCATTATAAAAACCAATCACCTTACGGTCACTGTAATCATGTCCGCCGTCAAAACGGTAATTAATCCAGGAAAAATCACTGCAGCGGCTTTCAAACAGGGAAAGCTCTCCCATACTGAGAAAATTACTGTAAACATAACAATACCGGGTACTGGCCTCTTCGGCCAGATCCAGCAGGTGATTTATTAAAATCTGATCCTCTTTAGCTGTATCCATCTTCAGTTCGTTTTCAGTTTAAACAGACGGTCTGTATCATAATAGCTGCCGCCTGCCGCATAGCTTTGACTGCCTGATCCGGATAACACACTGGAAACTGTGGAAGAAATATCACCTGAGATGTCCACATTTTTAGGAGCCAGAAGGAAAATACGGCTGGAAACATTTTTCAGTTTGCCGTCAATGGCATAGCAGGCACCGGAAAGAAAATCGATAATTTTCTGGGCCGTTGTCTCATCCAGAGTTTCAAGATTCACAACTGCAGCTTTACCGTCCAGAAGTGCATCCACAACACTGGAGCTTGTTTCAATATTTACAGGTTTCATAATCGCCACTTCCATAGGTGAAGGTGCCATGCCCTTATTGATGGAAATGATATTGCTTCCGCCTCTGGATGCCCCTGTTCTGGATGTATGGCTGCTTTCCGTCCCGTAGGAAGATTTATTGCCATATGTGGTGGATGTCGTTTTGGCAGCTGCTCTCACAGATGACTCTGTTTCACTCTTTTTAAAGAGGGATTTATTTTTGGAAGGCTCTGAAGCTGCTGTTGGCTCATCATCGTAATCTTCATCCAAATCATCATCATAGCTTCCATCGTCATCGTAGCCATCGATGTCGTCATCATCATATTCATCATTAAGATCTTCTTCATAACCATCATCATTCAGACGCATCATATTTAAAAACTTATCAAATTTTCCCATTATAATTAACTCTCCTAACTCAAATAATTTCTTTCACCAAAAATACCGGTGCCTACACGGACCATGGTGGCCCCCTCTTCGACAGCAACTTCGTAATCACCGGTCATACCCATTGACAGAGTATTCATAGTAACATTATCAATGTTTTTACTTTTTATGTCAACAGCTAATTTTCTTAAATTTCTAAAATAAAGACGATTTTCTTCAGGATTCTCCACAAAAGGTGCAATTGTCATAAGCCCCTGAATGCGGATATTGGGAAGTTTTGCAATATTTTGTACCAATTCCATGGCAGCCTGGGCCTTTGTCCCGAACTTACTTTCCTCTCCGGAAATATTGACCTGTACAAGAATATTGACTGTGACGTTTTTCTTTACAGCTTCTTCCTGTATTTTTTCTGCCAGAGACAGTGAATCCACAGAATGAATCAGGGCAACGCGTCCCACGATATATTTTACTTTATTTTTCTGAAGATGACCGATCATATGCCAGCGCACATTGTCGGTAATGGTGTCCATTTTTTGAGTAAGTTCCTGGACCTTATTTTCACCAAAATCGGCCATACCGGTCTGTATGGCTTCCCGTATGGCTTCTACCGGTTTGGTTTTGCTTACTGCAATCAGTGTTATTTCATCTGGATTTCGTCCTGCCCTTTGACAGGCTGCCTGAATTTTTTCTTCTACGGCAGCTATATTTTCCTTAATCATCATTTAGATCTCTCCTGATTGTTTATTGCTTTTGGTTCAGCTGAAAATGCTGCATCTGTTCGTGCATTTTCAATAGATCAGCTGATTTTCACTGGCAGCGTCGGCATTTAAAATAATCCGGTCGTACAGTGAAATTCCGTAAGCTGTATTTTCCTCTATAATACAATATTCATCATTCTGGTATAATATATTGACCAGCCGGAATATGGCGTATCCCTGATTAATGTTATAGACACCGGTCAGCCCGCCGGTGGCTCCGATTCTGTAAGTATCGCTGGAATCCGGTTTTCCGATATTGTCGCCCAGTGTAAAATCATCCATATCCACATAACAGTATTCTCCGTCATTGGCATAAATGGTCGCTTTATAAAAAAGTGCTTTGGCCTCACCAAGTTCATCGTAAACATATTTATAAAAGCCAGACTCATTTGTACTTTCATCGGTGATCAGATACTCTACCGGTATTTTATAAAATTCCTTTGTTGTCACTGCGGAAGTCGGTATTTTAAGCCCTTCTGAGGACGAAGCGATAAGCTCAATTTCAATATAGCGTTCCGAGAGATAACGGACCATATACTTTGACAGAGACAGGCAGGCATAGTTGCTTTCCCCATTGGTAAACAGTTCAATATTTGCCGTTGCTGTGATATCATCTTTGAGAAAATGGACAGTGACCTGATTTTTATCGGCCAGATCAGCAGCCTGAGTCGGAGTAAGCTTTATAACAATGGACCAGTCATTATCCGTGACCAGCTTATAGGCCACATCGCCGGCATTGACCCATTGGTTGGATGTGATCTGATGTTTTTCATAATTATTGGAATTAAACATATCATCCGTAATGGCCTCTTTTGTCAGAGTTTCCATATTGTCATAGGTGTAGCTGACAACACCAGGCATTGGCGCCGGGACACTGATGTAATTGCCGCTTCCCTGGCTGATTGCAGCCTGAGCATTGCTGATTTCGTAATTACTGATGGCTTCGCTGATCTGGTTTTGAAGATCATATTTGAATGTATACAGATCAGAATAATGGCTGTCCGTATAATTGGATGCATATACGGAAATGATATCCTTAATTTCGTTGTAATCATCAGGGGCAAAACTTGTAAAATCAGTGACATCTGTACTGCTTTGAGCATTTGTATTGGATGGAGACCCGGTATTCATCAGATAAACCTGTCCATCCTTTGCCACCTTTCCGCCGTTTTGCACGTAATAATTGACATATCCAGAGTTTGTACTGGGTACAACCTGTTCTGAACGCAGTATAATTCCTGTATAGTATCCATTATCCACGATTTTTCCGTGCTGAACCTCCACAACGGATATTTTTTCTTTGCCAAGATAAATAAAAACACAGATGACGATATAGATCAGTATGATTAAAAAAATAATCATACCGATATTGATGTTGGAATGTTTTTTTCCTTTTGTCTGATTCTGTCCGTTGACGGACATACGGTTAGCTTTCATTGTCCATCTCCTTGCCATTTAAAAATTCACGAAGTCCTGGTCCGTTGGTATAATTATAGGCTTTTCCTTCAAAGCTGTCCGTTGCGTCCATAAGGTGGGTAAACATGTCATTAAGTTTCCACCAGCTTGTCCCCCAGTTGGAAAAAACAGCATCAGATTCTGGAATTCTTGAAAACAACCGCTCAATGATGATATCCGGACGGAGATTTTCCACAAAAATTTTCAGCCTGTTTAAATAAGTTTCTTTTGAACAGATTTCAAATTCGTGATTCATATATTGCCGGGCCATGGGAGAACCAGCGGCAATATAAAGAGAATGAATTTTGACAATCTGTACAGGAAGAACGGAAACCAAACGTGCAGTTTCAGCTGCATCGGTATCGTCATCCCACGGAAGATTTAAAATGACATGGGTACAAACGGTAAATTTATAACGGGCAATCCGAAGTACTGCGTCTATATATTCGGCCAGTCCGTGACCACGGTTAATTCTGTTTAATGTATGGTAATTTGCTGTCTGAAGACCAAGCTCTATATGTATATTTATGCCGGTATCCTCAAAAAATTGCCTGAGAATTTCAAGATACAGGTCATTGATACAATCCGGGCGTGTAGAAATGGATACTTCCACAATATCTGATACTTGTGTAACCTGATATAAATAATGCTTAAACTGTTGTGGCGGCATGTAAGTGTTTGTATAGTTTTGAAAATAGGCAATAAACTTTGTTGCTTTGTAACGCGAGGCGATATGGGCCTTGTTTTTTTCAAGCTGTTCCCTGACTGTGTACTCACTGGAAGGTGCTTCAAAACCGGTTCCTACCGGAGCGCAGAATGTACAGCCGCCGCTTTTTCTGTTGGGACAGCTGATCGGGAGATTTACCGGAAGTTTGTATACTTTTGTACCGTACTTCTCCTTTAAATAATCGGAATATGTTCTGTATTTTGAGTGCCTTTCCAAGCGCTGCTCTCCTTTCTAAATTGTATGATCTGAAAGCATAGTCTATATTATACCCTTTTTTGCTATATAAAGAAAGCCTTAAGTTAAAAAAACATGTATATTTCATATTTGTTGGGTGCATACTATGCATAGCGATTATGATAGGAGGTATAAACCATGAAAAGAAATTGGCTGGATATACTGGCGCTGATTCTCATCATTATCGGCGGTATCAACTGGGGCCTTGTCGGATTTTTTAAATTTGATCTGGTAAGCTTCCTTTTTGGTGATTTATCCATGATTACAAGAATCGTTTTCGCTATTGTAGGAATTGCTGCGATCTATTCTCTGGTCCTTTTCTGGAAATTGAAAACCGACGAGGATTGATCAAAAATGCCGTACACATCTGCAGTTTTTGTAACAGATATGTACGGCATTTATTTTTATGATAAGTAGATTATTTTCGATTATAAAGAAATAACGATCTTGTCTCTGAATTCTTCCGGAATGTTTTCGGCATCAATGGAAATGCTGATCACAAAGTCTACACCAAAGGCGTTGGAAATTTTATCCAGCTGAGTCAGTACATAACCAACATAATCATCCGTTACAGATGCCATGCTTAAAAAGCTGTCCAGATACATCGCTTCAAGATCGTGATCCTGTGAAATAAGACCGCATACAAATCCAAGAAATGCGTCATAATTATCAATCGGATAATCCTTAACGTTAATCAGACGGATTTTGTTGCTCAATTCATACATATGTTTATTGTTTTTATCAAGGTAAATGATATTGCCTTTTGACCCCTTTACCGCATCGTTTACCTTCTGAATGAGGTACTTTGTTTTACCTTTTCCTTTTACACCTGAAATAATCTGTATCATTGTACTCTCCTCCTAGTGTTTACATTTTTCATATATTTTTTAAATATATTACATATCCTAATTATAGTACAATTTCCATAAAAATTCAATCAGTTTTTCTGAATCATTGTTAATAAATTACTCATTTGTTGATACAATTCCGGTTTGTCCTGGCTGCCAAGAACTGTGGCAATATATTCATTGCCATTCCCATCTGCAACGTAAAGAATCAGACAAGTTCCGGCCTGATCGGTTGTTCCGGTTTTGCCTCCCAGTACGGTGATGCCTTCCGGCGGTGTATAATCGCCGGTAAAATAAAGATTGGTTGTGGCAAAAGTACGGGATAAAGCCTCTCCATTGCCGTTTACGTAATTCACTGTATATGAACTCTGATTGATAATGTTTTTAAATGGCTCATATTTAAGGCATTCATTAAAAATAAGATAAAGGTCATACGCACATGTCACATGACCTTCTTCATCCAGGCCGTTGGCATTGACAAAGTTGGTATGCGTTGCCCCGATTTTTGCGGCCTCCTCATTCATAAGCGCACAAAAATCCGGTATATTGCCGGAAATATAGATTCCCAGAGCATTGGCTGTTTCATTTCCAGAGTAAACAAGCATACAGTTTAAAAGATCCAGAATTTTAACTCTGTCGCCGGCGGCAAAGCCACACATCTGGGCATCCGGATGGCTGACGGTAACCATATCCTGGGTCAGTGTAATTTCTTCATCCAGATGACCGTATTTAAATACCATCAGTGCGGTCAGAAGTTTGGTCAGGCTGGCCGGGGCAAGCTCCTGGTACACATTTTTATAATAACCGGTGTATGATGATCAATGTTGACAAGAAAAGCGGATTTTGAGCTTATATCTGTCTGATCTGCCGAGGCCTGATCATCTGACACCGAAACAACAGCCAAATCGGAAGAATAGCCATCTGTCCGATCCGGTTTTACAAGGCTTAAAATATCCGAGCTTTTAAGTAAATCCAGCTCTGAATATTTATTCAGCAGCAGCTCTGAACTCTGGCACCCGGAAAGGGTCAGAGAAAGGCAGCAAATACAAAGCAGCAAACATCGTTTCATTATATCTCATCCTACTTATAGAATTCACGCCAGTCTAAGTCTCCGCGGTCAAGTGCCTTAATCAAAAGTTCTGCTGTTGCAAGATTTGTGGCAATCGGTATATTATGCATGTCGCACAGACGTACAATGGTATGAACATCCGGTTCGTGTGTCTTTGGCGTGAGCGGATCTCTGAGAAAGATCATCAGGTCAATGTCATTATGCTCAATCTGGGCACCAAGCTGCTGTTCTCCGCCCAGATGGCCGGCCAAAAATTTGTGTACATTCAGGTTTGTGACCTCCTCGATCAAACGACCTGTTGTTCCTGTGGCATATAACTCATTTTTACTTAAGATTCCTCTGTAAGCGATACAGAAATTCTGCATCAGCTTTTTCTTTGTGTCATGGGCAATTAATCCGATATTCATGCTTATCTACCTCCTGTTTCTTTGTAACCCCACATTTAATACTAATCCTATACCTACAAAATTTGTCAATAATGAACTCAGACCATAACTTACAAATGGAAGGGGCAGCCCGGTATTAGGCAAAAGGGCTGTGGCTACGCCAATATTGACAAAGACCTGAAACATAATAATCGCAGCTACACCACTGGCAATAAGACGTCCTGTCATATCAGCAGCATCTCTTGCAATGAGCAGACACTCAATGACAATGAACGCAAGCAGGCCAATGACAATGCAGCTTCCGACAAATCCCAGCTCTTCTCCGAGAACTGCAAATATAAAGTCAGTCTGCGGTTCTGAAATAAAATTACCGCCTTTAACTGATGTCAGTGTATTATTGTTCAGACCTTTTCCGGTCAGCATTCCTGAACCGATGGCCATAACAGAATTATACTGCTGGGCATAGGTTGTCAACAGATAATCCGATGGATTTAAAAAGGTCATAATACGTGTTCTCTGGTAATCTGACAGCAGTACCTGAAAAGGCTGCTGAACATACCATAAAAACACACCGGCTAAAGGAATGACTGTCAGCAATATTCCGCCGACAATCTTAAAACTTATACCGCCAATGAACATAAGGACACAGAACATAAACATAAACACCATAGATGTGGAAAGATCCGGTTCTGCGAGAATCAAAAGCAGAGGCACGGCATATAAAATTCCCGTGATCATGATGGTGGAAAAACGGTTAATTCGGTCCTTATTATCACTGATAAATTTGGCAAAAATAATCAGCATCAGAATTTTTGAAAATTCTGATGGCTGCAGGGTACCCAGTGGTCCCAAGGAAAACCACCGGGTAGCACCATTAACATTCTTTCCAAATAACAATACTGCAACCAGCATGACTATATTAATAGCATACAAAATCCACTGGAAATTTGCAATAAAATTATAGTTAATTAACGAAAAAAATATCATTGCCCCGAGGCCTAGACAAAGTCCCAGGGCCTGTTTTTGTGAAAACCCGTCGGCAGCACTATTAATTGTCAATATTCCGATAATACTCAGTGCAATGACGAGTAATACAAGCTTGATGTCGTATTTTTTAAAATTATACTGCATGAGACCATGCATAAAAATTCTAAATTGCCTGATCATATTTCTCCTGTAAATGAATTGGATTCATTTCTTTAAATGGTACCCGGGCGATCAGCGTCGGGATAACTTTATCTTTGTCGTTGGAGGGAGACTGTATGATCTGAATATCAATATGATCTGTGTCAATTTCTACATATTTTGCAAGAACGGCCAGTATGTCCAGACGGATATTTTCAACTGTTGTCGGTGAACAGTTGACTCTGTCAGAGACAAGCACAACCTTTAGACGGTCTTTTGCAATGTTGCCAGATGCTCTTTTCTGAAAAAACCTCCAGAATTTAAATTTCGTTATATTCATTTGAAAAACCCCCTTTAAACTCTGCTAAAGAGACTTTGCAAACGATAACGGACGCCTTTTTTGCTCTTATATGTAATGACAGGTACATTATTACCAAGAATTCTCTGGCAGATATCCAGATAGGCCTGTCCGGCCATTGTGTGACTCCCTACCAGGGGTTCCCCCTGATTGGTGGAAATGACCACATTTTCATCATCTGGGATTGTTCCTATCAGTTCCAGGTTAAGGATATCGACAACATCATCCACGGACATCATATCACCTCTGCGGATCATGTCGTATCTTAATCGGTTGACAATCAGCTGTACTTTATCCAGGTTATACGCTTTCAACAGACCAATAATACGGTCTGCATCACGGATGGCGGAAACTTCGGGGGTTGTAACAACAAGTGCCCGGTCAGCACCTGAAACTGCATTTTTAAAGCCCTGTTCGATCCCTGCCGGACAGTCCAGAATAATATAATCAAAATCCTGTCTCAGCTGGTCAATCAGTTTTTGTATTTGCTGAGGTGAAACACAGCTTTTATCCTTTGTCTGAGCCGATGGCAGCAGATAAAGATTGGGAAAACGCACATCCCGGATCAGTGCCTGCTTAATTCGGCAATTGCCTTCAATAATATCAACCAGATTATAAACAATTCGGTTTTCCAGGCCCATGACGACATCCAGGTTACGCAGTCCGATATCTGTGTCAATTAATACGACTTTCTTATTCAGTTTGGCAAGTCCGGTTCCGATATTTGCGGATGTGGTTGTTTTTCCCACACCACCTTTTCCTGACGTGATAACAAATACTTCACTCATAGCGATTAACCTCCAAATGATAAATCGTATGAATAAATTAAGAAAGCATATTAAATATATAACATATCTTATAAATTGTCAAACAATAGCACCTAATTTATTCATCAATTTTCGCGTCATAATCAGTTCTCATATTCCTTTTGTATATGATTACTCTTCATTAACCGGAGTCTCCTCTCCTGTGGCCGCGGAGTAATTAATCGGATAAACAGCATGTCTTTTACCAAAGTCATCTTCGATTGGATGATACAGCGGCAAATTATAGTAAGCCGCGATAACGTCTCGGAAGGTATCCGCAACTGTAGTGGAACCATAACCATGCGGAATCAGCAGTGGGACTGCAACATCGGACGTTTCACCGGAGTCTGAATAGGGTGCAAAACCGGTAAACCATGCATGGTCAGCTTTAAGCTCTGATTCCTGAGCCGTACCGGATTTACAGGCAACCTTCATATCCAGACTTGAAAATACATCCTGATAATCGGAACTGTGGCTGACGCCATTCATTCCGCGGGTTACTGCATTCCAGTAATCATCCTCGATATTTACGGTATTTAAGACTTCAGGTGTATAGTCTTCAATCACTGTCTTTTGTCTGTCAGTGACTTTGTCTACCAGTGACAGATTGTAAACTGTTCCCCTGTTGGCCAGAGCTGCTGTGTATCTGGCGATCTGAGTGGGGGTGTAATTGTTGGTGCCCTGCCCGATAAATGACCGGACTGTGCCTTCATCAGAAATATTGGGTGAAGCCTCTCCAATTTCGATGCCTGTTGTCTGACCGAAACCAAACATTTCTGCATATTTTTTCAGCAACGCAACACCGGTCTGATCATTTTCTTCGCCATATTCGGGATCGCTGACACGATAGCCTGTGGATGCTCTGTATCCCATTTCATAGAAGAAATAGTTACAGGATTCTTTCACAGCCCCTTCGACATTGACCGTTCCGTGACCGGCTTTGTTCCAGCAGGACGGACTTGGGAATACCTTTTCAAAGGTAATCAGGTCAGTGACAAAATCATCCAGTGATGTAAGTCCTTCGTTCAGACTGGCCAGGGCAGCTAAAGGCTTATAGGTGGAACCAGGGGCAGCCGTCTGTTGGGTTGCACGATTAAACAGGGGCTTGGAGTTGTTTTGGAGTAAAGAGCCATAGTAGCTGGAATTTGCAATACGGCCAGCATCATACCCTGGATAAGATACCAGTGCTTTGACTTCTCCTGTATTGGAATCGACCACGACACAGGCGCCGGAACATGTATCCAACCCCAGCATGGCGGGCGTAATTTCCAGATCATAGATTTTTTGACTGATAAATCCCCGGGCGGTGATGGCGCCTGATGTCAGCTGAGCATAGGCGTCATCCTGTTCAAGAACCGCCTGATCATAAAGGAGCAAACATACCTGTGTTTCTGAGATCGTTCCCTCTGACAATGCATAATAATAAACAAGATGTTCAAAGCCAATATCCTGGGAAAGTCCTGTAATCAGTTCCTCCACAAGCGCATTGTATACCTGGGCAGTATCAATATATTCGCCGGATACATCCAGCATATTGGTGTCGATCCAGCCCTGGGAAATGGCATGCTTTAAAAATTCTCCAAAGCCGATCTCTCCTTCTTCCCATTTTTTATAGGTTTCCTCTTCGCTGTCATACATGTCTGCCAGTAAAATACCATTGGTTTTTAAGTAGGTGTACATGTAGTTAAAGTATTTATTGTATTTTTTGGATAAATCTTTTTGAGGCGTAAACGTCTGGGCCGTAAGCTGACTTCTGATTTCAGTCAGAACCGCATCCAACTTTATATTAAAGCTGGCCAGTACGGATTTTTCAAGATCTGTGGCATCTTCTTCGGTAAAATGAGTGATATCAATAACCCCATTGCTGATCAGAGCATGAAATACCTGCAGGTAAGAAACATACCAGTGGGGATTATTATCCTCATCCACCACATCGACCAGCTTGGATAAAAGAATTCCCGCAATTTTTTCTTCCAGCAGATTGTACACGGTCTTTGTCAGGTCGGCATCAATGGTGAGATAAACATCATTGCCGGGAACGGCTTCCTGAACATTGGAAGCATCCAGCACACTTCCAAGACTGTCCACATATAGTGTCTGAGAACCTTTTGTCCCGGCCAGATCGTATTCAAACACATTTTCAATACCTGTTTTTCCCACAATATCATTTACCGTATATTCTTCATGGCCTTCCGCTTCAAACTGAGCCAGCTGATCCTCCGAAATCGTCCCTGTATATCCGGTAATATGGGCGAAATATTCGCTTTCCGGATATTCTCTGATATAATCCTGCTGAATGCTTACCCCCGGAAGATCGGCACGACTTTCCTTAACCTTTGCAACCAGTTTTTCATTCACGTCCGAGACAACGGTAACTGAATCGTATTTTTTAAAGCGTTTCATGTAAAGTTCAAAACGAACCGCCATAATTTTTAATGCTTCCGTATCGCTGTAACTGGTGTCCAGGTTAAAAAAATCTTTACTGCGCATATAATCAAAAAGTTCCTGGGCTGTCATCGCCTTTTGCTTATCACTCAGGTTATCACCGATATTTAACCCGTAAATATCTTTTTTAAATTGGACGACCTCCCGCTCTGTTCCTGAAAAGACGATACTGCCGTCTTCTTCGATTGCCATGGGGATATGATTAACAGCCGTATATCCACATGATTCAATAATTTGGATCAGACGATCAACCATAGTGTTTTTGGTTTGATTATCAGAGAGCAGGGTACTGTCTTCGATGGTGACCGAATAGGCCAGACGATCCTGGGCCAGAACCTTGCCGTTGCAGTCATAAATCGTTCCACGGGGCGCCTTGAGTTCGGTTTCCTTCTGAATACGGTAGGTAAAGGTTTCAAGATAATCCTCACCGTGAACAATCTGAAGGTCAAATAATCTGTGAAAAAGAATGGCAAATAAAATGACAAAAAAGGCGCCGACAATAAACAATCTGGACTGTATTAAAGACAAAAGCTCCCGTAGTAGTGTTTTAAGCAATGAAATCCTCACTTCCTTTTTTATCCAGTTTCTTGCAGATAAAAAGCATCAGTCTGTACAAAAATATGGAGATAATAACTGTGTAAATAACTTCGGGCAGAATAATTCGGCCAAAGTAAAACGGAATATCAAATCTTCCTCTTGTCATAAAATGAATCATGTACATAAAAAGACCATACAGCAGATCTGCAAATCCGATCAGTATCAGCGGCAGTGTAATATCCTCTTCATAATAAATCTGGTTAAAATAACCCAGCAGGTAGCCAACGGCCATATAACACAAGGCATACATTCCCAGATAAGAGCCAAAGGACACATCCATCAGAAGTCCTGCAAAAAAACCGACGACACAGCCTTCACTGCGGCCGCGGATCAGGGCAATGGATGCTGTCACAATAATCAAAAGATTGGGGACAATATCCGCCGGTGCCAGATAGGAGAAAAAGGAACTCTGCAGCAGAAAAGAAAGCAGAATACAGGCAGCGTATACAAGGGTTCGTTTCATAAGTATATTGCCCTCCTTAATTTCCTTCAGACTGGCTGTCAGATACCAGTTCTTCTTTTAACTGGGTAATTACCAGAACATCACTTAGATGTTCAAAATCCACAATCGGTGTTACATTAGCATTTTTGGTCAGACCGGATTTGTCATTTGTAATATTACTGATATAGCCAATGGGCAGACCGGGAAGAAATTTAT
>QFCH01000238.1_pt1 | contig 15700 bp, 15 predicted proteins | sample 5346071 | NCBI WGS metagenome assembly QFCH01 (sample SAMN09062255, study PRJNA434731) | Human gut metagenome, whole genome shotgun sequencing project. | isolation source: stool timepoint B chromium assembly | host: Homo sapiens | collected 2015
TGGCAAGAGCGGACAGGCCAATCTGACCGTAGGCAGCGACGCAGCGGGAACCTCGTGGCCGAAGCCTCGTGCGACAGCCTGCAGCAGCTGGTGCTGTGGTATGAAGAAGAGCTGGCGCGCATCCGGAGCGAGACCAGGAGCGAAACTTCGAATGACGTTCAAACGGTAGAAAAACGCCCTCCGAACCGGATGCGGACGTTTATCACAGGTGTATTGGCCGGCTTGCTTGGCCGGTGTGTTATTAACCATCAAACTGAAAAAACGATGAACAAGAATTTCATGTACGGCATAGGAGCCGTAAAGTATAAGGATTTCACAATCGGGTATATTGAAAAGAACTCGTTTGACCTGGGCGGCAAGAAACCCGAGGCCGCGAAGATCGAGGCCGAACAGGTGCAGGGTGCCCCGTGCTGGTCATCCCACAGAGTAACGGCGGCATCGCCCCGACGTTCAATGTGATCCAGATGAACTATTCGAACCTGCACAAACTGCTTGGCGGCAGCCTGCATTATAAGAAAGAAGATTCGGAAAAGAAAACTCCGATCGGCTGGACAGCCCCGTCGGAGGTGCTTGTCATGCAGGGACCATGGGAACTCTCCCTCGTGTCCGGACAGAGCGTACTGATTCCCAACGCCACGCTGCTTTCCAATCCTGCAGGCAAGCTGACCCTTACAGAAACCTCCAAGATAGAGGTTACGCTCGAAGTGGCGATGCCGGAGGACGGTTCGCAGCCTTACGGCGTGTTCGATACGGAAGCAATACCGGACGAGTGGGGGCAGTACAAGCTGCCGCCGGCGGAAGCCGCGGCTGCAGCATCGCTCCAAAGTGAGGAGGGCTAACGTATGGCTGACCGGCTGGAACAACTGATAGAGATGGAGTGTGCGGACGCGCTGCTGGACAGCGGCGTGTCCGTTCCTCTTAAAAGGTGGAAGCTTCCGTGGCTGAAACGCCCGGTGGAGGTGCGTGTGACGATGAAGCGTCCGAGGCTGCGGGGTCAGATTCTGCTGGCGAGGGAATACCTGAAGATGGGCGTTGCGCCCGGGTGGCAAGCAAAGGACAAGCGAGGAACTGGCCTTTGTAGCGGAACATGGTAAGGCTGTGAGCCGTCTGCTGGCCTATACGGTGTGCCGGGGATACGTGTCGCGGCACGTGGGCATCGGGGTGACGGCGTGGGTGCTGCGGAACTTTGTGGAGTGGCGCTATCTGACGGCCATGTTCCGGACATTCGAGCGTCTGATGGGCACGAAGGATTTTATGCGTATTATCAGCTCGGCGGCGCGGGCGAACCCGATGACTCCGAGACTGAGCCAGGCAAGGAAGGGGAGTTAAGAACCCGGTATGAGGGTTCCCATAGCCCTTTCGGCTTCGTGTGGCAGATTGCATCGGCGACCGGCTGGAGCGTGGATTACATCCTTGATGGGGTGAATTACCAGACGCTGATCATGATGCTGAGCGACGCGCCGCGGTATGTGCGGAAAAAGCAAGGCGGCGGAAACGGTGCTCCCAGACCGGAACACAGCGCCGAGGATGAAGCGAACGATATAGTAGGATTTTTTCAAAGCAAACTGGAATGAGCAAACCTGTAGAAGTTGAATTTTTGATGAAGGACAAACTCACGCCCGGCATGAACAAGGCCGAGCGTGAGGCGCTGGAACTGCGTAATACCGTCAGGCTGCTGGAGGCTGAACTGGAAAGGCTGCGCCTTGCCGGGGAGACGGCCGCCCCCAATCTGGACCAGAGTGCCAATATCGCGCAGATCCATGCACTGGAGAAGCAGCTTGAGGGATTGCGCGGCAAACTGAAACTGCTGCAGGAGGAATCGGAATCCGTGCAGGTCACCCCTGCAGACATGTACCCAACGCGCAGCGCCAGTTCGGGCGGGCTTCACAACAGCATCCAGCAGATCGCCGTGAAATGCCTTCTTGGCCATGGGTCCGCAGATGTTCTTCCTGGCTATATCAGCAACAACCTGCCGATTTTTACGGACGAACTGGCCCGTGCCCGCAAGGAATACGATGAGCTGCAGAAGTCCGGCAAGAAGGGCACACCGGTATGGAAGCAGGTCCTGTCCTCACTTTTTTCCTGGCAGACGGCCATGACCACCGGCATCATGCTGCTGGTAATGTACGGTGATGAAATCTGGGATTGGACGAAGAGCCTGTTCAGCGCCAAAAAGGCGTGGATGAATTCAACATATCGCTCAAGGAAATGACCGAGATAGAGAAGGACGGCCGTGCCCAGATGGTGCGTACCCGCTTCGAGCTGAAATCGGTCATCGATGAAATAAAGAACTTCACCGGCAGCAAGGAACAGGAAAAGGCCAAGGTGGAGGAACTGAACCGCAAGTACGGGGAATCTTTCGGGTATACTACAAACACTTTATCCAATGGTATGATACCCTTATCCAAAAGAGCGAGGACTATGTACAGGTTCTGCTGCACCAGGCCAATGTCCAGAACCTTGTAAAAAAAGCTGCAGAAGCCGATGAAGAGGTGAATAAAATCAAGGCGCAGAAACCGGAAGAGGCGGAAAGCGCCATGGGCTTTTTCGGGAAATGGGGACAATATATCATGCAGTCAAGCATGGCAGAATCCGGGCAGTTCTATGACGCACAGGCTGCCATCAAGAAACATGATCAGGAAGCTTATGACGTACTGTTGAAAAATGCCGAAAACAAACGGGACGGTTATCTGAAAAAAGCGGAGGAAGAGGTAAAGAAAGCCGCAGAAGCAGCCAAAAAAGGAAATATCGGTGGGCATATCGACCCAAGCAGCCGGGAAGAATCCGGAAGCGGAAGCCAAGCAACGGCTTGCCACAGAGCGCAGGCTGGCGCAGGATCTTGCCGCCCTGCAGGCTGAAAACCGGAAGGAAGAGATAGACCGCATGCAAGCCGGTACCGAGAAGAAACTGGCGCAAATCGAATATGACTATAACGCGAGAAAGAAGAGATTAACCGGCAGGAAGCCGACTGGAAGCGTGAGAACAAGGAAGCCGGTCTGCCACCGGAGATAACGGACTTACCCGGGAGCAACAGGATGCACTTGAAAAAGCCCGTGCCTCAAACACCGAGTCCGGAAAAAAGCGGAGGCGGACGTGTACAGGGAAGAGGCGGAAGCCATGCGTGACTATCTGAAGGAATACGGGACCTTCCAGCAGCAGAAACTGGCCATCGCTGAAGAATATGCCGAGAAAATCCGCAAGGCACAGTCCCAGGGCGAAAGGCTGACTTTGGAGAAGCAGCGTGATGCGGCTGTGCACAAAGTGGACATGGAAGCCCTTACCCAGAAGATAGACTGGGGAGCAGCGTTCGGGGATTTGACCGGTCTGCTTGCAGACCAGATGAAGAACCTGCTTGGCGAACTTAAGCAGTATGTCAAGACGGATGAGTTCAAAAAATCAGGAGCAGCGGACCAGCAGGTCGTTTACGATGCCATTGAACGTATTCAAAGCATGCTCCCCGGTGGCAACGGCACATTGGATTTTGCCCGGCTGCAAACGCAGATGCACGCTTTGGGGGATGCCGTCACACGTGTGCAAAATGCGGAACTGCAGCAGGAAGCGGCATTCGCCCGGTTGAAAGCGGCGCAGGCCGATTACAACAAGGCTCTTGAAAGCGGTAACCAGGCAGAAATAGAACGTACCAAATCGCTCTTCAAACGGCCAATCGTCCAGCGTTTCAGCTGACGAAGAATACCTGAACGCCACCTCTGAAATGAAGGCGCTTGCCGGGGAGGTGAAAAGTGCCTCCCGGGACACGGTTGACGGGTTGAACATGGTATCCGACGGGTTGCACGGCTTTGCGAGCGGAACCTTGCAGGGATCATTTGAAGGAATCCAGAACATGCTTACCGGTCTTTCAAAACTGAATATCGGAGGCAAGGTCGGCGATGCCATCAGCCGGATGTCCGAGACCCTGTCAAGTGCCGGAGTCATCGGGCAGATCATATCGGCCATTCTCTCCATACTGGATTTGCTGAAAGACGGTATCGGCCCGATTATCTCATCATTGATAGACACCATTTTCAATGCGATAACCGGAATACTCGACAATATCCTCAGCGGAGACCTGTTCAAACAGATAGGCGGTTCCCTTGTGAAAGGTATCGGGGGACTGCTGAACACGGTGTCTTTCGGAGGTTTCAACAAACTGTTCGGCATCGGCGGGAACGCCAAGGAAGTGCAGGCGGCTATTGACCGTCTTACAGACCGGAACGAGCTGCTGCAGACCTCCATCGAGGACCTGACCGACACCATCAAGCAGAGCCAGGGGACGAAGAGTCGGTGGCGGCTTACCGCGACGCGTACAAGATGCAGCAGGAGACGAATGCGAACTACCTGCAGATGGCGATGAACAGGCAAGCCGGCTACCACGGAAGCCACCACAGCTGGAACTACTACTGGGGCGGTTTCAACCAGGCACAGATAGACAAACTGAGCGGACAGATCGGCCGCCAGTGGGACGGGAACCTGTGGAGCCTGAGCCCGGAGGAGATGAAGGCGCTGCGCAGCAACGTGGACATGTGGACGCAGATCCAGAACACCGGCAAGGGCGCTACGGCGGGCGACTGACCGAGAAGCTGGATGACTACATAGACCAGGCCGGCAAGCTGGAGGAACTGACCGACCAGCTGTATGAAGGGCTGACCGGGCATTTCGTTCGACGGGATGTACAGCAGCTTCATCGACAACCTGATGAACATGAAGTACGGTGCCAAGGATGCGGCGGAGGATATATCCGAGTACTTCATGCGGGCGATGCTGAGCAACAAGATCGGTGAGATGTACAGCGACAAACTGAAAGGCTGGTGGGAGAAGTTCGGCAAGGCCATGGAGGACAACGAACTGACCGAGGCGGAACGGAACGCGCTGACCGAAGAGTACATGCAGTATGTGGACGAAGCCCTTGCCCTGCGTGACAACCTGGCGGCAGCCACCGGGCTACGACAAGACGCAGCGGCGGCACCAGCCAGAGTGCGAAAGCGGGCGGCTTTACGGCCATGACGCAGGACCAGGGCACGAAGCTGGAGGGCATGTTCACCGGCGGGCTGCAGCACTGGAGCAGCATGGACGACCGGCTGGAAAGCGTGGTGGAGAAGATGGACACGGCTGAAGGGCATCTGGCCCGGATAGCCGAGAACACCGGTGTGAGCGCCGGACACCTGGGCGAACTGAAGGAAGTGATAAAGAAAATGATACGTGACGGACTAAAAGTGAAGTGATATGGCTGGTATACTGAGCGGACTGGTGCTGGTGAACGGCACGGACATCTGGACGGAATACGGCGTGTTCCTGGTGGAAGACCGGCGCGGGGGCATGGAGAACCTGACGGCCATCCTGACCCCGAGCAAGGCCAAGAAGGATACCGCCGTGGACATACGGGAAGAGCACGGGGAGAAATACTCGCGTGCTGACCCCACGGAACGAGGCGCGGGACGTGACGCTGCACTTTGCCTGTACAACAAGACTCAGGCAGGCTGGATGAAGCAGTACTTTGCCTTTGTGAATTTCCTGAAGCAAGGGAAGGACGGCTGGCTGGACATCCGTTTCCCCCAGCTGGATCTGCAGCTGCGTGTGAAGTATGCCGACTGCACGAAGTTCACCCCGCTGACCTATCTGTGGACGGAAGGCGTGCATGCCGGAAAGTTCAAGGTGAAGTTCCGGGAACCGAAACCGATTATATAACCATTCAGCAAGCTGATTGTCGGCTGCGCTCGGTCAAATCGAGCAAGCTCTTTGACACTCGCTTGCACGACAATTCAAACGCTATTAGAATATGCTTCTAACGATATATGACAAAGCCGGAACCAAGCGTGCGGACGTGGCCGTGAACGACAGTTCGACGCAAAGCAAGGAGGTACAGGGAGACAATGTGCTTTCCCTATCGTTCAGCTATTATGATTTTCTGCCCCTGGACGTGAACGACTACACGGACTATCTGGGCGAACGGTACTGGCTGACGGAACGCTACACGCCGAAGCAGGTGAACGAGGGCGAGTGGGACTATGACCTGAAGCTGTACGGCGTGGAGAGCCTGATCAAGCGGTTCCTGGTGCTGGAGACGACGGACGGGGACACCAACCCCTTGTTTACCCTGACGGCCACGCCCCGCGAGCATGTGGCGATGGTGGTGAAGGCTATCAATGACGGCATGGGCCACATTACTGACTGGAAGACGGGTACGGTGGAAGGTACGGAGCTGATCACGATAGACTACGAGGGGATGTACTGCGACGAAGCGCTGAAAGCCATCGCGGAAAAGGCAGGCGGCAAGGTGGAATGGTGGGTTGAGGGGCAGACTGTGAACGTGTGCCGCTGCGAACACGGGGAAGAAATCACCCTTGGCTATGGCAAGGGGCTGACCTCCCTGGAAAGAGATACGAGCAACACGGCCAAATTCTATACGCGCCTGTTCCCGGTAGGCTCGACCCGCAACATCGATGCGGAGAAATACGGCAGCCCGCGTCTGATGCTTCCCGGCGGCAGGAAGTACATCGAGCAGGGCGTGGAGGAATATGGCATCTATGACCATTACGAGCAGGATGCTTTCAGCGGCATCTTTCCCCACCGGGTCGGTACGGTGAGCTCGGTTCGCAGCGAGGAGGTGGCAGACGATGAAGGAAACAAATTCACCGTCTATTATTTCCGGGACGGGGAACTGGACTTTGACCCCAACCTGTACGAGCTGGCCGGAGAAACCAAACGTGTGTCGTTCCAGACGGGCGACCTGGCCGGACTGGGAGAAAGCGATGACCACTACTTTGAGGTGAACTACGACAGCGCGGCACGTGAATTCGAACTGATCACCATCTGGCCCTACGATGACGACACCCAGCTGCCGGGCGGCAAGCTGGTGCCCCGAGCAGGCGACACCTATATCCTGTGGAATATCCGGATGCCGGATGAGTATTACCGGCTGGCCGAAGAGGAGTTTGCGGTTGCGGTAGACGAGTACAACCGGGACCACTGGCTGGACATTGCCGCCTACAAAGCTCCGACAGACCCGGTGTACATGGAGGAGCACGGCATCGACCTGTTTGTGGGCAGACGGGTGAAGCTGGAGAGCCGGAAGTATTTCCCGGAAAAAGGCTACCGGCAGAGCCGTATCACCAAAATCAGCCGCAAGGTGAACGAACCCGGGCAGATGGACATCGAGATAAGTGATGCGCTGCAGGTGGGCAAGTTCGACAAGGTGACGGACAGCATCGGTGCGCTGAAAAGCTATACGAAATCAAAGACGGAAGGCGCTGCCCTTCCGGACATCATACGAAGCTGGGACAAGACGCTGCCCACGGACAACAACCTGTTTTCCGCCCGGCGCAGCCAGAAAGAGTTTCTGAACAAGAACCAGCCGGACACGGCCAAAGAGCCCATCCGCTTCCTGAAGGGTGTGAGCTTTGGCGAGGCTTCCGGCGGCAAGCCCTGCGGCAGCGTGGACGGTGAGGGCAATGCCGAGTATCTGACTGCCGTGATCCGCGAACTGCTGCGCAGCACGGAGTTTGTGGACGGGCTGACCGGTGAGGGCTGGCAGCTGTGGATTGACCAGCTGACGGGACTGACGAACCTGACGGTGGACAAAGTGACTGCCCGGCAAAGTCTGGTGGCGCTGGAACTGCTGATTGAGCAGGTGCGCAGCGTGTGCGGCCAGCTGGTGGTGTCGGCAGCCAACGGCAAGATCAAGGACGTGGTGAAGCAGGGTGACAACTACCGCATCGTGTTTGAACAGGAACCGGGCTTTGTGGCCCATGACCTGATGCGCTGTGCCGTTACAGGCGGGGCAAAGCTGAAATCCTACTGGGTGGAGGTGGCCTCGGTGATAGCCGGCGGGGTGATGGTTCCGGTTAGCGAGTTTGGCGGGGTGAAGCCGGAGACCGGCGATGAGTGCGTGCTGATGGGCAACACGGAAAACCCGCTCCGGCAGAACCTTATATCCATTGCGGCCACGGAGGACGGGCAGCCCCGTATCGACATTCTGGACGGGGTGAAGGCCAAGAACTTCAACGGCTGCCTGCGCTGCCGGCTGGGCAAGCTGGACGGCATCAGGAGCAGCGCCTTCCCGGCAGACAACCAACCGAAAGGAAACGGACTGTATGCCGACAACGTGTGGCTGAAGGGTACGTTTGTGCTGATGACCGGCGAGGACATCCTGACGCGGTTTGAGATAACCGAAGGCAAAATCCATTCGGCCGTGGAAAGCTTGCGCAAGGAAATACGCGAAGACCAGAGCTATCTGGACAACAGCAGTTTTGCCGACGGCATGGACAAATGGAAGACAGGCAGCAAGGCTACGCTGTTCACCCTGGGCGGACGCTGGATCTGGGCGAACGGCGGTCCTTACGGAACGAAGCCGGACGGCCATGCCGAGATACGGACCGACGGCAAGGTGCCTTATGCCTATATCCGGAACAGCTATATCATGCAGAAACTGGAGGACTTCCGGCTGGTACCGGAGTACCGGCAGACGAACAGCCAGGGCGAACGGGTGCCCGGCGTGGTGTATCTGTCGTTCAGCTACCGGGTTATCAAGGCCGGAAGGTTGAAAATAGAATTTGTGAACGCTGATAAGACCGGGTTTGAGAACTTCAACATGTTCGGCCATGAAGAGGACCTGCCCGTTGGCGGTGAGAAGATGTTCACGTTGGACGGACTTTGGAACGGCACTGGCGACTTCAAGCTGTCGTTTACGGGCGTGATTTACATTTCGCTGCTGGTGTTCAGCACCAACAAGGCGGATGCACTGGCCTATAAGTACCGGACGCTGTTTGAACAAAGCGACCGGCTGGTGAAGATTTCAGCGGCGGTGTTTGACAAGGACGGGGCTGCATTGAAAGAAACCGGGCTGGTGATCAAGCCGGAAGGTGCCGGGCTGTATGCCCAGGATGCCAGCGGAAAGGTGGCCCTTATCGGGGTCAGTGTGGAAGATACGGATGAATACGGCAAGCCCGTGAGCAAAATCAAGCTGACAGCCGACCATATACAGCTGGAGGGACTGGTGACAGCCAACGGCAATTTCAAGATACTGGAAGACGGGAGCATGGAATGCCGGAATGCATCTGTATATGGAAAAATATTTGTTGAGGACGGAGGAAAGGTAGGAACATTTACAGTTGAAAGGAATTGCATGCTTTGGAGTAATGGAGATGCTGAAATTCGATTGGGATATGACGGTTATTGGACCGGAGATACCTGCATCTATGCTAAGGCAAACAATTTTAGTAATGCAATCATGGGTATTGCTCCATTTGGTGGAGCAGGTATTTATGGAAGTTGTCGTGAGAAGCCTACTTATCCTGACAAATTTACATTTTCAGCAGGATATTTCGATGGCGATGTGTTGGTGCATTCCGGGAATATTCTGGTGAGTGGTGGTGTGGTACAAGCTGATAAAATGCTTCCTCAAAATGGTTGGTCTGGGCGATTCAAGGGTAAAACAGTAGAAGTACAGAATGGAATTATCATTAACGTGTCATAAAAATGAATAGTTATGAAGGTGAATTTTAACAAGACGTTTAAGGATTATAGAGGGAATGACCTCATAGTCGGTGGAAAAGTCCAGCTGATGACAGATATTATAGCCCAATGCCTTTTTAATGGGGAAGGTGCTCGATCATCCGGTGATTCTAATAAGGATAGCAGCCGTAAAATCCATTCGTATGAATTGTGCATGCGTCTCATACAGGCAAACGGGGATTTATCCATCAGTGCTGAGGATGCTATACTTATAAAAGAGTCTGTAATCGGGCTAACCCCAGGATGTTATTCACAGATCGTAAAATTGATAGATGAATAGATTTATGGCAGAAATGACGCAAGAAGAAATGGTCCAGGAAGTGCTGGACCGTGTGCTCCAGTCCTCTACCGGTGTGGAGGATTTGGAAACCGTCACCTCGCTGAGCGGTGTGAAATCACTGCCCGGCGAGAAGGACGGCAAGATGGTGAACGTACCTCTGGAACTGATAGGGAAACCTGCGAGCGATGCCGCCGCCCGTGCCGAGGCTGCCGCCAAGAAAGCGGAAGGAGCCGTAGCCGGACTGGAGGAAAAGACCCAGGCCGCCACGGAAGCCGCAACCAAGGCCAACGAAGCGGCAGCCAAGGCAGAAAATGCCGCTTCTAAGGTGGAACAGACCACGGCAGCAGCCGTCGGCGGGGCTACTGCACGCTTTTCCTCATGGATGGAGACCGGGAACGTTTTACCTGACAAGTGTACCAAGTCGGGCGGCAGCGTGGTGTATGTGGCCGGTGCCGGGAAATTTGCCTACCACATGGACTCCACCCTGTACGGGGACTGGGATGTGGCGGGTGTGCCTCCTGCCGGCATGTTCATGAATGCTGACCGGACAGCCATCCTGCCGGACAAGCTCTACCTGCTGGGCGATGCCGTATATACCGGAACGGGAGGCAGCCTGAGACTGCTGGCCTACCGGCATGAGGTGATGAGCGGGGAAGCTTACGAGGCACTGCAGGACAAGGATGCGAATACGCTGTATCTGATTTATGAGGAGGATTGACGATGATAACCATAGGCGGTAAGGAAATAACGGCTGCGTATGTGGGGAAACGTGCCCTGTCGGCTGTCTATGCCGGGGCAAGACTGGTATGGTCTGCGATAAGCAGCTGTTTCGGACTTGGATACTGGAAAGGCGACGAGCCGTGGAACGGATCGGACGCATGGAACGGTAGCAGTAAAACTGATAAATGAATGATTATTATAAAAGGACAGTATTATGGCAAAAAGGAAAATAAGCGGAATCATCAACGCGACTGAACATCCGATGAATCTTGAAACACCATGGAACCAGAAACAACCGGACGGCACCTATCATGCCTATGCAGGCGATGACATCGAAGCGTTCCTGAAGAAGGAACTGTCAAACCGTACCCCTACCGAGGAACTGGTGAGCGGCGAGACGAAACCTCCTACATCCGGAACGGTGTTCGATGCGATGGTGGGTACGGTGACGGACGTGGACGTGCAGGACAGCGAGGACGGCACCCAGTACGTGATGACCGTCAAGCAGAAGGACAACCAGGGCGGCGAGAGCTCGAAGGAAGTGCGCTTTTCCAAGTACACGGATGACGACAAGGTGGTGGTGAATATCGACCTGACGGACAGCGGCGGTGCGGGACTTCCCGCCTCGCAGTACCTGGCACTGGGAAGCGGCTTTGTGGTGAAATACTCCGTGAGCGTGGGTACTGCCGGTGGCGGTACGGTGGACGGCTACAGCGACCTGAAAGCCCGAGTGATTGTGAAACGCGGTTCGACCGTGATCAGTGAGTTCCGGGATGCGGAATTTGTGGGTGTGACAGCCGGACAGGCTTATACCTTTGACGCATCGCCCTACCTGACGGATGCCACCGCCTATACCGTGCAGGTGGAGGCGCAGGCTACCTACCAGGGCGGCACGCTGATGAAGACAGCCACGGCCAAGGTGACCATGGTGGCCATGACGCTGGAGACGATCTACTCGGTGGGCAACGGACTGGCTGATGGCGGGTACCGGAACGATGTGAATATCCCCTTTACGGCCAAGGGCACGAGCGGCGAGAAGAACATTTACTACCGCGTGAACGGCGGACAGGCCTTTACCCTCGGCCTTTCTGCCGGCAGCGGGGTGCAGCAGAAGAACGTGACCATCCCCCTGACGCAGATGCAGGAAGGTACGAACGTGGTGGAAGCCTACGCACAGCATGAGAACTCCGGTGTGGTGAGCCAGGTGCATTACATTACGCTGCTGAAGGCAGGCGGCGGTGTGACGGCCTATGCCGGCCTGATGTTCAGCCACCGGGCTGCGGGATTCCAGCGTGACTGGAAACACCCGGTGCTGGAGGCAGAGCAGTTCACGGCATGGAGCTTTTCGTATGCCGGCTATGACCGCGATGCGTACACGGCCCGCGTGAAAGTAACGAACCAGGGCAGTGTGGTGAAGGAAGACCTGCTGCAGCGCGGCGAGACCGGCAGCTACGGGCGGACAAATGTGAACGTGGAACCGCTGGACTATCGCGTGTCGTGCGGTGATGCCGTGCTTGAGGTGCAGGTGAACACCACATCGCACCCCGACATTGAAGCTACGCTGGCACCGGATGCGGTGTGTACCTTTGATGCCTTCGGGCGCAGCAACACGGAAAACAACCCGGCCAGCTGGGTGAGCGGTGACAAGCGCATGGCGTTCCGGGACGTGCTGTGGAGCGTGAACGAATACGGGGCTGGAAGCGGCTGGCACAAGGACCGCCTGCTGCTGGCCGGTGGTGCAGGTATGACCCTGACCGCTGACGGTGGGTACCGCCCCTTCAACGAGGCGGACAAACCGGAGGGATTTGCCATCCGTGACGTGGGCATGACGCTGGAGATTGAATACAGCACGGCGAACGTGACGGACACGAATGCCGAGCTGATCACCTGTCTGGGGCAGCTGGACAATGGCAACCGGTACGGGCTGATTGTGACTCCGGAGGAGGCCAAGTTCCTGACCGGCGTGGTGACCGAGGCGATGGATGCCGGACAGGTGCTGCGCTATGAGGACTCGGTGGGTACGAAGTTCCAGCCGGGCACGAACATCCGCATTACCTACGTGTTCTACCCGAACGTGCAGACGAACGAACAGCGCACGCTGATCGGCTTCTATGTCAACGGTGAGGAAAGTGCCGCCTCGAAGTGGCTGGACAAGGTGAACTTCAACATCCAGAGCCAGCTGGAGTTCAAGTCAACGGGTGCGGACCTGAACGTGAAGAGCGTGCGCATCTACAACAAGGCGCTGACCTCGGACGAGGTGCTGAACAACTACATCGTGGACCGCAACCACCTGGAAGATGCCGACGGGGAACCGGGCGTGCGTTCGCTGGATGAGGACAACCGCGTGCTTAATGAGGGGGACACGGTGAGCATGGAGAAGCTGATGGGACTGATGAAGAAGCGCCGGAACTCGATCTTGGTACTGATAGGCACGGGCAGCGTGGGCAGTGAGGTACCGAGCGAGAGCGACACGCTGAACGTGATGGATGCGCTGGCCCAGCGGAACGACAAGAAGGCCAACAAACTGTGCCGGGAAGTGAGATTCTACAACGGCGAGAACCGGGCGCTGGACTGGATAGCCCGTGACATATATCTGCGTATTCAGGGTACCAGTTCGGTGAACTATGCCCGCAAGAACCTGCGCTTCTACTTCCAGAAGACAGCCAGCGGATATACGGCACGGATGACCTACGGCGAGATAGACGGCAACGGGCAGCAGAGCAACCCGACAGCTACGGAGGGTAAGAAGAACCTGTTCCGGTTGCGGGCCAACTCGGTGGGCGCGAAACTTGCCTGTGCGAAATGTGACTTTTCCGACTCCTCCATGACGACCAACACGGGCGGTGCGAAGTTCATTCATGACGGCATGAAGGAAATGGGAATCCTGACCCCTGCCCAACAGTATGCCGCCGACCATGCAGATACGTGCAAGGAAGATATACGCTCGGCCATTGACGGTTTGCCCTGTGACCTGTTTGTGGCCAAGAGCGTGGATGAGGATCTGACCTATTACGGCCAGTATAACATGAACAACGAGAAGAGCGACAGTTACCCGATATTCGGTCAGGACAAGACTATCGGCGGCGAGCAATGGGGAACCGGCGACACCCTGAACTATCTGCAGGCGAACGGCGACCAGCCGAAGGAATACCTGCCCATCTGCATCGAGACGCTGAATAACTCGAATGACCTGTGCCTGTTCCGCTGGCTGCCGTCCACGGAGCCCGACCATACGGACTTCATGGATTTCAACTTTGACGGCGGTTTCGAGTTCAACCACCCGAAAGACGTGTTCTGGAACGACGGCGGTGGCGATGCCGAAGAAGAACCGAACATCAAGGAACACTTGGGCACCGGTGACAAATATGACAAGATGTACAAGGCCCTGGACCGCATGATGGGCTTCCTGTACAGATGCGTGAAGGAAACGCCTGCCGGCAAGAATCTGACCTATAACAGGGAGTCGCACACGTTTGACGGGGTGGACTATGAGGATGACGGCAACAGGTTCCCGACCGCGAAATGGGTGAGCCCGACCTTCAGGAAGGAAGCGGGGAAGTATTTCAACCTGCCCAACCTGGCTGCCTACTACCTGTATGTGCAGTTCAACCTGGGCGTGGACCAGCTGGCAAAAAACATGCTGGTGCGGACGTGGGACGGTGTGATGTGGTGGATAACCTATTACGACGGGGACTGCCAGTTGGGTTCTGACAACAAGTCGTTCCTGACCGGGAAGTATGACGACAACCGGCAGACGAAGCGCGACGGTGCCTACGTGATGCAGGGACACAACAGCTGGCTGTGGAACCTGATACTGGGCAATATGGGCAATCTGCTGGAGGAAGTGATGACCAAGGGCGTGAACGGCGGTACCAGCTTCATGAGCGCCTTCAGCATCCAGAAGGCCGTTGACCACTTCGATACCGAGCAGATGAAGAAGTGGTGCTCACGCCTCTATAACAAGTCCGGCATCTTCAAATACATCTACCCGTTCCTGAACGAAATGCCGGTAGGTGCTGACGGTGCCAAACAGACGTATCCGCAAATCTACGGTCTGAAGGGTTCGTTAAAAGCACACCGAAACTACTTCATCCAACGCCGGTATGACCTGAAGCAGGTGGAGTACGGCTATGTATCCACGCTGGGTGCCCAGTTCTACCAGAGTACGGCATCGCTGGACAAGGCTTATAAACTGAAACCGATGCAGTACCGACTGACCATCCCGTACCGTGTGCAGTTATCTACCAGCAACGGTGTACAGGCTGACAGCGGTGTGGTGGATGCGGACGTGCTCCACTCCCTGCAGCTGACCCGTGCCTTTGGCGAGAACGACCCGCTGAAGATTATCGGTGCGGCCAAAATCAAGGAGATGGTGTGGCATGAGGATGCGTTTGCCATCGGGTTCAACTTCGGTCTGCTGACCTCGTTGGTAAAACTGGACATGAGCGTGGAGAAAGCCAGCGGGTACCGGAACGGCTCGTTCATGGCTTCGACCAACGGGATGCTGCTCCTGGAAGAAGTGAACATGCGGAATAACCTGTTGGCCCGAAACGGAGACAACGGCAATGTGGCCACCCTGGACCTGAGCTGGCAGGGGCGTCTGAAGAAACTGGATGTGAGAGGTACGGGGCTGACCCGAGTGAAACTGGCCACCGGTGCGCCCGTTGTGCAGTTATGCCTGCCGGACACGATTGAGGAACTGTTCCTGGAGTATCTGACCAAACTGCAGGACAGCGGCCTGGTGCTGGAAGGCATCAACAACGTGCGGGGATACCGCTATACCAACTGCCCCGGCATCGACGGGTTTGCCATGCTGGAACGCCTGCACCAGGCCAAACTGAACGGCAGCGGCAAGCTGGAGCGCTTTGTGCTGGAGATAGACCGGGAAGACGACGGAACGCTGCTGAAGAAGTATTTCGATTACGGAACGTACACGCAGACGGGTGCGGTGGATGACCGGCATTCGGGCCTTCGCGGAAAGCTGACCCTGACGAAGTATCTGGCCGACGAGGAACTGGAGAAGTATGCCGCCCGTTATCCGGAACTGACCATCAAGCAGCCGCCTTATACGATGATCGAGTTTGACGACAGTGTGGCTGACGATGCCAACATCTCGAACCTGGACAACAAAACCGGGTATAGGTTCGGAAACAGGTATGAGATGAGCGGGCACATCAAGGCCATCATGAAGCG
>QFCH01000853.1_pt1 | contig 15692 bp, 14 predicted proteins | sample 5346071 | NCBI WGS metagenome assembly QFCH01 (sample SAMN09062255, study PRJNA434731) | Human gut metagenome, whole genome shotgun sequencing project. | isolation source: stool timepoint B chromium assembly | host: Homo sapiens | collected 2015
GATGAGTACAGTTACATCGGAGCAGTTGTAGGGGCAACTTATCCGGAGATGGGGAAAGTGCTTCGTAAAGTTATGCCGAAATCATACATTTTAGTACCTGGTTACGGTGCACAGGGTGGAAAAGGGAAAGACCTCGTGCACTTCTTCAATGAAGACGGACTTGGCGCCATCGTAAATTCTTCCCGTGGAATCATTGCGGCTTATAAACAGGAAGCGTATGCTAAATTCGGAGCTGAGAACTTCGGAGATGCCTCCAGAGCAGCAGTAGAAGCAATGGTAGCAGATATTCGCGAAAGCCTTGAACAGCGGTAATTTTGAGATTTGGCTGCGTAGGGCGAATGAAAGGAGCAAAACAAATGGCAGAGAGAAGTAAAGAGACTGCGGTCGTGGTTTCGCAGGAAGAGATTGCCGAAGGAATTTTCAGTATGTGGCTTGAGACGAAAGCGGCAGAAGATGCGAAACCGGGACAGTTTATCTCTATGTATACGAACGACGGGAGCAAACTCCTTCCGAGACCGATCAGCATTTGTGAGATTGATAAAGAAAATGGACGGCTTCGCATGGTTTACCGTGTGACGGGAGAAAATACAGGAACAGAACAGTTTTCCAAGATGAAAGCCGGAGACACCCTTCCGGTAATCGGGCCGCTTGGAAACGGATTTCCGTTGGAAGAAGGGAAAGGGAAGAAAGCCTTTCTGATGGGGGGAGGAATCGGTGTTCCGCCGATCCTGGAACTTTCCAAGCAATTAGATTGTGAAAAGCAGATCGTGGTAGGATATAGAAATGCAGACACATTCCTTCGGGAAGAATTCGGAAGGAACGGTCAGGTATACATTTCCACGGAAGATGGCAGTGTTGGGACAAAAGGAAACGTAATGGACGCGATCCGGGAGAATGGACTAGATGCAGATATTATTTATGCGTGTGGACCGACACCGATGCTTCGTGCGATCAAAGCTTATGCAGAAGAACACAATATCACATGCTATATTTCTCTGGAGGAGAGAATGGCATGCGGAATCGGTGCATGTCTTGCCTGTGTATGTAAAACAAAAGAGAAAGATCATCACAGCAATGTGCATAATAAACGTATCTGCAAAGACGGTCCTGTGTTCTTAAGTACGGAGGTGGAACTGTAATGGCAGATATGAGAGTGAATATTGCGGGAGTTGAATGGAAGAATCCGGTAACAACGGCATCCGGAACTTTTGGTTCAGGTGCAGAATTTGCAGAGTTCGTTGACTTGAATCAGATTGGAGCGGTAACGACAAAAGGAGTGGCCAACATTCCGTGGCCAGGCAACCCGACGCCTCGCGTGGCGGAAACATACGGCGGAATGATGAATGCGGTAGGATTACAGAATCCCGGTATTGATCTGTTCTGTGAACGGGATATTCCGTTTTTGAGACAATATGATACGAAAATCATTGTCAACGTGTGTGGAAAATCTACAGAAGATTATTGTGAAGTTGTGGAGCGGCTTGCGCAAGAAGACGTAGATATGCTGGAAATCAATATTTCTTGTCCGAATGTAAAAGAAGGAGGTATTGCTTTTGGACAGAATCCGAAAGCGGCAGAGGAAATTACAAAGGCAGTGAAAAAATATGCGAAACAACCGGTCATCATGAAATTGAGTCCGAATGTGACGGATATCACAGAGATGGCGAAGGCAGTAGAAGCAGGAGGAGCCGATGCGATTTCCCTGATCAATACCCTTACAGGCATGAAGATTGATATTCATAGAAGAGCATTTGCACTTGCAAATAAAACAGGCGGGGTATCCGGTCCGGCAATTAAGCCGATCGCAGTCCGCATGGTATATCAAGTGGCGAATGCGGTTCGCCTTCCGATCATCGGTATGGGAGGAATCGCAAGTGCGGATGACGCAATAGAATTTCTGCTTGCCGGAGCAAGCGCCGTATCTGTAGGAACGGCAAACTTTGTGAATCCGGGCGTAACAGCGGAAATCGTAGAGGGAATTGAAAAATATATGGATCGATACGGATTTCATACCGTATCGGAAATGGTTGGCATCGTAAAATAGCAGAGGAGGAATTATCATGGCAAACTGTGCAATCGTAGGCATCAACTGGGGTGACGAAGGAAAAGGAAGAATGGTGGATCTTTTAACAGAAGATTATGATGTTGTAGTCCGCTTTCAGGGCGGCGGCAATGCTGGACATACTGTGATCAATGAACATGGTAAGTTTGCACTTCATTTACTTCCATCCGGTATTTTCCGCCCGGAAGTTGTAAACATTTTAGGAAACGGCGTTGCGCTTGATCCGGAAAATCTTTGGATCGAGATGCAGGAAGTAATGGCACAAGGAGTTGCTTTAACTCCGGACAACTTGAAGATCAGCGACCGCGCGTCTCTTCTGCTCCCATGGCATCGTCAGCTTGATGAATTGGAAGAGAGAAGGCTTGCGGATAAAAAATATGGATCTACAAAGCAGGGAATCGCACCATTCTATTCAGATAAGTATCAGAAAAAGACCGTTCTTGCAGGAGAACTCTTTTATCCGGAAGAACTGAGAAGTCATTTGGCTGATCTGATGGAGTGGAAGAATCTTACGTTAAAAGAAGTGTACGGTGCAGAACCATATACGATGGAAATGATCGACAAATGGCTTGAAGAAGCGTGCGAGAAAGTGAAACCGTACGTTTGTGATACAGGAGCTTTTCTGAAAGAAGCACAGAGAGCCGGTAAGAGTATTCTGTTTGAGGCTCAGCTTGGTTCCCTCCGTGATCTGGATTACGGAATTCATCCGTATACAACATCTTCTAACACAATCGCAGCATTTGCGCCTGTAGGTTCAGGGCTTCCAAGTGCAAAACTGGATGAAATCGTAGGTGTTGTGAAGGCATACTCAAGCTGTGTGGGAGAAGGACCATTTGTATGTGAAATGTTTGGCGAGGAGGCAGAAGCACTTCGTGAAGCTGGAAACGAATATGGAGCAAAGACCGGAAGACCAAGACGTGTCGGTCCGATTGACATTGTAGCTACAAAATACGGCGTAGAAGTGCAGGCTGCAACGGATATTGCACTGACGAAGCTGGACGTATTAAGTGGAATGGACCAGATTCCGGTATGTACACATTATATGCTGAATGGGAAACAGATTGACAGATTCACATTCCCGACAGCACTTGCACATGCAGAGCCGGTTGTAGAATATTTCCCAGGATGGAAATGTGATATTTCTTCTGCACGTAAGTGGGAGGATCTTCCGAAGGAAGCACAAGAATATGTCACATATATTGAAAAAGCCATTGAATGTCCGATTACTTACGTTTCCGTAGGACCGGAGCGTGACAGTATTATCGTGAGAAAATAGGAGGGGAAGTTTATGACAAATAAATACGAATCTCCTCTGTCATCACGCTACGCATCTGATTATATGTTAAAACTTTTTTCGTCAGATACGAGATATCAGACATGGCGCAGACTTTGGGTGTCATTGGCGAAGGCGGAAAAGGAACTTGGACTTCCGATTACAGAAGAACAGGTAAAAGAATTAGAGGATCACGTAGAAGACATTGATTATGCATGTGTAAGCAAAAGAGAAAAGGAAGTACGACATGATGTAATGGCTCATGTGTACGCTTACGGTCAGGCAGCGCCATCGGCAGCAGGTATCATTCATCTTGGAGCCACAAGCTGTTATGTGACAGATAATGCAGATCTTGTAATATACAGAGACGGATTGCGCTATCTTCGAAAAGAACTTTTGGGTGTACTTGCAAATCTTTCAGATTTTGCAATGAAATACAAAGCGGTTCCGACACTCGGATATACACATTACCAGCCGGCGCAGCTTGTAACGGTAGGGAAAAGAGCGTCTCTTTGGATGCAGGATTTCCTTTCGGATTTGAAGGAAATTGATTTTGCCATTGAGAATATCAAATTTCTCGGGTGCCGTGGTACAACCGGAACAGAGGCAAGTTTTGTGGAGCTTTTTGAAGGAGACAACGGAAAAATCGATGAGATGAACAGGAAAATCGGAGAAGACTTTGGATTTACAGAGTGTTTTGATGTTTGTGGACAGACGTATCCCCGCAAGGTGGATTCCAGAATTCTGAATTGTCTTTCCTCCATTGCACAGAGCTGTTACCGTATGGCGAACGATATCCGTCTTCTGCAGCATGACCGTCAGGTGGAAGAACCTTTCGAGAAAAATCAGATTGGTTCCTCAGCCATGGCCTATAAAAGAAATCCAATGCGAAGTGAACGAATCTGTTCTTTGGCACGCTATTTGATGGCAGATGCCATGAATGCACCGATGACTGCTTCCACACAGTGGATGGAACGTACATTGGATGACTCGGCAAATCGAAGGATTTCCATGCCGGAAGGATTTTTGTGTGCAGATGCAATATTAAGACTTGCGCAGAATGTTACGGATGGTCTTCATGTGAATGAAAAGATTGTTGAGAAAACAGTGAGAGAATACCTTCCGTTTATTGCAACGGAGAACCTTATGATGGAAGCAGTAAAACGTGGGGGAGACCGTCAGAATATCCACGAGATCATTCGTCAGTGTTCCATGGAAGCAACTGCAAAAATGAAAAACGGAGAAGAGTGTGATCTGCTGAAGAGACTGGCGTGTGAAAAAGAATTCGGACTCACGGAAGAGGAAATGAATGAACTTCTGACTCCGGAGCTTTATATCGGACGCTGCCCGGAACAGGTAGAAGCGTTGGTAGAGAAAATCAAACCATTGCTTTTCGGGGCACAAAGAGAGGCGGCAGATATTAGTCTTTAATTATCATTATAAAAAACCAGCGGTTGTGTTGCCGCTGGTTTTTATACAATAATTGGAAAAAATTTATTTTATTAATCCTAAATAAGCACACATCAGTTTCAATGTGTTTTCAAGTCCGTCAACATGTGTTCTTTCCATTCCGTGGGAAGCGTGAACACCAGGTCCGATGAGGGCTGCGCGTGTGTCGTATCCTGCATGCCATAACGCTCCGGCATCAGAACTGTATCTTGGGTAGATATCTACGGCATAGTCAACGCCATGTTTCTTGGATAATTCGATAAGACGTGAAGTCATTTCGTAATCGTATGGTCCCATTTTGTCTTTTGCACAGATGGAAACCTGCTGTTCTGTGCAAGTTAAGTCGCATCCCACACATCCCATATCTACCACAAGAAGCTCGTCGATATTTTTTGGAAGAGTTGCTCCACCGTATCCGATTTCTTCGTGTACTGAGAAGCAGAAATGTGTTGTGTACATCGGTTTGATATTCTGTTCTTTCATTAACTTTAAGATTGCCAGTTCAAGGGCAGCACATGCTTTATCATCGATAAAACGTGTTTTTAAGAAACCGCTCTCTGTCACAGTTGTCTTAGGGTCGTAACAAATGAAGTCTCCGGCAGAAATACCGAGTGCCTGCACATCTTCTTTGCTATGTACCGGTTCGTCTAATCTGACTGCCATATTATCTGCATCACGCACTCTTGTTTCAGCATCCGGATGTACATGGATGGCAGGAGAAAGAGAAAGGATTGTTCCAGTGTATACTTTTCCGTCTCTTGTGTAGATACGGCAGTATTCACCGTCAAGTGTTGGAATAATAGGACCACCAACAGGAGTGAACATTAAGTGTCCGTCGGATGTAATGGATCTTACCATAAGACCGAGCGTATCCACGTGCGCGGAAAGGGCAACTTCTTTGTCGTTGTTCTCACCTTCTGCTGTAACGATGACATTACCTAAGTTGTTGCGGTATGCCGGATATCCCATAGCCTGAGCGGTCTCAAGAACATGCTGAGATACTTTGTCGGTAAATCCTGTAGGACTATCGATGGCAAACAGAGATTTGGAAATCTCGAGAGCTTCCTGCGCGTATTGATTGAAATTCATAATAAACCCTCCTTGGTTAAAATAATATTTTGTATCTACTATTGTAACATATATTGTTAACAATTTATAGAGTTTTCGTGAAAGTATTTACCTTCTCTTTTCGATATGATAAAATAATATATAGATGCCAGGGGTACAAAGTGCGGAACAATCCGTCGGGCATCTTTTGACCTCAACATATATATTTGGGAAGAGAAGGTAGAATTTATGGCGCGATTACATTATCGGACATTGAGGGAAAATGTAGTAGATGCAATCCGGACGAAGATTCTTAATAGAGAGCTTGTGCCGGGGATGCGGATTATAGAACAGGATATTGCAACGGAATTTGGAATTAGTCGGGGGCCTGTACGAGAAGCGCTTCGTCAGCTTGAGCAGGAAGGCTTGATTGAATATTCAAGGAATGTAGGCTGTTCTGTAAAGGGCGTTTCCATGGACGATGTATATGAGATTTATATGCTTCGTGCATATTATGAGATTTTAGCGGTACGGCTTTGCAGGGGAAAACTTCCGGATAAAGCATTGAAAAGTATGGAAAATACACTGGAACACATGCAGCGTATGAAGTCAGGAGAATTCCGAAGTGTCGCGGAATATGATGTGGCATTTCATGAAGCGATCATTACAAGCGGGGATATGCCAAGACTTAAGAAAGCGTGGGAAGATTTGAATTACGGTGCGATCATAAGTTGTTACATCAGTTATGATGACCGTGATGAGATGATTGAACGACAGTATGAAATCCATAAGGAATTATTTTCTGTCTGTTGCACAAGGGATGCAGATCAGATATGTGAGGCGATCTCCCGCCATTACGGATTGACTATGGATAGAAAGACAGAAGAAAGCGGAGAATTACCGCAGAAATACAATTTCTCGTTGAATATTCAGATTTAGTGGCTTCGGAATACCGAAGCCATTTTTTTGATTGCATAGGAAATTGTCTTCTATGAAATCAAAAGAGAAAAGACAAAAAGTGCGATTAGGCGCCCGTGTATCCACATTAGTGGTTGCACGGGCGTTTATTACTTCGTAACCGCGCGCAGATTGCACGGTTGTGCAATCTTTTTCGCAGTAGTGTGAAAAGAAATAGTATATTTAGATTAGTCTTATGAAATAAAATTACTTTGAAGAGAGAAAGAATATTTCATAAGTAAGTAAAAATAAACAAAAAAATATGTTAATAACATAATATATGCACAAAAATGATAAAAATAATTGACATTGTGAAATAAAGTTTTATAATGAAGATAATAAAGGGGCAGAGAGAACTGTCTTACATTCATTAAAGGAGGAAGAATTATGAAACTCAGAACGGTAATGAAAAAAGTGCTTTCGGTGGCGCTGACAGGAGCTATGGCTTTTTCTTTAGCTGCTTGTGGATCGAAAGAAAAAGCAGAAGATTCCAAAGGAGGAGATGAAAAAGGGGTAACATTGGAATTTCAGCAGTGGTGGGGAGTTGAATTGCCGGAAGGAGCTTTGGACGAAATTTGTCAGAAGTTTACAGATGATACGGGAATTAAGATTGAATTATTAAGTAATCCATATGCTGATACGAAAACACAAATTGCAGCAGGTGCAGCAGCCGGAACAATGGCGGATGTGGTGGGACTTGATGGATCATGGGTATATGATTTTGCAAAGCAAGGTTCCATTTCAAACTTAACGAAACTAATGGAGAAAGACGGATATGATGTTAGTCAGTTGTCTGATCAAATCAAATACGAAGGAAATACATATATGATTCCGGTTGTAAATTTTGCATATCCGTTATATGTCAATATGGACATTTTGAAAAAAGCAGGAGTGGAAAAAGTTCCAACAACATGGACAGAATTTATGGATGCTTGTGAAAAGATCACTTCGAAGACAGATGCGGCAGCTTATGCTATTCCTTTATCCTCAGAGGCTCCTAACGGAATTCAGAACCAGTTTATGAGTTGGGTATGGGCATCAGGTGGTTCCATGCTAAATGAAGGAAAGCCGGGACTAAAAGGGAATGAGACGGTAAAAGCCGTTACAGATCTTTTTAAAGAAATGAGTGAAAAAGGATACCTTGCAAAAGGTGTAAATGCCATGAAAGAGCAGGATATGGTAAATGAATTCCAGAATGGACGTCTTGCATTTATGGTAGATGGTATTTCGCATCTTACACTCATTAAAGAAGAAGCGCCAGATCTTAACTTTGACTATGCGCCAATGCCGGTGAAGGATGGGTATGCTGAAAAGAGTGGTTTGGATGTTGCTAACTGGGGAATCGGGATTGCTTCAAATTGTGAACATCAAGAAGAAGCCATGAAGTTTGTAGAATATCTGATGAGTCCGGAAGTGAATGCAGAATTAGCACAGCTCGCAAATGCATTCCCAGGAAATTCAACATCTGAACCGGATTATTCATCGAATGATGAGTTGTTCAAAAAAGCATATGATATTTTCGGAAAAGGGTATGCGATTAATGAATTTACAGGAGCACCGACATCGGAAGATTTAATGAGAAGTTTTAATGAACAGTTTGTATTGTATCTAGATGGAGATACAGCTTCAGCAGATGAAATGTTAAATGAAGTACAGAAGGCATGGGAGCCGGCATTTGAGTAACCTGGTGGCAAAACAGATCATATTGCAAAGGGACTGTGCGCGTGAAATCGCACAGTCCGAAATATAGAAAACGGAAGGAGTGAGAACAGAGTGACACAAGGAAAAGAAGTGCTTTTAAAAAAGGAGAAGAACAAAGGATATGTAAAAAGACAATTGACACCGTATGCATATCTTTTTCCGACAATTATTTTGCTGTTTATTCTTTTGCTTATACCGATCATTATGGTTGTCTGCTATTCGCTGTATGATAATGTGATTGTTAATAAAAATCCAGTGTTTGTAGGGCTTGAAAACTATAAAACAGTTTTGACGGATCCTAATTTCCATGTGGCAATAAGAAATACGCTATTTTTTGTTGTTGTGAGTATTGTGGCACATATGTTAATCGGAATGATATTCGCACTTGTATTAAACACACGATATCTGGGAAGAAGAACAAAAGGAATTTTCAGAGTCATTTATGCATTGCCTTGGATGTTTACTGCATCTGTTATTGCGATTTTATGGAGAGTAATGCTAGATCCCAATGGTGTCATTAATTATTTGATCCAAACCTTGCATTTAAGTGCGGACACGATTGAATTCCTTGCATCAAGAGATGTTGCTCTGAAATCAGTAACGCTGATTAATATATGGTCAGGTTATCCGTTCTATATGATCAGTATCCTGGCAGGTTTACAAGGAATTTCTATAGATCTATATGAAGCGGCCGCTTTAGATGGTGCTGATTCGATTCAGACATATTTTCGGATTACATTGCCACAGTTAAAACCGATCCTTATCAGTTTGATCATGCTTGATTTTGTGTGGACACTGCAACAATTTGCGCTGATCTGGATGACAACAGGTGGAGGTCCGGTAAATGCGACAGAAACAGTCAGTACCTACATTTACAAGCAGGGATTTAGTAAATATCAGTATTCTTTAGCTTCAACGGGAGCCGTAATCCTTCTGATCTTATGTACGGTCATTGGCATCTTTTATGTCAGACAACAGAAAGCGAGGGATTGAATATGATTGGAAAGAAAAAAGTATGGGTAAAAATTCTGATTGTCATTCTGTTAGCGATAGGTGCAATATGGGCGGGATTTCCGATTTTATGGATGGTATTGAATTCATTCAAACCAAATGCGGAAATTTTTGCATGGCCACCCACATGGATTTCTGAAAATTTTACCTTGGATGCATATAAAGCAATATTTACAAATCCAGAGCAGATTCGTTTCTTTGTGAATAGTTATGTAATTGCAGCATTAGTTGTTGTTCTTACATTGGGAATTGGTATTTTGGCATCTTATGCATTTAGCCGATTTGACTTTCCGGGGAAAAGTGTGATTAATACCATTATTGTTAGTGTGCAGGCGGTTCCGCCAATTACATTACTGATTCCATATTTGAGTTTGATCGTAACTATGAAACTTTACAATACATATGGAGCATTGATATTGACATATTTAATATTTACATTGCCGTATTGTATTTTGATGACAACAGGATATATGAACACGTTGCCAAAAGAGTTGGATGAAGCTGTTATGATCGATGGAGGCTCAAGATCTACAGCACTTTGGAGAATTTTAGTTCCTACAGCAATCCCGGGACTTGTATCGGTTGGGATGTATACCTTTATGCAAGCGTGGAATGAATATTTGTTTGCATTGGCTTTAACAAAAACAAATGATATGAGAACGGTGCCGGTTGGGATTAACTTGCTTATGGGGCAACATTCTTATGAATGGAATCAAATGATGGCGATGAGTGTGCTTGGATCTTTGCCGATTCTAATTTTATTTCTGTTTTTCCAAAGGTATTTTATAGCAGGTATGACAGCAGGCTCCGTAAAGAGTTAGCTTATTTGTAACATGCAAGGAGAGAAAAAGATGGATTTGGAGAAAAGATATGAAGAAGCGTATGAATCGCTTCTGCATGTAGGAAGAGAAAGAAGAGAAAAAAGTCAATATACGGCTATGGGTTATACAAGCAATCTTGATTTGTTGTGTGAGTTTGATGTGAAACGTTTGAATCAATTATTGCAAGAGTATATGACCAATCGTACATTGTCAGATATGAAAACGGTTTCGGTTATCCGAAATGTGGAAGAACTTTTAAGTACAATTGTCTATTACTGCACACGCGGAATAGGAGGAGAAGCGGATGTATTGGATATGGAAATTGTAAAAAGATGTTTCCACTATAAGAAGGGGATGGGAGGAACGGCTGTACAAGCGGCGTTAGCAATTGCTGAAATTGGGTGTGACTCAATTGTACATCTTACAGATGACTCAAAAGATGTGTGTGAAATACTGGAATCCCCTTATGTATATACGGTTTCACAAGGAGAAGAATTGATTCATACAGAAGGTGTAGAACAAACACAGGAGCAAGAAGTGCATTGTATTGTACAGTTCAAAAAGGGAGATATAATCTGTCTTGGAGAAGAGATGATTGAAATACCGTGTTCCAATAGACTGATTCTCACAAAAATAACTGTGAATGAATTTGTGCCGCTTTCAAAACCATATTTGAATTGGATTGAGAAAAATGCAGATTATGTAAGAAGCAATGTTTTATCCAGTTTAAATGCGATTCTGGATCCGATGATATTGAAACAGCGATTAGAAGTTGTGAAAACACATGTAGAAAAATATCGCGCAAACAATACGGAAGGAATTGTGTTTTTTGAAGATGCACACTACCATGATTATGAGATTAGAAAGCTGTGTTTGGAGACGGTATATTCCTGTGTGGATATTGTAAGTCTCAATGAAGAAGAACTCAAATACACACTAGAAGAAATGTGTGATTTTCCGGTGGATATCAATAATATTGTTGCATGTGTAGAAGGAGCAAAATCCATCAGAAAGAAATTTGGCATTCAAAAAGGAGTGATCGTACATACAAAAGATTATTCTATGTATGTGGGAGAGAAATTAAATGCTGATATTGAAAGGGGTCTTATGTATGGCAATATGCTTGCGACAGCAAAAGCTTATGATGGTTGGTATGGAACAAAAGAAACGATCAAAGAAATTTTGAAATTTAATCTTAGTCCTAAAGGAGTAGAAAACTATGGCATAATAGAGAAAAGTAATTATGCAAAAGAAGTTGTACTTGTACCATCAAAATATATAGATAAGCCGAAGTACACAATTGGATTGGGCGATTCATTTGTTGGTGGTGTACAAATGTGCTTTTAGGGAAAATGAATGTTGCTGCACTGGGTTGACAGTGTATATTTATGAAATTAAAATAATAATGAACAGATATGGAGGAAAAACTATGTTAATGAACATGAAAGATATTTTGGCTGTAGCAAAGGAAAATAAGTTTGCGCTTCCGGCATTTAATATTAGTGATTATTCTATGTTTCTTGGGATTATGGATATCTGTGAAGAGACGGATTCACCGGTGATAATCGAGATCCATCCGGATGAATTGAGCTTTATTGGTGAAGAGATGGTAACGGCAATCAAAGAAAAAGCTTATAAATCCTCCGTTCCTGTATGCATCCATCTCGATCACTGTGGAGATTTTGGTAAAATTATATGGGCAATTCAAAGTGGTTTTACATCAGTAATGTTTGATGGTGCACATCTTTCATTTGAAGAAAATATTGCGGGCACAAAGAAGGTTGTAGAAGCAGCCCATCCGGTCAATGTATCTGTAGAAGCAGAACTTGGAACAATTGGTTCATTGGAACCGGAAGACCTGGAAGGTGGTACGGCTCGCATCATTTATACGGATCCAGATGATGCAGCTAAATTTGTGGATGAGACAGGTGTGGATACGTTGGCTATTGCCATTGGAACATGCCATGGACTTTATCCGGCAGGAATGAAACCGGAACTTAAATTGGACATTTTGAAGGAAATTTCAGCGAAGGTAGATGTTCCTCTCGTATTACATGGAGGGTCTAATAATCCAGATAGAGAGATTGGGGAATCAGTTACGCTTGGTATTAATAAGATTAATATTTCTTCTGATATAAAAGCGGCATATTTTGAGAAGATGAGAGAAGTTTTACAAGACAAGAGTTTAAGAGAGCCGAATGTAATTGAACCCGTATGTATGGAGGCTATGAAAGAGGTTGCAAGACATAAATTGGAACTGTTCCAGACAATAGGAAAAGCCTCTTTATATTAAAAATATTTTAAAGAAAAGATAAGAGGTAAGATTTAGTGAGTAAAGTTAAGGCGAATGATGACATTACCAGAAGAGAAGTATTACAGGTGATTAAGGATGAATACGAGAATATTTTTGCCGCTGAAAAGAAGGTTGCAGATTATGTGCTCAAACATCCTGGGCGGACTGTAGAATTAAATGTTTCTGAACTTGCAAAAGCAAGCGGTGTTAGTGATGCTACGGTTGTACGGATGTGCCATCATATTGGTTATACGGGATACTATCAGTTCCGGATTACTTTATCGCGTGATTTAGGTAAGCAACAATATAGCAGCATGGTGTTAAAAGAAGAAGGAGATGCTGTAGAAAAAGTGTTTGGGCGGTATGCGGAAGCTATGTATGCTATAGGAAAACGAATTGATGCGAATGTGATGATTGCAAGTGCTAATTTAGTGAAAAACTGTGCGCATGCTCATATTGTGGTAGTTGGAAACTCTAGTCCTTTGGCACAATATATGGGATTTCGGCTTGGGCGTTTGGGAGTAAGATGTACATATAATGTTGCTTCGGAATATTTTTTGAATCATGTTAATCTTGCAGAAGAACATGATATTGTGATAGCGATTTCGCAATCCGGAATGTCCAAACAGGTAATTAAAGCTGTTGAATTAGGGAAAGAAAAAGGATTGAAATCTATTGCGATAACAGCCTATGCAAGATCTCCGCTTTCATATATAGCAGATTACGTACTTTTGTCGGCAGGAACAGCGGAAGAATTTAACTATTATAAAGAATATGCACACTTAAATGAAACGGCAGTAATTGATGCGCTTCTTAACTTTGTCACAAATGAAGAAATGATTGAGACAAGACATGCAGATAAGCTGGAATTTATTTTGTCAGAGAATAAAATATAATTTTGGCTGAAAGTAGGGAAAGTGCGGGGGATCTCATTCGTAGACAGAAGAGGGGAAATCCCCGCATTTTTGGAATTATGAAATGAGGAATAATAAGTATGAAACGTTCTGATATTAATAAAGTAATTAAAGATATGGAGAATCTGGTGAGGAAACATGGCTTTGAGATGCCGCCGTTTGCTTCGTGGACGCCGGAGGAATGGAAAAGAGTCGGGCGTGAGTATGACGAAATTCGTGATAACAAACTGGGATGGGATATTACTGATTTTGGTTTGGGGAAATTTGAAGAGGTGGGTTTTTCACTGTTTACTATTCGTAATGGAAATAGGAAAATGCCGGATAAGTATCCGAAACCATATGCTGAAAAATTATTGATGCTTTACGAGGGGCAGACAGCAGCAATGCACTATCATATAGCAAAAATGGAGGATATTATCAATCGTGGAGGAAATGATGTTTATATAACGGTATATAATGGAGGACCGAATGGGGAAATATTAGATACGGATGTTACAGTTTACTCAGATGGCAAGAAGGAAGTAGTTTTGGCAGGGACAAAAGTACGACTTCAACCGGGACAAAGTATCACGATCACTCCATATATGTACCACGATTTTATAACACCAAAAACTGGAGGAGCAGTTTTGTTGGGAGAAGTATCGATGTGCAATGATGATGAAAATGATAATTTCTTCTATAATAAAGATGTGGGGCGTTTTCCTGAGATTGTGGAAGATGAGATGCCTTACCGATTGCTTTGCAATGAATATCCAATTGCATGGAAGAATTAAAAGGAATATGAACCAGCAAAGCGGAATGGATACAACTAACAGCACCATGATACAGCAGAGGACTTGATAGGTCAGAAACTACATTGTTTTTGGAAATGGAAAAGTTCGAGAAAAGATGCAGTAAATATGAATTTGACAAAGGATGATAATGTGATAAAAAAGTTCAATAGGATTGAAGGCAGATGCATAGAAAAAATATATGGGCAAGATAGATTCGGATATTCTCAGTCTGATTTTGAAGATTTGTATGATTTGATTAAATGGGCTGAACAAGGAGGATATCAAGGTTCTGAATTACGGTTTTATGATTTTCATACTGGGGAGGTATACAAACCTTTTGATAAGAAAAGAAATGTTGTCTATGGTGCACCTGTATATGTAGAGAAATTTTTATATTTTCTACAGGGGGATTATGATAAGAAAAAAGTAACTTTATACAGATATATTCCGGAAAAGGTTTTGGAAAAGGTTACAGAATTAAACATGGAAGAAGTGAATTTGTACAACTTGGCAATCATTGGTAATCCTCTCTATATTATTAGTCAGGATAATGAAGATGGGTTTCGGTGCTACTATCCAGAAAAAATTTCATTTCCGCTTCAAGAACGAGAGTCCGTTGTTTTGATAGAGGATGAAAAGGTTTATTTAGAGGAATGGGTAGAAGAAGGTTGGGATGAGGAAAAGGATTGCGCAACTGATGCGTATCAATACTATAATAAAATTATCATAAAGAATTTTGAAGGCAATACAATTTCGGAGGAGATTGGATGTTTAAATAAATCTGCAAATGGAGATTGGTGGGTTTCGTAAATTCCAGTAATGTGAAGATTTGAAATTTGTGGAGGTGTTGAAATTTAAATGATTTCTTGAAAAGGTTAGGAGACCAAGAAAAGATATTCCACTCAATAGGCAGATAGCTGAAACAACAGGAATAATCCTTTTTGGGTTTGCACTTGGTGTCTTGCGGAAATGGATGGTATAGCTGCAAATGCTTTCCCAGTGGTAATACAGCAACTTATATTATGCTCGTGAGATAAATTTTCGATAATTCAAAGATACCGTGTGATTTCATTGGGAATAAATCGAAAATCAGAGTGGAGTATGTAGAAATACATGCTCTGCTCTTTTTATGATATAGGAAATTCCTTCGGAATCCTATATCATAAAAAACACACTTCGTGTGGGGATGCGCAGCTCGCGGCAAGGAGTTTATTACTTCGTAACCGCTCGCGCGCAGATTGCACAGTTGTGCAATCTTTTTAAATCAAAAATCAAAAAAGCGCTTGACATAGGACAAGAAAAGGCGGTTTTTCGTGTGATTTTGAGAACGTTCCTTGATGTCAAGCGTTTTTGAAAATGTCCCGAAATAATTAAAAGATTTGCACCGGATT
>QFCH01001853.1_pt1 | contig 15650 bp, 7 predicted proteins | sample 5346071 | NCBI WGS metagenome assembly QFCH01 (sample SAMN09062255, study PRJNA434731) | Human gut metagenome, whole genome shotgun sequencing project. | isolation source: stool timepoint B chromium assembly | host: Homo sapiens | collected 2015
TGTCAGAACCTTTGTTGTTTCCTGGAAGGATGCAGCAGACAGGAAGGAGTTGGTAGCCAGGGAAGCTTTTGTAATACCAAGCATCACCTGTGTACCTTCTGCCGGACGTTTGCCTTCTTCAATCAGGTTTTCATTGATTTCGTCAAAGTCCAGAACATCAACCAGTGTTCCCGGCAGGTAGGATGTATCACCGTTATTTTCAATACGAATCTTCTTAAGCATCTGACGTACAATAACCTCAATATGCTTGTCATTGATTTCTACACCCTGCAGACGGTAAACGCGCTGAACTTCCTGAATCATATAATCCTGAACAGCACGAACGCCCTTGATCTTCAAGAGGTCGTGAGGATTAATACTACCTTCTGTCAGTTCATCACCGGCTTCAAGAACCTGATTATCTGTAACCTTAATACGTGAACCATAAGGGATCAGGTAAGCTTTTGTTTCACCTGTTTCGTTATTTGTTACAATAACTTCACGTTTTTTCTTTGTATCTTTAATCGTTGCAATACCGCCGAATTCTGCAATGATTGCAAGTCCCTTCGGCTTTCTTGCCTCAAAAAGTTCCTCGACACGAGGAAGACCCTGTGTGATATCATCACCGGCAACACCGCCGCTGTGGAATGTACGCATGGTCAGCTGTGTACCAGGTTCACCGATGGACTGAGCCGCAATAATACCAACAGCTTCACCAACCTGTACGGCAGAACCTGTAGCCATATTGGCGCCGTAACATTTGGCACATACGCCGATATGAGACTTACAGGACAGCACTGTACGAATCTTAACCTTTGTAAGTCCTGTCTTGGCAACTCTTGCCGCACGTTTTGGTGTAATCATGTGGTTCGCCTTAACCAGAACTTCTCCGGTTTCAGGATCCACAATATCCTCTGCAGCATAACGGCCTGTCATACGGTCTTCAAGACTTTCAATCACCTCGCGGCCATCGGTAAATGCCTCGATCCACATACCCGGAATCGGCTTGCCTTCTTCACAGCAGTCTGTTTCACGAATAATCAGATCCTGAGATACGTCAACCAGACGTCTTGTCAGGTAACCGGAGTCAGCTGTACGCAGCGCTGTATCGGACATACCTTTTCTGGCCCCGTGGGCAGAAATAAAGTATTCCAGAACGTCCAGACCTTCACGGAAGTTGGACTTAATCGGCAGCTCAATGATTCGTCCCGATGTATCGGCCATCAAACCACGCATACCGGCCAGCTGCTTGATCTGCTGATTGGAACCACGGGCACCGGAGTCAGCCATCATGTAAATATTATTATATTTATCCAGGCCGTTAAGCAGCGCACTTGTCAGTTTATCATCGGTTTCCTTCCAAGTTTCTACCACAGCTTTGTAACGTTCTTCTTCGGTTACAAGACCACGGCGGAAGTTCTTTGTAATAGAATCAATGGTTTTCTCGGCATTGGCCAGAAGGTCTTTCTTCTCCTCAGGTACAGTCATATCGGAAATGGATACAGTAATCGCACTTCTTGTGGAATACTTATAGCCGGTCGCCTTAATGGCATCCAGCACCTCGGCCGTATTTGTCGCACCATGAGTATTAATACATTTATCAATAATTTTCTTTAACTGTTTCTTTCCTACAAGGAAATCAATTTCAGGAAGCAGCGCATTTTCAGGGTTGCTCCGGTCTACAAATCCAAGATCCTGAGGAATAATTTCATTGAAAATCAAACGTCCCAGAGTGATATCCACAATTCTGGAAATCTTTTCTCCGTTGACAACGCCTTCACGGCGGACTTTAATTCTTGAATGTAAAGTAATGACCTTATTTTCATAGGCAAGAATGGCTTCGTTAATACTCTTGAAGAACTTGCCCTCTCCGATATCGCCTGGTTTATCCAAGGTCAGATAATAAATACCAAGAACCATATCCTGTGAAGGAACGGCTACAGGCGCACCGTCAGACGGTTTTAACAGGTTGTTTGGTGAAAGCAGAAGGAATCGGCACTCTGCCTGAGCTTCCACAAACAGCGGTACATGGACAGCCATCTGGTCACCGTCAAAGTCAGCGTTAAACGCTGTACAAACAAGGGGATGCAGTTTAATCGCCTTACCTTCGACAAGGATCGGTTCAAATGCCTGAATACCAAGTCTATGCAGTGTCGGCGCACGGTTTAACATAACCGGATGTTCTTTAATCACATCTTCCAGCACATCCCATACTTCCGGCTGAAGACGTTCAACCATCTTCTTTGCTGATTTAATGTTATGAGCCAATCCGCTGCTTACAAGCTCTCTCATAACAAACGGCTTAAACAGCTCAATCGCCATCTCCTTTGGAAGACCGCACTGGTAGATCTTCAGCTCAGGGCCAACGACAATAACGGAACGTCCGGAGTAGTCAACACGCTTACCTAAAAGGTTTTGACGGAAACGTCCCTGCTTACCTTTAAGCATATCGGACAAAGATTTAAGCGCACGGTTACCCGGGCCTGTCACAGGTCTGCCGCGGCGTCCATTATCGATCAGGGCGTCAACCGCTTCCTGGAGCATACGTTTTTCGTTGCGAACAATAATATCCGGAGCGCCCAGTTCCAGAAGACGTTTTAAACGGTTGTTTCTGTTAATAATTCTTCTGTACAGATCGTTAAGGTCAGACGTTGCAAAACGTCCGCCGTCCAGCTGAACCATTGGACGGATGTCCGGCGGAATAACCGGAATAACATCCAGAATCATCCATTCCGGACGGTTTCCTGAACCTCTGAAAGCTTCCACAACTTCCAGACGTTTAATGATTCTGGCCCGTTTCTGACCGGAGGCATCCTTAAGATCTCTCTTTAAGGTTTCGGCATCCTTATCCAGGTCAATGGCTTTTAACAGCTCCTGGATGGATTCCGCGCCCATACCGACGCGGAATGTATTGCCATATTTATCATAAGCATCTCTGTATTCTTTTTCAGAGAGCACCTGCTTAACCTGAAGATCTGTATTTCCCTTATCAAGTACAACATAAGAAGCAAAATACAGAACCTTTTCAAGGTTTCTCGGAGACATATCAAGGATTAAGCCCAGGCGGCTGGGAATTCCCTTGAAATACCAGATATGGGAAACCGGCGCTGCCAGTTCAATATGTCCCATTCTTTCACGACGAACGCTGGATTTTGTAACCTCAACACCACAGCGGTCGCAGACCACGCCTTTGTAGCGGATCTTTTTATATTTGCCACAGTGACACTCCCAGTCCTTACTGGGTCCGAAAATCTTTTCACAGAAAAGACCGTCTTTTTCCGGCTTCAGTGTTCTGTAGTTAATCGTCTCCGGCTTCTTAACTTCGCCGTGAGACCATTCTCTGATTTTATCCGGTGAGGCCAGACCAATTTTGATCGCGTCAAAAGTCATTGGCTGGTAAGCTTCATTTTTAACTGTTTCAGACATACATGGCTCTCCCTTCTTTAGTCATCTAAGTCGGAATTACTGTCAAAAAGGGCATCGAGATCATCATAATCATCCTCGTCGCTGTCCTCTTCCACATCGATCAATTCATCATTATCAATAACCTGCTGTTTATGAACATAATCGCCCATGGAGTCGTCCTCATAATCAAAGTTTGACTCACCACTCATAAAGTCTGCCATTTCATCATTGCCGTAATCCACGTTTTCACCGATGTTAACTTCTGTCTGGTCATCACGCAGCACACGGATATCCAGAGCCAGGGACTGCAGCTCTTTGAGCAATACCTTAAAGGATTCAGGAATACCAGGTTCGCTGACATTTTCACCTTTGATAATGGCTTCATAGGTTTTCACACGGCCGGTAACATCATCGGACTTGAATGTAAGGATTTCCTGAAGGGTGTAGGATGCACCATAGGCTTCCAGGGCCCAAACCTCCATCTCTCCGAAACGCTGTCCGCCAAACTGTGCCTTACCGCCCAGCGGCTGCTGTGTAACAAGGGAGTACGGACCGGTTGAACGGGCATGGATTTTATCATCAACAAGATGATGCAGTTTCAGGTAATGCATGCATCCAACGGTTACAGGATTGTCAAACTCCTCACCTGTACGTCCGTCACGCAGCTGGATCTTACCTGTTCTGCTGATTGGAACGCCTTTCCACTCTTCTCTGTGGGCTTTATTTTTATCAAGGTATTCATATACACCAGGATTAAGCTTGGACTGCCATTTTTCGGTGAATACATCCCATTCATCGTTGGCATAATCATTCGCCAGCTCCAGTGTATCCATAATATCAATTTCGTTGGCACCGTCAAATACCGGTGTCTCAATCTTAAATCCGAGAACTTTTGCGGCCAGACCCAGATGGACTTCAAGGACCTGTCCGATATTCATACGTGAAGGCACGCCCAGAGGGTTAAGTACAATATCAAGCGGACGTCCGTTTGGTAAAAACGGCATATCTTCCACCGGAAGTACACGGGAAACAACACCCTTGTTACCATGACGGCCGGCCATCTTATCACCAACGGAAATCTTACGTTTCTGAGCAATATAAACACGTACGCACTCATTTACTCCAGGTGACAGCTCATCTCCGTTTTCTCTTGTAAATACTTTGGCATCCAGAATAATACCATAAGCACCATGCGGTACTTTCAGAGATGTATCACGAACCTCGCGGGCCTTTTCACCGAAAATAGCGCGAAGCAGTCTTTCCTCGGCAGTCAGCTCAGTTTCACCCTTCGGTGTTACCTTACCTACAAGAATATCTCCGGCACGAACTTCAGCCCCCACGCGGATAATTCCCCGTTCATCCAGGTTTTTAAGTGCGTCATCGCCCACACCTGGTACATCTCTTGTAATTTCTTCAGGTCCAAGTTTTGTATCTCTGGCTTCAGCCTCATACTCTTCGATATGGATGGATGTATAAACATCGTTCTGAACCAGTTTTTCACTGAGCAGAACCGCATCCTCGTAGTTATAGCCTTCCCATGTCATGAAACCGATCAGAGGATTCTTTCCCAGCGCCAGCTCGCCCTGGTAAGTGGACGGACCGTCGGCCAGCACATCCCCGGCCATAACTCTGTCACCCTTGAACACAATCGGTCTCTGGTTATAGCAGGCACCCTGGTTGCTTCCAACGAATTTCAGAAGCTTATACCGGTCTCTGCTGCCGTCATCGGCTTTCACAACAATTTCTTTTGCAGAAGAAATTTCCACAGTACCGTTGCGTCTGGCAACCACACAGACACCAGAGTCTACTGCTGCCTTGCCTTCCATACCGGTTCCGACAATCGGAGAATCCGTGAGCATCAAAGGCACTGCCTGACGCTGCATGTTAGATCCCATGAGGGCACGGTTGGCATCGTCATTTTCAAGGAAAGGAATCATGGATGTAGCTACTGAAAATACCATCTTCGGCGATACGTCCATCAGATCCACCTTGGATTTCTGGAACTCGGAAGTTTCTTCACGGTAACGTCCGGAAACGTTATTTCCGATAAAGTAACCGTCATCATCCAGCGGCGCATTTGCCTGTGCGACAGTGTAGTTATCTTCCTCATCAGCTGTCAGATAGACAACCTCATCTGTAACCCTGGGGTTCTTTGGATCGGACTTATCCAGCTTTCTGTATGGGGCTTCGATAAATCCGTATTCATTAATACGTGCATAGGTTGCCAGAGAGTTGATCAGACCGATATTCGGACCTTCAGGAGTCTCAACAGGACACATTCTTCCGTAATGGGTATAGTGAACGTCACGGACTTCGAAACCGGCACGATCACGGGACAGACCGCCAGGTCCCAGAGCAGACAGACGTCTCTTATGTGTCAGCTCGGACAACGGGTTATTCTGGTCCATAAACTGGGACAGCTGGGAACTTCCAAAGAATTCCTTTACAGCAGCAGTCACCGGTTTAATATTAATCAGAGACTGCGGTGAAATACCCTCAAGATCCTGAGTTGTCATACGTTCACGAACAACACGTTCCATTCTGGATAAACCGATACGGTACTGGTTCTGAAGCAGTTCGCCAACGGCACGGATACGACGGTTGCCCAGATGGTCAATATCATCATCTGTACCAACCCCGTATTCAAGATGCATGTTGTAGTTAATAGAAGCCAGAATATCTTCTTTTGTAATATGCATCGGCACGAGCTCATGAACATTTTTGCGGATGGCATTTTTAATATCTTCGATATCATCAAACTCATCCAGAATCGCTTTCAACGCCGGATAGTAAACAAGCTCTGTAACACCCAGTTCTCTTGGATCCACATCCACATAAGCAGATAAATCCACGGCCAGGTTAGAGAGAACCTTTACCACACGACCTTCTTCACTCTGAACAAATACAGCAGGAATCGCCGCATTCTGAATGGCAATGGCCAGTTCCTCTGTGATCACTGTACCGGCTTCAGCCAGGATCTCGCCTGTAGATGTATCAATCACATCTTCAGCCAGCACACAGTTTTTAATACGGAACTTAAAGGCCAGCTTTTTATTAAATTTATAACGTCCAACCTTTGCCAGATCATATCTTCTTGGATCAAAGAACATGGCATTGATCAGGCTTTCCGCACTTTCCACGGATAAAGGCTCGCCTGGACGGATTTTCTTGTAAAGTTCCAGAAGACCATCCTGGTAGTTATCGGATGTATCTTTTGCAATACTTGCCAGAATCTTTGGTTCTTCACCAAACAAATCAATGATTTCCTGATTTGTTCCGATACCGAGCGAACGGATCAGAACCGTGATCGGCACTTTACGTGTACGGTCTACACGTACATAGAAAACATCATTGGAATCGGTTTCGTATTCCAGCCATGCACCACGGTTAGGAATAACGGTACAGGAGTATAACTTCTTACCGATCTTATCATGGCCGATTCCATAGTAGATACCCGGCGAACGAACAAGCTGGCTGACAATAACACGCTCGGCACCATTAATCACAAATGTACCTGTAGCTGTCATAATCGGCAGTTCGCCCATAAAAATTTCATGTTCGTTAATATCACCTGTCTCTTTATTGATCAGGCGAACTCTAACTTTCAGCGGCGCAGCATAAGTTGCGTCACGTTCCTTACATTCTTCAATGCTATACTTAACATCATCTTCGCATAAAGTGAAGTCTGTGAATTCAAGACTTAAATGTCCGCTGTAATCAGCGATTGGAGATATATCATCAAAAACTTCTTTCAGACCTTTTTCAAGAAACCAATTATAGGAATTTTTCTGAACTTCAATAAGGTTTGGCATCTGAAGGACTTCTTTTCGATGAGAATAGCTCATACGGATGCCTTTTCCGGCTTTGACTGGTTTAATTCGACTGCTATTCATTGACGTTTTTCACCCCTTAAATCGTTGTGTGCGAGTTACTGTGAAAATCCCGGAAAACACAGGGTTTCCGGTACTCACTGTGCAGGTTTACGATGCCCTTAGACGGGCGATTAGCCTATGTCCCCACACTAATGTCAGTTTATTATTCTAACACAATATTCCAGAAACTGTCAAGGTGTTTTTTCTTATGTTTATACGTTTTCTGTTTATATGTCTCCTCAAATAAAAAAACCATGATCTTTCAGGGCGGCAGTTGGCCCGCCGTTCAAAGCACATGGTTTTTTCATTTATATTAATCTTAGCTTCATCTCAAGGCATCTCTTTCTCATATTATTCCTGTATGGCTTTTTTCTTCCAGCGTCCGCCTTTGTAAAAGAGTGCCGTCAAAATTGCGCCGATGAGCCAGCTTCCCAGAAGAGATATAAAAATACATTCCGGAATACCGCCAGGATTCTGCGCTGATCTGGTCAGATAAGCAATACCATATGCCAGAGGGACTCGGATGACAACCGTTGTAATCAGAGAAATCCACATGGGTGTCATCGTGTCGCCTGCCCCCCGCATCACCCCTGATAAAGACTGGGTCACAGCCATGGCAATATAGCCGACCGCAATGATCTGCATCATATGCATGCTTAAATCCACCAACTCAGAAGTCTCGGTAAAAATACTCATAAGATTCCGCCCAAAAAGAAGAATCAAAGCCGTAATAATCCCGGATGTCATAACCGCAATCAAGGTTCCCTGGCGAGCCCCTTTATGTACCCTGTCATAACGTCTGGCACCCACATTCTGACCTGCATAAGTGGTCATGGCCGTACCAAAAGAAAAATTAGGCATCATGGCAAACCCGTCCACACGCATAATAATGACATTGGCAGCAATCAGCATTTCCCCGAAACTGTTTGTCAGTGACTGAACAACAATCATGGCCACTGAAAATATAGCCTGGGTAACGCCTGACGGGAGTCCCAGCTTAATAATAATGCCCACATATTTTTTCTGAGGCACCAGGAAACGGCACTTCAGATCAAAGACAGCCTTCATATTCATCAGTTTAATCAGACACAAAACAGCCGAAATGCTTTGAGCAATCACCGTTGCCAGCGCAACGCCGGATACACCCATATTAAATTTTGCCACAAATACAATATCCAGCACAATGTTGAGCACCGTAGCCACAAGAAGATACAGCAGTGCCGACAGAGAATCGCCCATGCCTCTTAAAATACCACTCAGTATATTATAATAGATCATCCCGGCAATCCCATACAGCATAATATTCAGGTAGGATGCACACCAGTCCATAATAGATTCCGGCGTATTTAAAAGACTCAAAAGAGGACGGGTCAGTACGGGGCCGATGATCATGATGATCACTGCAGCAATGGCAGAAATCGTGATACAATTTCCAATAGTTCTGGATAAATCCTCCCTGGCCTTTGCGCCAAAATACTGAGATACCATAATCCCTGCACCTGCAGAAATACCGATAAACAGCACCAACATAAGATTCATAATGGGCGATGCGCTTCCGACCGCCGCCAGCGCATTATCCCCAACATAGCGCCCCACCACGATACTATCCACTGTATTATACATCTGCTGCGCCACATTTCCCACCAGCATTGGCACAGCAAAAAGTACGATCTGCTTCCACGGCGTTCCGATGGTCATATCCGTAGCAGTAAACATATTTTTCAATTTTCCCATAAAATCCCACTCCTCATTTGTAATCTGGTGAAAAAATCCTGCCAAAAACACCCCAAACAAAAAACACCCTGTCCATAAATAAATATGGACAGGGACCTTATCTTTTGTATTCTGAATCAAAGCTTTCATAAAATCTATGTAAACTTTTCAAATCTCTGATTCTTATCTTTTGTTTGCTTGAACTCTTGTCCTTTGTAAATTGTAAAGTGTCTTATCTTTTGTGACATCTTTATTATAGCAAAGAAACCAGAATCCGGCAATACCTAATTTATCGAACGTCTTTGTCAATCGGTTCAACCTTCAGAGCAATCATAGCGATCAGACCAACAATCGCCAGAACAAACATTGTCTGGTATGCAGTCATGTAGCTTGCGTTTGTACCGATAATACCTACAACGGTAATACCTACACCTGTCATGATGGAGTTCAGAGGCTGAATAACACGGAATGCGTTCTGGAAATCATAACGTCCCCAGATTGCAGATGTGCATGAAACCATCATATTGGAAGATCCGCCCAGCATAACAGCCAGCAACGGAAGGGAAAGGTAATGCAGCGGTGTAACGGATGTCAGGTTAAAGCCTACAGCGATCACAGCTAAAACATTTACAATGATTCCGGCAGTCTTTGTACCGAATTTTGTATCAATAAAGCCGACAAACATAGAACCCGGAATGGCGATCACACCGGCAATACCAAGCATACCAAAAATCTGAGGCATCTGATAGCCCTGCTCCATAAATTTACCAACAAAGTTGGACATAATACCCATGGACAGGAAACCTGTAATACCAACAGCGATCCAGAGAATCCACATACGTCCTGTAGAAAGACATTTGCCTACAGTCCATTTGGAAGTTTTCAGGTAATTAAGATTGGCTTCATGTTCTTTCTTTGCAGCTTCAAAATCATAGTCTTTATCATTATCCGGATATGCGCCTTTTTCTTCAGGGAAATCCTTAACAAAGGCAAAAATAATAATACCAGCAGCCAAAGCAATCACAGCAATGAAAATGTAATAAGCACTGATACCCATTTTTCCCACAAAAGTACTGCAGACAGCTGTTGTTGTTGCAGCGGAAAGAGGGAAGCCTGCTGTACAGATACCCATAGCCACACCACGTTTCTTAGGGAACCAGTAAGCAATAACCTGGAAGCTTAACAGCATGGCGCAGGCCAGTGTTAATGTATAGCATCCAAGGTAACCGATCGCATAGATTGTTACGCTGTGCGCCTGAGACCAGATCAGTGAGAACACACCTGCAAGAATCATGGAAACGCCCCATGTTTTGCTGGCTGTTTTCAGGCTCATGATTTTTCCGAGAATAATTGAACCAACAATACCAAATACAGTGGCAATTGTTGACATCGAATACAGTACGTTTGTATTTAAGCCCATTTCCCCAAAAACACCGATCGTTACATTTAATGAATCCGATGTTAATGCAGAATATACATAACATGATACAAATGCCAAAAGGACAATCACAATACCTTTTGCACCAAGATTAAATGAATTTGATTTTTTATTCATTTTACAACCTCCATTTACCAACCTTAATAAAGTTTTCCAATGCAGACAGCACCCCCAAAAGGGCACAGTCATCCATTGGTCCTCCCTGTTTTTAAATATCTGATCAGATCCATCGCGACATGATATCAGTATATATGACAAAAAGTATCCTGTCAATCGAATTATAACGCATAATTATAACTATAATATATAATGCCATTCCAATATTGTTATAACTAATAAGCGATGTTTTCCATTATTATTGTTCTTATTTTAGTACAATTTGTACAAATTCATCTATCGAAAATAATTTTGGCAATTTGGAGGCAGTTTAATTTCATAAAATCATATAGAATCAGCAAAAAAGCAGCGGTATACGGACAAGAGAAACATTTCATGCTCCTATTGGCCGTATACCGCCGTTTTTTACATCTATTTTTTCAATCTTTGTTCCATATATTGATGGGCGTTATTTTCAAAGGTATCATCCAGTGCCTCCAGCGTCAGATTCGGATATTTACGCAGCAGGGCTGTCTTCAAAATCAGATCCGCCAATTTAGGATTTTTAGGAAGCAGCGATCCATGGCTGTAGGACGCAAACACATTTTTATAGCGCGCACCTTCTGTGCCGTCCTGACCGTTATTTCCGTTACCGGATAAAACCTTTCCCATAGGGCGCACTTTAGAGCCAAGAAAAGTTTTGCCAGAATGATTTTCAAAACCCACAACCGTCAGGCCTTCATCGCTGTCATCCAGCTGAAACATATAATTTCCAATCATTCGTTCCTTATGGCCGACCGTATACAGATCCAGGGCCCCGATAAAATCACACTGCTGACCGTCCCATGTCTTATAATACGCGCCAAGCATCTGATAACCGCCGCAGATGGCCAGAAATACCTTTTCATCCTCCACAGCGGCACGAATCTGCTGTGCTTTTCCCGCTGCCAGGTCTTTAAGCAATACACCCTGCTCAAAATCCTGTCCACCGCCGATAAAAAACAAATCATATGCCTCATAATCCAGAGCATCACCTACCGAAATTCCTGTAACCTCGGTCTCAATCCCCCGCCACTGCATACGTTTTTCCATGCATATAATATTTCCCCGGTCACCGTACAGATTCAGGATATCCGGATATAAATGACAGATTTTCAATTTATACATAAGCCACCTCTATTCCCAAAATTCCTTGAATCCAAACTTTTTACTGATCTTTTCACGAATATCCAGCATGGCCGTATAGGTAGGCATCACATATACCGGTGCATTCTGAAGCGCCATCTGTTCAATCAGCTGATCATAATCCTTGATCACCCGAAGCTTGTCAAGGGGCAGACCTGCATACTTAAAACGCATCGCCATCTCATCTGTCCGCCGCCCGGTAACCCATATGCCGGTCAGCTTGTCCTGAATATCACAAAGCTTTTCAAAGTCCACATCCCAGATCCAGGAAATATCCGTGCCGTCTGCATAACGGTCATTGAGCGCCACCACAAAAAGCGAAGGCTGCGTCGTATTGCTGAGGAAGTTCAGCACCTGGTTGCAGCCCGCAGGATTTTTAATGAGAATCATCCGGATATCGGTTCCGTCGATCGTAAACTTTTCCATACGCCCGAAACCACACTCAAAGCTGCTCAGACCATGAATGATGACCGCATCCTTTAGTCCCAGCACATAACCGGCCGCTACAGTGGCAATCGCGTTATAAATATTATAGCCGCCTGGAAGGTTAATGGTCGCTGTATAGGTTTTTCCATTAAGCCGAATTCGGATGGTGGACGAATCTGCATTACTCTCCACCACGTTTTCCACAGCAACTGTTGTATCCGGACGATGATATCCACAATTGGGGCAGCGAAATCCACCAAGATGTCCATAGGTTACATAATCATAGACATATTCTGTCTTACATCGAATACAGTATGGGGCATCGGAAACCTCTTCCACTCTGTTTTTGTAAATTTCGCTTTCCACGCCATAATAGACAATCTTGTTTTGAATTTCATCAGCCATGGATACAGAAAGCGAATCATCGGCATTCAGGCACACCGTGGCATTGGGTGAATTTTTAATTCCTGTGAGAATACTGTTTAAAGTATGGGTGACTTCCCCATAACGGTCCAGCTGATCACGGAATACATTTGTTACAACAACGCACTTGGCGTCTACATATCTGCTAACCATTTTAAAGGCCGCTTCGTCACATTCCACAAGAGCGACATCGTATTTATTTTTACCTCCCAGTGTAGAATTCATCGCAAATTCCGCCGTAATACCCGAAAGCATATTTGCGCCTGATTTGTTAGCAAAATATCGGATTCCTGAATCAGCAAGACTTTTTTCAATCATACGTGACGTCGTCGTTTTCCCATTCGTACCTGTCACAATAATTGTCGTTACATTTTGGGCAAGCACACCGAGAAGCTTTGGATAAAGGCGCAGCGCCACACGCCCCGGAACATTAGTTCCGCCTTTTCCCAGCTTTCTTAAGATTAAACGCGTCATTTTACATGCTGCTACTGAAATAAATGTTCTGATTTTCATACCTGAGATTATAGCATACAGGTGGTGATAAAACAAGACGCCAACACGACTCATCCTCTAAGAATTCGCTCCATAGGCCATCCTTTTGCCAGCTCATCGATTAACTTATCCAGATAACGTATCTCCTGCATTAAAGGCTCTTCAATGTCCTCCACACGCACACCGCAAATACGCCCTTTAATTTGCTTTCGATTAGGGTTCAGATGTGGTGCATGAGTAAAAAACGCTCCATAACTTACAGCGCAGTCAATGGCGTTTCGGATATCTTCGTTTTTATATCCTGTCAGCCAGCATATAATTTGATCAACCTCGTCTCCGGTTCTTCCCTTTTTCACAGCCTTATTTACAAGCAAAGGATAGATCTTTGCAAAGGTCATTCCATATACTTTTTCAAAACTCATAATTCCTCCCAATGGTATGCATTTTACTGCAAGCTTTCGTGAGCACGGATAAACTCTATATTGGCCAGCTCATAGTCATTAAAAATATCCATAATCTGAACATCAAACACTTCCGGTGCCACGGTTCCCTGATACCAGCTTTTTTCATTAAAATATGCCTGTATCTCGGGATTACTAAACAGACGGCCATGGCGGGCGTATATTTCGTTGCGGGCCATTAAAAGCTGCCAGGCATCCATTCCCTCAAGGTCTTCCTCTGTCAGATAACGGCTGTCGCTGTCTTTAAATACAAATTCTGTCTCAGCATCCGGGTCCGGATCTGCTGTGTCTCCACCTGCTGTACCGTTATCGGCCAAACCGCTGCCGCCTGCCGATTCACCTGAAACCGGCGCATTCCCATCTCCGTCAGAATCGGCATTCGCCGCGCCTTCGACAACACGGTCACTGATTTCCCTGGCCTGCTTCTGCCACGCATCGGCGGTCTCCAAAGCCTGTTTGTACTGTCCTGAAAGCATTTGCTCATTCATCTGATTTTCCAGAGTCTTTAATCGTTCAAGATCCTCAAGCGTTGCTTTTGTCAGATCCATTTGAGCAACAGACGCTTTGATTCCGTCAATTCGATCCTCATTTTCTCTGCAAAGTGCCTGCACAAAATCCTCCAAAGACTGACTAAGCGTGTCATAATCACTGACACTGACATCTGCTGCTGCAGCTGCTGCTTCATTCATTAACCGTTCCCATTGTTTTCGATCATTGGCTGAAAGGTCATAATTTTCATCCAATGTCTCATATTTTGTTTGCAGTGCCAAAAACTGCCCAGATAACTCAGAAATTTCAGACGCAGCCTTAATCAGGGCATCTATATCCTGATCCAGGGCATCAAATGAACCATACTTTTTATTTTTCACCGCCTGAATACAAGTCTCATATAATTCTTTAACCTGTTTCTGAAGCTTACTGTCCGGAATATCATTTAAAAGCTGCAATTGTTGTGTGCTCTGCTCAAAAGCATCCAGTGCAGTACGGTTTGCCCTTTGCTTTTGCATCAGCCAAAACGCCGATACGGCCGTCAGGCAAAGCACGGCACACCCAATCACAATACCGGTTCTGCGTCTGCGTCTGGGCAGGACATCCCGGGGCTGAGCCTTTTCTTGCGGATCGTCGGTCACATCTCCGGGAAAATCAGCCGGCGCCCTCTCCGGTACTTCTGGTGTCCCTTCCTGATGGTCTGATGGCATCTCCGAAACCTCCGGCGGCGCCTTCAAAACGTTTACAGGCGCTTCCTGCGTCTCCACAGATGCTTCCTGCGTCTGGGCAGGTGTCTCCTGAGCTTCTACAGGCTCGGTCAGTAAATGGTTTACATAGGCTTCTACCTCCGCAAAATATTCATCCACAGGCTTTGGTTTCAGCTGTTCGGCCGATACAGACGGCCTTGTGTTCAGTATATCTTCCAAATTGGCGCCATTTAAATTTTCACTGCGCTTGGCGCCGCAATTTTTACATATGAATTCCTCTGTTTCAAGTTCTCTGCCGCATTCAGGGCAACGCATAACTTCCCTGCCACTCTAAATGTAATTAAATATACGCACAAGTTCTTCTACACACCACAGTCGTTCATTCTCAAATCAGGCTTGCTTTGTATATTTGCTCTTTGAGTGGTCTCTCCTTTCTTCAAATTTTCATACTTACGGGAAAGTCTTCTCTGTTCCCGAATAAATTGTCGTTCAAGTTTCTTTAATTTTGCCGACTTATTTATATTTTTATATATTTATCCATTGGAGACAACGGCAAATTCTTTAGCAAACAGGGCTTTGCCCTAACAACAAAAAGCTGCGACTGTATCAGTCGCAGCTTTAACTAATTCACGTTCAGTCGTTAAAGACGTCCAATTATTTAATTGTAACTTTAGCGCCTTCAGCTTCGAATTTAGCTTTGATTTCTTCAGCTTCTTCTTTGCTAACGCCTTCTTTAAGAACCTTAGGAGCGCCATCAACAGCGTCTTTAGCTTCTTTCAGACCAAGACCTGTGATTTCACGAACAACTTTGATAACTTTAACTTTGTTTGCGCCAACTTCTGTTAACTCAACATCAAACTCTGTCTTTTCTTCTTCAGCTGCTGCGCCAGCACCTGCTGCTGCTACAACAACACCTGCTGCTGCAGATACACCAAATTCTTCTTCACATGCTTTTACTAATTCG
>QFCH01002285.1_pt1 | contig 15615 bp, 15 predicted proteins | sample 5346071 | NCBI WGS metagenome assembly QFCH01 (sample SAMN09062255, study PRJNA434731) | Human gut metagenome, whole genome shotgun sequencing project. | isolation source: stool timepoint B chromium assembly | host: Homo sapiens | collected 2015
AGCCGCCCTCACCTCGCCCTGGGCGGAATCACACCGCAACAAGCAGAAAACAAACACACAACAACACGAAAGAAAGCGGCCTAAAAAACCCTACACAAAACCCGGGACTTGACATGCAGTGCCCCCGTGCTTGTGGCGGTTGTGGCGGCTGTCGGGGTTGCGGGGGTCTTCTGTGCTTGAGTTGTCTTCCGCTTGGGTTGTCTTCCGGGCTTGGGGTGTCTTCTGCTTGGGGGTCTTCCGTCTGCTGGGCTTGGGCTGTCTTCTGCTTGGGCTGTCTTCTGCTTGGGGGCACTTCGTGGTGCCTTTGTGGCGTCTCATGTTGTGGTTCCTCAGAAATGTCGCACGTAATTCCCCGACATGTATTTCAAACATTGAAATCACATCGTTGGAATTGCAACGTTTTCGGGGTGCTGCACAAAGTTCGGGTACCCGAATTACGTGCGAGTTTTGATTGATGAGGCACCCAAGGCGAACTCCTTTGTGCGGTCGTCGGCCCACGACACTGTCCACAATCCCCGGGACACTTCGAACACCACCCCCACACCCCAAAATGCGAAGAGCCACATAACCCAACCTGAAGGACACAAAACGATTACACCACTCCACAGGACTTGACCTGCAGCAGTCCCACATTGCTAACATTGAACCATGGGATCACTTGAAGACGAAGTTCGCCGTGAAATCGTAGAAGAAGGTATGCGCAAGCGCGCTGGGGAAAGATATTTTAACGTATCCGACCATCCAGCGCTTAGTGAATTTAAAGAACTTTTGAGAAAATATAAAGTCCCTCCTGTAAGATTCTACAAAGATATTCGATCAGGAACTTCAATGTTTGGCTTAGGGCACCCTTTTACAGTCTACTCAGCTGAATCTGAAGGGTGGCTCATTGAAAAGTTAGATTATTATGACTCCTTTATTGAATGTTTTGCATTTACAACAACTGGAGAAGCGTATTTTCTCACAGAACTTGAATGGTACGGTCCCAACAGGCGAGGAGTTTCATCAGATGACACTATCACTGCTCATGGTCATCTGAAATTCGTCAGCCTTGCCAAGGCTCGCCGATGCACCTTCGGGGACAGGAGTGACCTCAGTGTACTCGAAAGAGACTATCTGCGTCCCGCTCTTCGTCAAGTGCTTGAACATGAGGTGACAAAGGGGATTTTTATTCTGTCTTCTTACTAAAGCAAGGCGTGAGCCTACCCCGGGGCGATGGTGCCGCCCGGAGTAGCGTCCCGCATGGTGGTGTAACCGTGTGGTGGTCGGCTCGTTTGATATGGGTGCGGTCGCCGTGTGATCCTTCGAGAAAGCTCTCTACTTCTGACTTGAAATGATGTGGAGGCACAACGATGACCGCTCCTCATATTATCGACCCTGCTGGCCTGCTTGGCCAGGCGTTGTCCCAGGCATCCCCGGATTTGATGTTCCTTGCTCCAGCACGTCATTCACGCGCTGCTCTCAGCGGACGCTGACACGGTGTTCGGGGCCCAGTGGGGTCAACAAGATCCGCAGCGTCAGGCCAGGCGCAATGGGGATCGACACCGGCCCCTGGACACCAGGGTCGGCACCATTGACGTGGCGATCCCCAAGCTGCGTTCAGGCACCTACTTCCCGTCAGTGGTTGCTGCAACGGCGCAAACGCAGTGAAACCGCGTTGATCACAGTGGTCGCCCACTGCTACTTAGCGGGAGTATCGACACGGCGCATGGACAAGCTCGTCAAAACCCTGGGAATCACAGGACTGTCCAAGTCCCAGGTCTCACGTATGGCAACAGACCTCGACGAACACGTCGAACAGTTCCGCAACCGTCCCCTCGATGGCGCTGGTCCTTTCACGTTCGTCGCCGCTGACGCACTGACCATGAAAGTACTGGCCTGGATCATAGTGCACGGGGAGCAACGCTATCGCTGCGCTGCGTAAGCTGAGGGTCCACACCAAGCCAAGCATTCGCCCGCACACCGAGCATGTGGGAGCGTTCATCCCCCACGATGAAACAACCACCTTCAATACCGCCTTCACGCGCTACAAAGCCGAACGATCACCACAAAACCAACACGCTCTGCTCTCTAATACGAAGATGAAACCCCCGACCATTAAGGCGGGGGTTGGAGGACGTGGCATTAGTCCGCCGCCACGAAAGCTCTTTGTCGTTGGATACTTGATCACCGTGTTTCGTGGTCGTCATCTAACAGCTCGCGCTGCCAAGTACCCGTTTCAGCCCGTGTCCTGTTTCTCGGCATGTTCCTGCACGCACATCAAGCAACTCAGGATCACGCTTACAAGGACCGAGGCGTATGACACGACAACGATCAACCATGCCAGATTCACAGCCACTCAACGAGGCCGTGATACAGCACCTACGGCCCCGACCTGAGGGCATGCACTGTGCCAGCCCCGGCCTCGTCCCTGTCGATGAGCGACAGTCAGGACGCCGAGTACGGGGAGACGACCACCTGGGCGCGCTGAAGGTCCTTGACCTCGGCGTAACCGGTCGTGGACATGGCACGCTTGAGGGCACCCACGAAGTTCAGCGAGCCGTCCGCGCGAGTCGAGGGGCCGTAGAGGATCTGCTCGAGCGTGCCCGTCGTCCCCACGTGAACGCGTTGGCCGCGCGGCATATCCGGGTGGGTCGCCTCCGACCCCCAGTGCCAGCCGCGCCCGGGAGCCTCCTCCGCGCGGGCGATGGCCGCACCCAGCATGACGGCGTCCGCGCCGCACGCGATAGCGCGCGCGAGGTCGCCGCTGCGCCCGATGCCGCCGTCGGCGATGACGTGTACGTAACGACCGCCGGACTCGTCCATGTAGTCGCGGCGAGCTGCGGCCACATCCGCGATCGCGGTCGCCATCGGCGCGTGAACGCCCAACGACTGGCGCGTCGAGTGCGCCGCTCCCCCGCCGAAACCAACGAGGACGCCGGCCGCGCCCGTGCGCATCAGGTGCAGGGCAGCCGTGTCCGTGCACACGCCTCCGACGATGACGGGGACGTCCAGCTCGTAGATGAAGCGCTTGAGGTTGAGGGGCTCGCGCCGCGACGACACGTGCTCGGCGGACACTGTGGAGCCGCGAATAATGAACAGGTCGACGCCCGCGTCCACGACCGCGCGCCAATGCTGCTGGACGCGCTGGGGCGAGAGCTTGCCGGCGACGACCACGCCGGCCTCGCGCAGCTGCTTGAGCCGCTCCGTGATGAGTGCCGGCTTGATCGGCTCCGAATAGACGCGCTGGAGGGTCGCGATCGACTCCTCCTCGCCGAGGTGCGCGATCTGATCAAGAATCGGCTCGGGATCCTCGTAGCGGGTCCACAGTCCATCCAGATCCAGGACGCCGATGCCACCGAGGCGACCAAAGGCGATCGCGGTTTCCGGGCTCATCACCGAGTCCATCGGGGCGGCCATGAGAGGAATGTCGACGTGGTAGGCGTCGATCTGCCAGCCGACGTTAACGTCCTCGGGGTCGCGCGTACGCCGGGCGGGCACGAGCGCAATGTCGTCCAGTGTGTAGGCGCGCCGACCGCGCTTGCCGCGTCCGATTTCGACTTCGTGGCTCATGAACCGATTCTACTGCCTCCGAGACGCAGATGTGCCCGCCCTCTGCCACACTGGTGGAACCGGCAAGGACAGGAGCAACCATGAGCTGGATCGACGACCCGTGGATGGGTTTTGACACCGAGACGACGGGCGTGCGCGCGCTCAAGGACCGCCTCGTCACCGCCGCGCTGGTGCTGCGCATCGACGGGGCTTCCTACCGCAGCGGGGTCAGCGCCCCCGACCAGGTGGCCACGTGGCTGACCGACCCGGGCGTCGAGATTCCCGAGCAGGCCACGGCCGTTCACGGCATCACGACCGAGCAGGCGCGTCGCGACGGCCGCCCCATCGAGGAGGTCCTGCACGAGCTGGCCGGTTCCATCGTCGAGCACTGGCTGCGCGGCTACCCGGTCGTGGCCTTCAACGCGACCTACGACATCACGCTGGTCAACCAGGAGCTGCGCCGCCACCGCCTGGGCTCCTTCGAGGAGCGCCTGGAGGGCGCGCCCATGCTGGTCGTCGACCCCCTGGTCCTGGACCGCAAGCTCGACCGCTTCCGCAAGGGCAAGAAGACGCTGACGGAGATGGCGCCCGTCTACGGGGCGGTCGCCTCCCCCGACGCTCACACGGCCGAGGTCGACGTGGCCATGACGCTCGACGTGCTGGCCGGCATGGTCGACAAGTACCCGCAGCTGGCCTCCATGAGCGCCCTGGAGCTCATGGATTACCAGCTCCAGGCCCACCAGGATTGGGCCGAGGACTTCGAGAAGTACCTGCGCAAGCAGGGCCGCGACGCATCCATCGACCGCGAGTGGCCCCAGATCACGCCGCGGGGCCGCGGCGGCGACCAGGAGTAAGAACGATTCGGGCGGGGGTCGGCAGGTGCCGGCCCCCGTTTTCGTTGCGCCTGAGGCTCCTCCGCACACAGGGGGCCTGTACGAGCTGCTTGGAGAGCGCCTGTACGAGGCAGTGGCCGGGTTAGGCCGCGCCCGGTGGGCGGCCGACCGGCTGCGCAGCACGCGCTACACGCCACCAGTGCGGAGGGCGCTGGCGGGGTCGCAGCCCCTGGCCACCAACACACATCCGGATAGATAAGCAACATCCGAATAGGTAACGAACATCCGGATAGGTAAGCAGCATCCGGATAGCTTAACAACCTATCCGGATGTGCATAACCTATCCACGTGTGCACAACCTATCCAGATAAGCCCAGAGGGTATGGCAGGGAACGAAGGGCCTGGTCACGTAACACGCAACGCGCGACCCGTGTGGAGGGTGCCGGCGGGCCCGACGGCGCCACAGGGTCTCGCCGAATAAAAGTCGCACATAATTTCCCACGGTCAGTTTTCAAGTGCCGCTCAAAACGTTGCAATTCCAACGACACAAATTCAAGGTTTGAAGCAGCCGCAGGGGAATTACGTGCGACATTGCCTAGGAACCATGCCTGCGACCGTCCTCGCGGCCCAGACCTCTCCAGTTCCGTCCACGTAAAGGACAGGGTCAGTGCATGCGTCACGGTCACCGATGATGAGCCGCGGTCCCGGTGCACAGCCAACGGAACACCGGCGACACAGCCAGCAAGAACACCGGCGACACAGCCAACAGAAACACCAGCGGCGCAGCCGCAAGAACACCGGTGGCGCGGCCAGCAAGAACCCCGGCGGCACGACAAGCCCGGAGGCGAGTCGCCGCCTCCGGGCCTCTACGCAAGGATCACTTGTCGTTGATGAGGTCCAGCCAGGTGCGGCGCTCGCCCACGAGGATGCCGAAGTCACGGTTCTGGTCCGCAATCGCGGCGTCTGTCGCGGGGTTCTTGATGAGGGCGGCCAGCACGTCGGGGGCGGCGGTGATGGCGCCGACGCCCTGGCGGACCAGTTCGAGGACCTGCTCGGAGTTCTTGAAGGACGCGGCCAGCACGTCGGCCTTCAGGTCGTAGGTGCGCAGGGTGCGGTGGATTTCGGAGGCGACGCGCACGCCGTCGATGCCGTAGTTGTCCATGCGGTTGACGTAGGGGGCCACGTAGCGGGCTCCGGCCTTGGCGGCCATGAAGCCCTGCATCGAGGAGTGGATGCCGGTAGCGGTCACCTGCATGCCTTCGCGCACGATGCGCGGGATGGCGGCGAAGCCTTCGTGCGTGACGGGCAGCTTGATGAAGAGGTTGCCGCCGATTTCGCCGCGCAGCGCCCGGGCCTCGGCGACCATGTCGTCGGCGCGCTGGGAGACGATCTGGACGTGCAGCTGGGCGCCATCGGGCAGGACAGACTTGATCGCGTGGAGGACCTCGAGGGGTTCCTTGCCTTCGCGGTACAGGATCGTCGGGTTGGTCGTCACGCCGTCGATGGGCAGGTACTCCAGGGTCTTTTTGATGGAATCGACGTTCGCGTGATCGATGAGGATGAGCATGGGTGGCTCCTTTGCGCTGTCGTGGGTTTTTCGCACCACTAGGATAGCGCGGGCGGGAGCAACCCACCGGCTGCTCCCGCCCGCAGTTCACACTCGATTGAGCTGTTCAATGATGAGCTTCGCCGCTTTTGTGTTGCCCCCTGCATTCCGCGTCTCTTGACGAAACTCGGAGAGGCGCGCATGGCACTCACGATCAGATAGCACGCGCATAGCCGCCTCACGGAGGACATTGGGAGTTGCTTCGCGGATTTCCAACGCTTCACCCAATCCCAGCTCCTCCACCCGCCGCGCCACAGTCGGCTGGTCGTTACCAACAGGAACAACCAGCATCGGCACACCGTAGAAGAGTGCCTCATTGACACTATTCATACCTCCATGGGTAATAAAGAGAGATGCTTGCGAGAGCACTTCAAGTTGCGGAACCCTGCTGCGTACCATCGTCGTAGGAGGAAGGGGCCCTAGGTTCTCGGGGCGCACCGAGTTGCCGATTGCCATGACAACACGCACACCAGAACATCCGAGTGCTTCTACACAGCGACGGAAGAACCGCTCGGATTTATTGAGTTCTGTTCCGAGAGATATGTAGACGAGAGGTCCGCCGCCTTCAGGAAGTTCACATGGCTCGTGGCGACGTCCATCGATAGAAGCACCTACGAACGCATACCGAGATTGAGGAAATTCGTCGGCGTACACCTGGAAGCTCCGAGGCGTGTAGGTGATGTTGAGAGCAGGGCTATTACGCACAATTTCAGCCTCAAGCTCTCGGAATCGCCAGCCATATCGTCTACTCATAGGTGCGGAGATGAGCGCTCTCAGGCGCGGGAAACGGAAGATCGAGGTTAGGTACAACCCGCCGTTTCGACCGAAGTCTTCCAGCACATGCTCATTAAGCGCGAAGGTTGAGAAGATCCTAATGGGGACTATTCCCAAACGGTCGGCGAGCGCCTTGCCTGACACAAAGAGCATCTCGTAGAGCAGGCAGTCGTAGCCTGCGCCGATACGCAGCACCGTCCGATAAGCCGCACGCCAGCATCGCATGCGATCCTGGAATGGACGCGGGAAGAGGGGATAGTCATCGTAAGGGACGAAATGCGCGCCCGTATTTTCCACTGCTTCTCGCCACGCAGGAGAATGAATATAGGTGACACGATGCCCCATATCAGTGAGTACCCGAGCTAATCCGAGCGTCGGGTTCGTATGGCCAGCAAACGGTAGATTCACCATGAGAATGGAGTAGGAATTGCTCTCATTCATAGAAATGACCTACACCGTTTTTGATGACTGCGATAGCTTCCTCACTGAGCACCTGAGCATCGAAACGCTTGAGGAAAGCAGCGATGAAGTCCACCTTTTGACACATTCGCTCATACGATTCCGCAACGATCAGCGGATCGACCCACACATCTACAAGCAGGACCAACACTTCAGCAACCTCACGGGGGAATGCGCAGCCGATTTCACCAGACTCAATTCCCTGGCGCAGCATTTGTTCCAGGTGGGGCGCAAGCTTTGTCAGCGTGTTACGCAATGATTCCAGTAAGGCTTCTGGAACCTCACTCACCCAGTTGGCGCGCCCAAGACCACTTTGCGGACTAGACGCGACCATATGCTCCGCGAGGACCGTTACCCTATCGGTCACCGATACATCAGATTGTGCAGCCAGGTCTTCAACAAATGTGTTCAGATAGTGCAACTCCCCCACAACAACGGAACGCAGCACCTCCTGTTTCGACGAGAAATGATGATAGATCGCCCCCTTCGACATGCCGCTTGTCCTGACGATATCTTGCATCGTTGTCATGTCGTAACCCTTATCTGCGAAGAGCTGGCGAGCGGCTATACAGATCGCTTCCCGGGTACGCTCGGATTTCTCAGCCTGATTCACACAACCTCCATTCCAGACCGTCGGTCGGTTTTATTGTACTTCCCTCCTTCACACCCAGCAAGACAGGCCACCGAAGAGTCCGGAAGACAAGAGCAGCCACACTGCCACGACTTAACGAAAGACCCAGCTCCCCACCCTCATTGCACCCTCCCCCACCCACGCAGCCGCAACGCAAATCCTTGAATGCCTCCAAGACAAAACACGCACGTTACCAACTCATACAGCGTCATCGCCCCCGAGTCACCCTTGCATACAAGAAGCGGGCGGGAACAACCCACCGGCTGCTCCCGCCCGTTCCGAACGCTCGACCTGCGATTACTTCGCTGATGAGGAGTGGTAGTTCGGCGCTTCCGTCGTCATCTGCACGTCGTGCGGGTGCGACTCGCGCAGGCCCGCGCTGGTGATGCGCACGAAGCGGCCGTTGGCCTTGACCTGGGAGATCGTGGAGGCACCCAGGTAGAACATGGTCTGGTGCAGGCCGCCGACGAGCTGGTAGATCACCGATGCGAGGGAACCGGTGTAGGGCACCTGGCCCTCGATGCCCTCGGGGACGATCTTGTCGTCGGAGGTGACGTCGGCTTGGAAGTAGCGGTCCTTGGAGTAGGACTTGCGCCCGCGCGAGCTCATCGCGCCGAGCGAGCCCATGCCGCGGTAGCGCTTGAACTGCTTGCCGTTGGTGAACACAACCTCGCCGGGGGACTCCTCGCAGCCGGCGAGGAGAGAGCCAAGCATGACGGTGTCGGCGCCGGCCACGAGGGCCTTGCCGATGTCGCCCGAGTACTGCAGGCCGCCGTCCGCGATGAGCGGGACTCCGGCGGGACGGCAGGCCTGGGCGGCCAGGTGGATCGCGGTGATCTGGGGGACGCCGACGCCGGCGACGACGCGGGTCGTGCAGATCGAGCCGGGGCCCACGCCGACCTTGACGGCGTCGACGCCCGCGTCGATGAGGGCTTGCGCGCCCTCAGTCGTGGCGACGTTGCCGCCAATGATGTCGATGCCCTCAAACGTCGGGTCGGCCTTGATGCGGCGGATCATGTCGAGGGCCAGCTGGGCACCGCCGTTCGCGGTGTCAACAACGAGGACGTCCACGCCGGCCTCGGCCAGGGCGGTGGCGCGCTCCCAGGTGTCGCCCCAGTAGCCGACGGCCGCGCCGACGACGAGGCGGCCGCGCGAGTCCTTCGTGGCGTTGGGGTATTGCTCGGTCTTGACGAAGTCCTTGACGGTGATGAGGCCGGTCAGGTGGTCGTTCTCGTCGACGATGGGCAGCTTTTCGACGCGGTGTTCGGCCAGCAGGTGCTTGGCGTGTTCGCGGGAGATGCCGACCTGGCCGACGACGAGGCGGTCACGCGGGGTCATGCAGTCGCGCACGCGCAGGGTGGCCCACTCGCGCTGGGGGACGAAGCGCAGGTCGCGGTTCGTGATGATGCCCAGGAGGGTGCCGTCCTCGTTCACGACGGGCAGGCCGGAGACGCGGTAGTGGCCGCAGAGGCGGTCGAGTTCGTCGATGGTCGCATCGGGGCCGACGGTGACCGGGTCTTCGACCATGCCGGATTCGCTGCGCTTGACCTGGCGGACTTGCGCGGCCTGTTCCTCGATGGAGAGGTTGCGATGAAGGATGCCGATGCCGCCCTGGCGGGCCATGGCGATGGCCATGCGCGCCTCGGTGACGGTGTCCATGGCGGCGGACAGGAGCGGCACGCGCAGGGAAATGTTCTTTGTCAGGCGGCTGGATGTGTCAACGGATGAAGGAACGACGTCCGTAAGCTCGGGTAGGAGCAGGACGTCGTCGTAGGTGAGGCCGGTTAGGCCGAAAGGATCGTGTGATGAAAGTTCTCCCATGGGCCAATTGTAGGTGGTCGGCGGTGCTTTCGCGTAACCGCCCGCGCGTGGGGGTGGTGACAGGGACGAGGCCGGAGCTGGCCTGCGCGTCACGGTGGGCGCCCGAGGGAAGCACGTCACGAGGCGCGCGGGCCCAGGTGTTAGGCGGCGCGCTGGGCCCTGGATGCCCCGGCCCGAGCGGTGGCACCGGTGACAGTCAGGTAGATGGGGGCGGCGCCGCGGGCGAGCATGCGGGCGGCGGTCAGGGCGTCCGGGCGTCCCTCCCACACCCGCATGGAGACGGATCCGTCGGGCGCGATTTCGTGGATCCAGCGTCCGACGCCGGCGCGGGCGTGGGAGTCTGCCCAGGCGACTGCGCGGGCGTAGTCGACGGCCATGTCCTCGACGCGGTCGGGGTCGACCAGTTCGGCGAGGACGCGGGCGGCGCTGGCGGCCTCGCACACGACCCAGTGCATGCGTTCGGGCGCGACGACGACGCCGGTGGCGTCGAGCGTGTAGACGATGCCGCCGACGCCGTCGTCGGTCCAGCCGTCGGCGTGGGCGCACTCGTACAGGGAGACGGCGGTGTCGAGCATCCAGGGCCCGGGGGTTTCGCCCATGTGGGTGAGGATCGCGTGGATCTGGCCGATGAGGCGTGCTGCTTTGAATCCGAGGCCGGGCAGGGTGTCGGCGGGTCGGATGAGTTCGAGCGGGGGCTGGTCGGATGTGGGTGGCAGGGGGCGCCATTCCTCGTCGAAGAGGTCGGGCAGGGCGAAGCCGGAGCGGGCCGCGATTTCGCCAACGAGGCGCATGATGGAGCGGGCGCGGTCGAACCAGACGCGGTTTCCGGTGGCTTCCCAGGCGGCCAGGTAGGACTGGGCGGTATCGAGGTTGGTGGAGAGTCGGCGCAGGGGCGAGCGCGCGCCGGTGGCCGGGTCGATCTCTTCGCGCACGGCCCCGACGTTGGGGTCCCACCAGCGCCGGTCCTGGTCCGTTTCGAGGTCGGCCAGGAGGGTGCCGGCCTCGGCGTGCCCGGCCATGAGAGCCGCGGCGGCCGCGCCGATCATGGCGGACTGGGCGCGCTGGGACAGGACGGAGCGGGGTACCGGGGTCGCGCTGGTTTCGGAGGTGGGGACGACCTCGGAGTACCAGGAGCCGCCGGGGCCGCGCAGGGGTCCGGTGAGGGCGGCGAGGCCGTGGTCAACCAGGTGCGCCGCGCCTTCGATGCCGCGCATCTGCGCGAGGGCGAAGACGTGCGTCATGCGCGCGCTGATGCGCGCATCCAGGGGTCGCCCGAGGTCCACGTGGCCGTCGGCGCGCAGGAATGCGAAGCCGACGCGTGCCTTTGATCGGGACGCGAAGGAGACCAGCGCCTCGAAGTCGGCGTCGAAAGCGCGGCGTAGATCTTCATTGTTCCAGGGGGCGTTCATGACTGTTCTCCTGCCGTACGTACTCTCACGGTATCACCTGACCAGCGCTGTTGGCATGAACGACGGCCCCGCGTGGGATCGTCGTCAAATGAGAGGAACCCATGCCTCGTCAATGGTCAGGAACGGCCGACGAGCTGGAGGTCTGCTTGGGGGGCCAGGAGCGCGAGGGCTTCTTCGACGCAGGCGCTGATCGTGCGCACCCGTTGCACGTGGGCGGCCAGGACGTCGGGGGCGTCGGTGCCGACGATGATCGTGGGGCCGCCGTAGCGAGCGTTGAGTTCGCGGACGGTGTCGGCGCAGGCGGGCCCGCAGCCAAGCACGACGGTGAGCGCGGGGACGCCGGCGCGCACGTATTCACGGAATCGGTCCGCAGCCCCCACACCCCCGTAGTTGTCGCTGGACAGCAGGCGCACGTCGCACCCGTACCAGGCCAGGGCGACGCCGATGACTTGGGCGGGGGTCTCGTGGAGGGTGTCGCAGATGAGGGCGACGCGGTCCCCTCCCACGAGGGAGCGGGCGGGGCGTGAGAGGTGGACGGATCGGCACACGCGCTGGAAGGCGTTGAGCAGCATGAGCGCGGGCGTGCATCCCACGGGGTCGCCCGCCGGGGTGGCGCGCAGGGATTTGAGCGTGGGCTCCACATAGCGCGACCAGGTATGGACGAGGCCGTGGCTGGCGACGGCGGCTTCGAGCGCTTCCTCGAGGCGGGGGAAATCATCGGCCAGGACGACGGCGCGCAGCTGGGCGGCGCTGATGGGCCCGGTGCTGGGGCGGGTTGAGAGCTCGGAGAGGGCGCGCTTGGCGGCCTCGGCGGCAGGGAGCCCGGCGTGGACGTGGTTGACCATTGCGCGCAGGCGCTCAACGTCTTCGGGTTGGTAGCGGCGCCGCGATCCCGCCTCGTGCTGGGCGGGGCCGAGGCCGTAGCGGCGTTCCCAGGTGCGCAGCGTGGAGGCGGAGACGCCGAGTTCGTCGGCGACGGAGGACACGGTGCGGGAACGGTCGGCGTGCGCAGCGTGCGTCAGAATCGCTCGAGGCATGACTGCTCCTCTCCCTTCGCCGTTGTTCCCTATTGATTCTTGCCGGTTGTGCGCGTGAGCGCCACAGGAAGCTATGCGTCAAGCATCTCAAAGTTATTCAAAAAGTTGTTCATTGTTCGTTCATAATCGCCACCATGGTTTCATCTGCATTTTCACCGCCCAGACCTTGCCAGCATGAGAACTGGCTCATAGTTCCACAAAGGGCCTTGAATAACTACCGCACAAGTGTCTATCCTTGCGGACATCGTGTGCCGAAAGTGTCGGCACGACAGACAAGAAGGAGGCACCCAATGACTGACGTCTCCCGTCTGCCCGGACCCATGATCGACGCGTGGGAATGGCAGTACGAAGCGGCGTGCCGAGACCTGGACACCGAGCTGTTCTTCCACCCCGAGGGTGAGCGCGGCTCGACGCGCCGTCGCCGCGCGGCTAACGCCAAGGCGATCTGCGCGACCTGCCCGGTAATCGAGCAGTGCCGGTCCTACGCTCTGGCCGCCCAGGAGCCCTACGGCATCTGGGGTGGAATGACTGAGGAAGAACGACGCGAAGAGATCCGCTCCTCCGGACGCGGACGTCGCGTGTCCTAACACTCAACCGAACTGCCGGTGCGGCATCGCCCCCGCGATGCCGCACCATTTTACTGTCCAGACATCGCCCGCCATCACGACCGACGTTCCCCGGGAGGACGCATGACCGCCAACGATTCAACGGCCTCGTCAACGACCAAGAAGACCACCGCCGAGCAGGACACCAACATCTACAAGACCCTGTTCATGGTCACCGCACCGATCACCGCCCTGCTGGCGGGCGCGTGCGTGTGGATGGGCGTCCAGCTCTCCTCCACCTCGCCCGCGAGCCAGGCGACCCCGGCGGCCAGTGCCTCCGCGCAGCTGCCCGCCGACGAGACGAACGCCGAGCCGAGCCAAACGAACCCGAACAACCTGGCCATCATGGAGTCGTTCGTGCGTCACGACGCGGCCGACCCGCAGGCCAAGGGCGACGTCAACGCGCCCGTCACCATGGTCGTCTTCTCCGACTTCGCCTGCCCCTACTGCACGAAGTTCGCCCAGGAGATCGACCCTGAGCTGGCGGACCTGGTCGCAGACGGCACGCTGCGCGTCGAGTGGTACGACCTCGCGCAGATCACCGACTCTTCTCCCCTGGCGGCCCAGGCGGGCATCGCCGCTGGCGAGCAGGGCAAGTTCTGGGAATTCCACGACGCCGTGTACGCGGCCGCCGACCCGACCGGGCACCCCCAGTACTCCGAGCAGTCCCTCGTTGACTTCGCGGCCAAGGCCGGCGTACCCGACCTGGACAAGTTCCGCGCGACCATGCGCGATCCGCTGACCGTCACCAAGGTCTCCTCCGCGAAGGAGCAGGCGCACCAGGCCGGAATCACGGGCACGCCCACGTTGTTCATCAACAAGGCCTACATCCCCGGCTTCCGCGACGCGGCGTACGTGCGCAACACCGTCCTGGCACAGCTGGCCGAAACGGCTTCCTGAGCCCGCGGGCGGCGCGACCCACCGCGTCCAGCCCGTCATCAACAGAGACAGAGAGGGGCGGCCCGGAAGGAATCCTTCCGGGCCGCCCCGTTATGCGTGCGCGGAGGCGTTCAGCGCTCCACAACCGCCAGCACGTCACGCGAGGACAGGATCTGGAACTCCTGGCCGTCGTACTTGACCTCGGTGCCGCCGTAGCGCGAGTAGATGACGACGTCGCCGACCTTGACGTCGACGGGGATACGGTTACCGTTGTCGTCAACGCGGCCGGGGCCCACGGCGATAACTTCGCCTTCCTGCGGCTTCTCCTTGGCGGTGTCCGGGATGACCAGGCCGGAGGCGGTGGTCTGCTCGGCCTCAACCTGGCGGATGACGATGCGGTCCTCGAGGGGCTTGATGGAGATCGACATTGTCGCTCCCTTTCTTCTTTGTCACGAAGGTGCTCGTCCTTTCCCTGCCGTCGCGGGGGTCAGGTGCAGGACCGGTCGCGGGGAGATCCCGCGCTTCCTCCCCGAGTGTAGTTGCGGGCCTGGCACTCGGGCAACCCGAGTGCCAGGGGCGTTCACCGTGGGCGATTCGCCCGTCCCTCCCCTCCATTCCCGCGAGCGCGACCCGCGAGCGCGCAGCCACCACGGCCTCGTCCCCCAAGAGGTGGGACAATGGGCCCGTGAGCACCCTGACCCCGATCCTGTCCTCTCCCGGCTGGGAGCTGCTGGAGTCCCTGCAAGCCCGCCTGGAGTCCCAGCCGATACCGCTGCGCGAGCTGGGCGCGGCGCTGCGAGCGTCGGGCGTCGAGGCCGAGCTGGCCGCCGCGGTTGTGACCCAGTTGGCGTTGCGCCAGGCTGCGCGCAAGAAGTTCGGGCCGGTGGCCACCCACATGGTGTTCACGCGCGATGGGCTGGAGCAGGCGACGCGCCTGGTGGTGGCCGCGCGCCACGCTCAGCGCTTCCGCGCCAGCGGGGCGACGCGCGTGGCGGACCTGGGATGCGGGATCGGTGGGGACGCGCTGGCGATCGCGGGCCTGGGCCTGGATGTGCTGGCGGTGGACATCGATCCGGACACGGCGGGTGCCGTGGCCGCGAACCTGCGGGATTTCGAGGGCGCGCAGGTGCGCCTGGGCGACGTCATGGACGTGGATGTTGAGGAGCTGGCGGGCGAGGGCGTGGACGCGATCTTCGCCGATCCCGCCCGGCGCACGGGCGCTTCGCGGGGATCGGCGCGCATTACGAATCCGGAGCAGTGGTCTCCTCCCCTGTCTGCGGTCCTCGGGTGGGCGCGCACGATTGAGCGTGTGGGCGTCAAGGTGGCGCCGGGCATCGCCTACGACTTCATTCCCGCCGATTGGCACGCGCAGTGGGTGAGCGTGGGCGGGGACCTCGTCGAGGCCTCCCTGTGGTCTCCTGCGCTCGCGCCGGAGGGGCGGGGCCGCTCCTGCCTGCTCCTGGACGAGGCCGGGGCAGCCCACGCGCTCTCCTCTCCCGAGGGGATGGCAGCGAATACGCCCGCCGAGTCCGTGGAGGTCGCCCCGCTCGGGGCTATTGTCGCCGAGGCGGACCCGGCGGTGATCCGTTCGGGCCTGCTGGGCGTGCTCGCACGCCAGTGCGGGGCGGGCATCGTGTCGGAGAAGATCGCCTACCTGACGGGCGACGATCTGCCGCCCAGTCCCTTCTACGATCGCTTCGAGATTCTCGAGGTGACAAACTTGCGGGCCAAGGCCATCGCCGCCGCTCTCAAATCCCGAGACACGGGCAGCGTGGAGATTAAGAAGCGCGGCGCGGACATCGATCCTGATGACCTGCGTAAAGCTCTCAAGCTTCGCGGCGGCAGCGCCCAGCTGACGGTCATTGCGACGCGTCTTGCCGGTCGCCACCGGGCGATTATCTGCAGGCGGTTGCCCGAAAACCTGTAAGGAAGCTCTCCGCCGTCCCAGCGCGCCCGGCTGACACAATGGAGGCAATCAGCGAAAGGATCGTTATGACCTTGCCCTTCGGTTCCTCCCAGCGTTCCACGATCGG
>QFCH01002028.1_pt1 | contig 15601 bp, 12 predicted proteins | sample 5346071 | NCBI WGS metagenome assembly QFCH01 (sample SAMN09062255, study PRJNA434731) | Human gut metagenome, whole genome shotgun sequencing project. | isolation source: stool timepoint B chromium assembly | host: Homo sapiens | collected 2015
GCATCGCCAGCTCCTTCTTCACGTCCGCGGTCAGCACGCCGTACATCCAGGCCATAAACGGCAGGGCCGCGGCCAGGGAAACGTACACCCAGCGCATTTCCACCCGGATGGTGACGCTGGAGCTGGCGATGCACATGGCGATGAACACAAGAAACAGCGCGATATTTTTGAGCAGGGACTGCCGCTCCTCTTTCCCCGACTTTACCAGCCGGATCAGGAATCCAACCACCAGCGCGGCCACCATAAGGTCCGCCAGAATCACAAGCCCCCGAATGAGCCATGGGCTCTCGGACCAGGGCAGGCCGTTTAAATGTTCCGGTCCTGCGTTGATCCCGAACACGTAGGCCGCCTGGCTTAAAGCGAAGCGGATGGACCGGGAAATGCTAAAGGTGTCCGCCACCTGGGTTCCCCCCGTTCCCGCCGGAAGGACGGAGCCAATGGTGAGGGTGCGGATCAGCTGGACCGCCAGGAAGGAAATGGCCGGGGCCAGCCACTCCCAAAGCTTTCTGGTGCGTTTAAACAAAAGCACCAGCAGAAAGAGGGGGATCAGGGCCATGTAGCGCTCATGGACAAAGCAGACGCCGAAGTACAGGCCGCAGGCGATGAAATAGCGCCGCTGCTGCCCTTCCTCATTTAAATAGCGGTAGAGATACCAGAGAATGAGAATCGCCATCCACAGGGCCATGGTCTCCATCAGCCCCAATACCTGGCCGATCTGATAGTAGGCCATCCGGCTGATCAGGAACATGGCGCCGCAGAGAAAACCGACGCCCTTGGAGGCGGCAAGGCGGCGTCCGATGCCGTAGAGCATCCAGGACAAGGCGGCGTTTAGCAGAATGTTGATGGGCACAAACAGGCCGGTGTGATTCTGCACCACCGCCATCTCCAGCCAGGCCGCCAGGTAATAGAGGAAGCGGAACCGCGTGCTGCCCATCGGGAACACGTACTCCAGAAAACTCTGCTCCCCATAGCAGGACCAGAAATAGAGGTCGTCCATGTAAAGCCCCTTGATCTCGATTCCCCGGTTGACCCAGACCGCCAGAGCCAGCAGAAGCCCCATGAAAATCACATGGTCCTTCCACTCGTATTTTTTCTCCATGCGCGAGAAGCCGATAGTGTATTTCCTGGTTTGCTTTTTTTCCAATGTAAGCCGCCTCCTTCTGTCTTATCTCCCGTCTGTTTCCGGTAAAACGCGCCATCTATTTTCCCATATATTGGTAGAAACTCTCGGCAAACTCCCGGCCGATCCGCTGGCGGTCGTAGGGATTTCCATCGCTGTCCGGGCCGCCCAGATGGACGCGCCCCAGCAGATTGCCGTCCTCGTACACCAGATCCGTCAGGCTTTTGTCCTCAATCATATAGCGGATAATCTCGCCCGCCCGGCTCTGCCGGTCCCCATAGCCCTTTTCCACGAAAATGTACTCGGTGCCGGAGATGTCCAGATACCATTTGAAATAGTCCAGCTTTTTCACCAGGTAGACGTTCCCGCCGCTGCCGGTGATATCGTAGTAGCTCTGCACGCTGCAGGGCAGGTCCAGCACCCGGGGATGCTCGCCGAATGCCACCACCCGGCTTCTGGGTGTCAGGGCGGAAACGATTTCCGATATGCCGGCCTCCGCCTGGCGCTCCTGTATCGCTTCCCGGTGATCGTACCATCCGGGATGGATCAGGGAAACCGGCGTGAATCCCACAGCGCCCGCCCAGCTGGTACAGCAGGTGGCAAAAAGTCCGGCCGCGGCCAGCGGAGCCAGAAGGCCCGACAGATTGCGCTCCAGATCGGTCTTTCTCCCATGGCGTTGACGGATCCCGGACACGCCGGTAATCAACAACGTGTAGAACAGGATGAAATAATTTCCGTCCACCTGGGAGAGGGTGTAGACGCTGTAAATACAGGCCAACCCCAGGACAGGCAGGAGAAGGGCCTCGCAGAAGGGCTGTGCAGAAGCCCAGGGCCGGGCCGCGGAGCCGTGAGCGCCGGGGACCGCGTGTTCCCCGGCGGCAAATCCTCGCCGCCCCCTCATTCCCCCGGTCCGAACAAAACCGGCCAACCAGCAGGCCCAGAGGAAGGCCAGCAGCGTGACCAGCCCGGTCCCCCAGGCAATGATCACATGGTCCATGTCCTCGCCCAGCGGCAGCACCGCCATACCCCAGATTCTCTGTGCCAGGCGGGTCAGTTTCTCTCCCGTACTCAGACTGGCGGGATTCCCGATGACGCCGGTAAAGGTGTAAGGAAGCCGGACGGTAAAGCCCAGGCGCTCAAATATTCCGGCAAAGATGGACGTCACGGGCACCCCGGTCATTTTCCAGGTCCTGTACCACAGGCCCGCCACCGCTGCCGTGGGCAGCAGCGGCAGAAACAGAAGCCGGGTCCATTTTCCCCTGCCTTTTATGGTGATCCGAAGCCGCCTGCACCATACCAGGCAGAAGAGGCACACGGCCGCCATAATTGTGGAGAACACGATGGCCGTGGGCTTTAGCACCAGGGTCATCAGATAGGCGCAGAGTCCCATGAGAAACCAGGGCTGTTCCCTTTCCTGCTTTTCTCCCGCGGCTCCCAGAGCACAGCACACGAAGTCGAAAAACAGCAGCTGGAACAGAAGGGTCACGTTGTCGCTTTTGGCGGTGGCGGCCATGTTCATGACGCCGGGAACCGCCCCCAGCATCGCCATGGCCCAGAAGCGCCTGGTCTTTCCCGCCCGGCGGCCCGCAATGTGGCCCGCCAGAAGCATAACTCCCACTGTTGCCAACAGGGACAGGGAGAGCACAAAACCGTAGGTGGGCGTGCCGTTTAAGGGCAGAGCCAGAACCTCCAGCCCTTTGGGGTAGGTGTAAACCAGATTGACCATCCCCAAATCCTCAAAAATCCCCCTGCCGTTGTCCAGCACGTAGGCGGAACGCAGGCCGTAATGGAGGGAATCGTAATCCAGCGAAAGGTTCAGGCGGCCGATCTGCACCATCACCATGGTCAGGGCAAAAGCGGCCAGAAGCGCCTGCTTGCGGTTCTCGGGGAGGAGACAGGACCCGGACGGGCCGCCGGTTGGGGAGTCCGGGATCTGGGAGATTTCCCGTCCCCAAGATCGGGGCCGCTCCCGTCTCCAGTCTCCCGCCCCTGCTCCGGACTTCCCATGCCGGGCCCACAGCTCAGCCAGACCGCACACGGCCCCCAGAAGCGCTGCCAAGGTCCGCCACAGCCAAAGTCCTCCGTGGCCGGTCAGGGAGACCAGACAGACAATCACAATCCAGAGCGCACAGCCCAGCATCAAATCAAGCCCCAGGCGCTCCGCCGTGGGAAGCGGAGATGATTTTCCAAAAATTCCCTTTCGCACATTCCGCCCGGCAAGCAGGAGGACTCCCACATAAAGCGCGGTCCCCGCCAGCGGCACCAGAATCCGGTGGCACCAGGAAAATACCGCCAGTCCCGCCGCGCAGCCGGTGATCTGCAGGCCCGGCCGTTCCACGCGGCTGAGCCACCAGAAATTCCAGACCAGAACCGCGGCCGTCTCCGCCAGCATGGCCGCGGTGGCGTGATCCACAATTATTTGATGAAAGGGCCCCAGAATCCACAATCCGATCCCCTGTATGGTTAATAAAAACAGCACCAGCAGGCCGGCCAGCGCCAGAATCCATTTTTCCCGTCTGTTCATGCGTCCTTTCCTGACTATTGGTACTCGTCATAAGCGGTCCGGTAGGGTATCATCAGCAGCTTCACCACCGCCTCTGGCCAGAATCTGCGGAACATTTCCTCTTCCTCCCGGGTCCGGTCGTTGTTTACGATGCACTGTTTGGTGGTAGCGCCGTCGTGAACCCGGTAGTACAGAAGCGGGCGTTCCACGCAGATGAAGCGCCCGTCCCGCTCCGCCAGCGCCAAAAGGTTGGCCCAGTCCAGGGCAAACTTGTAGTCCTCCAAAAACAGCGGCTCGCCCAACCGGTCTTTCCGGTAGGTGGACGCCGGGCAGCAGATGGAGTTGCCGAACATCAGGGGCAGCTTTTTCACCCAGACCCGGTCATTCAGAGCCGGGAAACGCAGGGGCAGGCGCAGCAGGCGCTTCACCAGGAGCATTTTGTCCCCGGTGATCAGCGCGCCGTTTTTCACGATCACATAGTCCGATGTGAACATGATCATATCCGGGTAACGCCTGTAAGCTCTCAGCAGCTCCGTGACATAATCCTTGTGGTACACGTCGTCCTGGTGGGCGATGGTCACCAGCTCCCCGTCCGCCATGTGGTAGGCGAAATTCCAGTCGTCCCGCATGTTGCTGGCCCCGTCCCGCACAAAGACCGGGATTCCGTACCGCCCGGCCAGCCCGTCTATGTAGGGGCTGGGCGTGGAGGTGCAGAGAATCACCGGGGATTTGGTGCGCTGCCCCACCAGAGAGCGGATGCAGCTCTCCAGATACGGCGAGTCCTTATAGGCGCAGATGGCAAATACATGCTTATGTTTCATCGGGTTTGGCTCCTTATTTGAAAAAATGTTCCTCCAGCATCAGGCACAGGGCGTGGTAGACCGGAAGGTGCAGTTCCTGAATCATGTAGGTCTCCGTTTCCGGCACAATGACCGCCACGTCCGCAGAGCGCCCCATAGCGCCCCCGTCCCGTCCGGTGAGAGCGATGGTGCGGATCCCCTTAGCCTTTGCAACCGCCATGGCGTACATCACATTGGCGGAATTTCCCGAGGTGGAGATGCCCAGGAACACATCCCCCTTCCGACCGTAGCCGTTTAACTGCTGGGCAAAGGCCATGCTGCTGTCCACGTCGTTGGCAAATGCGGTGGTCAGGCCGTTGTGGCCGGTCAGCGCGATGGCCGGAAGTCCGCCCTGAAGCTTAGCCGCCAGCTCAGGCCCCCGTTCGGGGTCCGCCTGAGCCAAAGCCCTGGCAAATTCTTCGGACACACGGCGGGGCTTCACAAATCCCTTCATCAGCTCCCCCGGAAGCAGCGCGCTGTCCGCGCCGCCGCCGCCGCGTCCGGCCACCAGAAGCGTTCCGCCGTTCTCCTAGCCCTCCTTCATGGTCTCGTATGCCGCCAGAATCGAATCCCGCACCGGCGACAGCGCCGGGTAACGTTTGATCAGTAATTCCAGATAATCCATCTCACTCATGGGAATGTTCCTCCTATCTCTTTGCGATATCCTCGTCTCTCTGCAATATCCACCGGGCCGCTTCCGTCAGGGTTTCCGCGTAATAATCATATTCCGGCAGAGTTCCCGTCTCCTCCGCCTGCCGGCGGTATCCGGCTCCATACCCGGTTCCCACCAGAATGGAGGTGACGCCATAACGTTTTCCCGCCTCCACATCCAGAAGCTTGTCCCCGATCATATAGGATGCGGATTTGTCCACCGCAAAGTCCTTTTCCGCCTGTTCAAATAAACCGATGCCAGGCTTGCGGCAGCCGCAGGCCATCTTGTAGCGGCCCTTGCCGTGTTCCGGGTGATGGGGACAGTAGTAGAACCCGTGAATTCCGGTGCCGTACGGTTTCAGCAGTTGGTTGACATAACCGTGCAGCTTTACCACGTCCGCCTCGCTGTAATATCCCCTGGCAACCCCGGCCTGGTTGGTCACAACCACCAGCTTGTAACCGGAATCCGTGAGCATTTTCAGGGCCTCCGGAACGCCGGGCAGGAATTTGAAGTCCTCCGGGCGGTAGAGGTAGTGAACCTCCTCGTTGATTGTCCCGTCCCGGTCCAGAAATACTACCTTATCCATCGATGTGCGCTCCTTCTGTGATGTGATTGCGGGCAATTTTGCATATGACTTGCCGCAGCTGCCCCGCTCCCGCTTTCCACGGCTGATTCTAAATATGGAACCGGTATTCCCCGTTGGGCATATGCACCTTGACCTGGTTGTACTGCCAGCGGTCGTCGTCAGCCACCCAGCTCTGAGCGCCCCGCAGCTCGAAATTCCAGTCCGTCAGCTGGCCGCCCATCTGTTCCATGCGCGCCGCCACCTTGTGGCGCACGTTGTAGGGGCAGTACAGCAGCAGGAAACCGCCGCCGCCGGCGCCCAGCAGCTTGCCGCCCATGGCCCCGGCCTTCAGAGCTTCCTCGTAGAGCTCGTCGATCTGCGGGTTGGAAATCTTGGTGCTCATGCGTTTTTTGCTCTGCCAGCCGTAGTCCAGAAGCTTTCCGAAGCTGTGCAGATTGCCTTTCAGCAATTCGTCCTTCAGGGCGTAGGCCAGGGCCTTCACCTCGCACATGGCCTGGAACGCATCCTGCTTCTCGTAGTTTTGCACCTGGTCCTTGATAATGTTGGCGGAAACGTGGACCTTGCCGGTGTAGCAGAGCAGCAGGTTATACTGCAATTCGTGGATAATGTCTTTTTTGATGCGCAGGGGATTCACCACCACGTTGTTGCGGCCGTGGAACTCAATGAAGTTGAAGCCGCCGAAGGTGGACGCGTACTGGTCCTGATAACCGCCGTCAATCTTAAGGTCCAGCCGCTCAACTTGGTAGGCCAGGTCCGCCATGGCGTAGGCATCCATCATGGTGCCTTTCCAGCGGGACATGGCGGTCAGCATGGCCACCATCACCGTGGAGGAGGTTCCAAGGCCCGATCCGGGCGGCGCGTCGCACTGAAGGTAAACTTCGCAGCCCTGCTTGATGTCCATTGCCTTGAGGGCCGCCGTCACCAGATCCAGCTTGCCGTCGTACACATAGTTTTCGTTGGTGTTGTACTTCACCGTCATATCGAAATCCAGGGAGTGGACCACGATCTGGTCGTCGTCTCTGGGAACGATGGAACAGTAAGCGTACTTGTTGATGGTGCTTCCGATAATCGCTCCGCCCTGCTCCTCGCAGAACGGGGCCACATCCGTACCTCCGCCGCCAAAGCTTATGCGCAGCGGCGCTCTTCCTCTGATAACCATAACTTTCTCCTCCAAATGAGTGATTCCCGATTGGCCGGTTCCGCCCCTCGGGATCATTGCCGTGAACCGCAGCCGTCAGCGCACGGTTCCCCGGATCACATCTTCCTGAAACTGGTAATATGCCTCCGGAATCCCGATGTCGATGAAATATCCGTCGTTGACGAATCCGCCCAGAGGCCGCCCCGTTTCCAGCCAGCGTGGGATCATTTCGTTCTCCAGGGACACCTTGCCCTCCGGGATATCTTCCAGCAATTCGCGTTTCATCAGGTAAATACCGCCGTTTATGGTGCCCGGCCGCGCTTCGGTTGTCTTTTCGTTAAAGCCGGTGAGACAGCCCGCGCCGTCCAGCACCGCCTGCCCGTAGCGGGACACGTCGGGAACCTCCCGCAGCACCAGGGCCATGTCCAGGTTCATCTCGTCCTGAAGGCGGGTCAGGCGGGTGTAATCGATCTGGTAGAATGTATCCGCATTTAATACGAAGAAGCGGTCCTCGGTGATCAGCCTGCCGGCGTTTTTGATGGCCCCGGCCGTGCCCAGAAGTGTTTCCTCGTAGGCGTAGGCGGCTTTGAAGCCGTAGGCGGAGCCGTCGCCAAAGTGTTCTTCCACCATAGAGCCTTTGTAGCCTACGGCGAATACGATGTCTGCGATGCCGTGGCGGACCAGCTCACGGGTGACGTATTCCATAAACGGACGGCCCTCGATCAGGGCCATGGGCTTGGGACGGTCGCTTACTACGCTGCGTAGGCGGGTGCCTAAGCCTCCGGCGAGAAGTATTGCCTGCATTTTGAAATTCCTCCTGATTTTGAGAGATATGAGGGGTGAGGGGGGCGTGAGGGGGGTTGTGTTCCGCCCCACGGCTTCGCCCCATAAAGCTACACTTGCGGGCCGCCTGACCCGAGCGAGCTCGCTTTCCTCCCCACTACCCCGCCGTGGCAACTTCGAAAACGCTGCGCGTTTTCTCAGTCGCGGGCTTCGCCCCATAAAGCTACACTTGCGGGCCGCCTGACCCGAGCGAGCTCGCGCCAGGCGGCCCACAAGCGTATCTTTGCACGGCTCATTGCTGGCGCGTACATTGCTAGCGCGAAAAGTCCCCCTTCACCACTTCCCAGGCTCCGTCCAGGCTGAAGTGTTTCCGAATATAATCCTGGGTCCTGTGACAGAGCTGGCGGCAGCGTGTATTGTCGCGGTATAGAGATACAGTAGCGGCGGCGAAGTTTTCAGCTCCGTCTGCGATCTTCAATACCTGGTCTACGAAGGGGATTCCTTCGGCTCCGGTGGCGGTGGTGACGATGGGGGCTCCGTTGTAGATGGCTTCCACTACCTTGCCCTTGACCCCGGCTCCGTAGCGCAGGGGCACTACCACCACTTTGCAGGTGGCGTACAGACGGGCCAGCTCTTCCTCGCTGACAAAGCCCTTGATTACAATCCCGTTATCCGGCTGCGCTAATGCCTTGATCTCCTCCGTGACCTTGGAACCCACCACGTAGAATTTCACTTCTGGCAGCTCCGCTCGGATTTTCGGGAATACCTCGCGCGCAAACCACAGCACCGCGTCCGCATTCGGCGGATGCGCGAAACCGCCCACGAACAATAACCCCTCCCGTTTGGCGAAGTCGTCCTGAATATCCGTCAGGAAGGTGTCGTACACGTAGGCTGTGATGGCCTTGGCCCGGATGCCCGCGTCGATGGCATGGATGGCTTCCACCTCCACATTGGACGGATAGTAGGAAACCGCCGCCTTGTACATCATGGTCAGCTCCACGGATTTCCAGTAATCCGCCTCCCGCTTGATGTTAATATCCCCGGTCAGCTCATACTCCCGGCCCAGGCGCAGGAAATGCAGGTCGTGGCCGTAATAAATCACCTTGATATTGGTGTAATCCTTGATAAAATCCACATATTTGGTGGCGATATGGGGCCGGTTCAGATACGCGAAATCGATCTCGTCCCCATTTTTCTTGATCCAGTCCCAGATTCCCGCCGCGTACTCGTCCCCGTAAAGTACCTCGATGCCCATCTGCTGCAATGCGGTGGAATACGGTTCCTCGTGAAGGAAATTATCTCCCAGAAACTTCACCACATATCCCTTTTTCAGGAACATTTTCAGATACTGGTACGTGGTCTTAGAACCGGCGTCCCGGTCAAAGGTGGGCACGTAGTGATCCACCACCAGCACCACCGGCTTGCCCTGGCTGCGCTCCCTGGCCCTAAAGGGGTTGGGATTGCCATCGTTGACGCACTGCTTTTTAAACTCCCCGGCCCACTTTTCCTTAAGCTTCCGGCTATTTTCCACCTGATAGCGCTTAAGCCCGGTACCGTTCACATCCGTGCCGTTGGAAACGCCCTCAAAATGGATCACCCTGGAAAGAGGCTGGTACACCACCCGGTAACCGGCCCGGCGCACCTCAAATGCCAGATCTGAATCCTCGCAGTAGGCCGGCGCAAAGCGCTCGTCGAAACCACCGATCTGCTTCCACAGTGAGACGGACAGCAGGATCGCCGCCCCGGAAATGTAGTCCACATCCTTCACATAGTTGTATTCCGCCTTTTCCGGGTCGTCCAGACGCCCGTAATTCCAGCCGGAACCGTCGCTCCAGATGATTCCGCCCGCCTCCTGGAGACGGCCGTCCGGGTACACCAGCTTGGAGCCGACCATGCCGATGGACGGCTCGGATTCGATCAGGTTTACCAGGGAGGACAGCCAGCCCGGCGTCACCTTGGTATCGTTGTTCAGGAACATGATGTATTTTCCCCGGGCCGCCAAAGCCGCCTGGTTGCAGTTGCGCAAAAAGCCCTGGTTGGTGGAATTGCGCCGGATCACCAGCCCTTCCACGAACTTGTCAAGCTCCGCCGTGGCGTCCGTTGAAACGTCGTCCGCAATAATCACCTCGTAGGAGACGTCGCCCGTGTGTTCCAGAATGGACTGCAGGCATGCGTAGGTGTAATGCACCTGGTTGTAGCACGGGATCACGATGGACACCAGGGGCATTTCCCCGGACGCCTCAGCGTAGGTTTTAAATTTCAAACGGCCGTATTTCAGATAATCCTCGCCGATCTTGAAATCTCCGTCAATCTGCCTGCGTCCCTCACTGGTCAGATATAATTTTCCGTAACGGCAGGGGTGCTTGACCGTGTTAAAGCAGTAATTCAACACCTTGCGCTTTCTGGTGCCCTTGGGAAACGCCTTGTTCACCTGGGCCCCCAGCTTACGGCGGGCCTTGAACACCAGGGCCTCGTGGCCGTTTAGGTAGGTGGCGAGCTTGCCCAGCTCGTCGATCTCGTGGCGCAGGTCCTTGATCATCACTTCCAGATTGGCCACATGGTTGTTGGTCAGACGCTGGACCTCCTGCTCCTTGCGGATCTGCTGGTTTTTCTCCTCCACCTCGGCCTGAAGCTGGTTGATCCGCTCCCTGGCCCTGGACAGCTCGCCGTCCGCCGCTTTCAGCTCCTCCAGCGTGGTCACCTTCTGTTGGTAATTCGCCAGATACCCCTGGTTCCCGTCGCCGTGGACATAGGCCTGAAACGCCTGCTCCATCGCGCCGTAGACGCCCGCCAGCTCACGGCTCACATCGAATTCCCCGAGAAATTCCTCCAGGGAGGCGTAAACCATCTGACGCTGGTATTTATAATAGAAATAAGCCAGATTCCGGTACTGGACAAATCCCGCCGGAACCGGAAAGTCGAACACCCACTCGTAATCCAGGCAATAAATCCGGCCGTCTACCTCCATGAGATTCTCAAAGAGCCCGTCGATGTTGCTGGCCCGGTAAGCCCGGTCGGACAGCTCTGGAACCGCCCCAAAGACCTCGGTAAATTCCGGCGTCACCTTGAAGGGACCGGTCTGGTCCTCCGGCACTGCAAATACCAGGTCCATGGCCTCCCGGATCGCCGCCACCGGCGCCCTCCCGTCCGAAATCTGTCGCCCCAGCTTCTCCGCCAGGGTCACTCCGGCCAGAAATTCAAAGCGCACGGACCTGCCATCCCCACCCATTTCCGGCTTTAAAATGTGGATATTGGGGCACAGCGCCTGAAGCTGGGCGTACTTTTTCTCAAACGAAAGGATGTGCCAACTCCCGGCGTCGTCCAGCGCCGTTTTTTCCACATAGCGCCGTCCATTTTCCTCCCCGATGGAGGTGCGGATGGCAAATGCCTCCCGCCGGGTGCGGTTATACTTGACGAAAATGGTTCTGCTCTCCCACGCCTTTTTCGACGCCGCCACCAGAAAGGAGTTGGAAAAACGGCCGAAGTCCCCCTCCTGCTCCAGAAGGTCAAAGACCGCCTCCTGATTCACACAGCTATAACGCGGTTCATCGTAGGCCGGCCCGTCCGCCAGCTCTCCCTTACCCGGAAGGTAACGGTCGGAATAAATCGACACCGCAAGCCGGTAATCCGGCGTTGGATAGTAGAACTCCACTTCCTTAAACCCACGGTCCGCAAACGCCCCGGCCACCTGGGAGCGGGTGAAATCCGCCTGGTCCTCCCCGTGGGAGCCGCCCGCCAGATAGCGCAGTCCCAGGCTGTTCTCGCAGGCCAGAATGAGCGAGCCCTCCTCCGCCAGGAAGGAGCAGCCCCGTTCCACGGCCGCCGGGGCCGAAGTCCCCTTTTTCACGCCGCAGATCACCACCAGGTCAAATTTCCGGGACGGATCTTCCAGCCCGTAGGAAATATTGGCGCACCCGCCGTTTCTCCTGCGGTTCACCTCCAGATTCTCGTCGCTCTCATCCAGAACCGTCACATGGGCGGCGCGCTTTGCCAGCAGGCCGGTCAGGGCTCCATAGCCGGAGCCGATCTCCAGCACCTGCTCCGTGCCGTCAAACGGATACCACTCCAGGAGATTCTGGCGGATATCGGAGAGCGCGTAGAGATACTCCGGCCGTTTTTCCGCCGCCAGTGCGCGGCGGATCCCCTCCGGATCGCTCCCATAGGTTTCAAATAAATCTAAAATTTCGTAACTGACATCTTTCATCGGTATTCCTCTTATTCTCGCGAAAGCAGTTCGCCAATTTGCCCCACAGCCTACTTCGTGGGTTCGGGCTGCGCCCGGTAGGGTTCTTTCACAGCCTTCACCTGGGATTCCATGTCGTAGACGCCCACCGTGTTCTTGTTGGAGATCACGGTGACGTTGGTGATATTGTAAAGCCGGTGGTACACCACATGCTCCCCGTGCTCAAATCCGGTGCAGCTCATGCTCAGCAGATACTCGCCGCCCTGAAGCGTCATTTTCTGAGTAAACTCCACGGTGTAGGCGTCGCCGGGCTTCACCGGCTTGATATCCGCTCCCTCGAACATGGTGTTGGTGCCCGTCAGCTCCGTGCCCATCTTGTCCTTGATGGTGAAGGTGAAAATAGGGGCCTGAATCTCCGCGTTAAAGCGGATGCGCTCCCGGATGGTGAACATTTCCCCTTTTAACAGCAGATTGGTAATATTGCCCCGCTCGTCCAACAGCCCAAGATCGTAAATCTCAGCCCTGCCGTCCCCGTACTCGGTGCGGTCGTAATTGATGGTGAGCTGATCCTTCATAAGAAGAGGCTTCCCGCCGCCGGACAGATCCATACCGCCGGAAAAGTCCGACATCTGCGCATCCGGATCGCCGCCGGGCGTGACGGCAGCTCCGCCTGTGCCGGGCTGGGACGAATGGGAACCCTCGTCGTCCCGGCCTTCCGCTCCCCGCAGTTCCTCCTCCCGGCGCTCCTGCTCCAGCTGGGCCCGCAGGGAATCCATCTGACCAGCCAGGATTTTCTTGTACAAGTCCACCATATGCCCCGGGGTGCCCTGGGAGATGAACTCGCCCTTGTGCAGCAGCACCACCTTATCGCAGTATTTGATGATACTGCCCATATCGTGGGTCACCATCAGGATCGTGGTTCCGCTCTGACGGATCTCCTCCATCCTGCGATAGCATTTGGACTGGAAAAATACGTCGCCCACGGACAGGGCCTCGTCCACGATCAGAATCTCCGGCTCCACATTGATGGCCAGCGCAAAAGCCAGCCGTACAAACATACCGCTGGAATAAGTCTTGACCGGCTGGTACACGAAATCCCCGATCTCCGCAAAGTCCAGAATGTCGTCCAGCTTCGCCTCCATCTCTTTTTTCGTGTAGCCCATCATGGTGCCGTTCATGTATATATTTTCAATTCCCGTGTAATCCATGTTGAAACCAGCGCCCAGCTCCAGCAGGGCGGAAATCTTTCCGTTCACCTGAACCTGGCCCGTACTCGGCGTGAGCACGCCGGTGATAATCTTTAAGATCGTGGATTTTCCGGAACCGTTGGTCCCGATAATGCCCACCGTTTCGCCCTTTTTCACATTGAAGGACAGCCCGTTCAGCGCGTAGAAATCGCGGTGGTAATTCTTATGGGTCGGGCTGACCGACTCTTTCAGGCGGTCGATGGGCTTCTCATATAATTTATAAACTTTTGTCACATCTTTGACGGAAATGGCATACTCCGCCCGCTGTTTCGAATCCGACATAGTGTTCTCCGTTATCTCATTTCTGCATATTTCCCCACTTTAGGCATAAGTATAGCATATCTCGCCAACTTTTTATACCCCATTCCTTTGATTTAAAGAAATGTTAAGGGTATTGAAAACTGTGCGTGACTTAATCACAGAAATCCCTCTTTTCATGTGGTATCCTTAACTCAACAAATCAAACAACCAACACATTCGGAGGGATAAACATATGACACTCGAACATTTAAGCAAAGCAAATTTTAACGAAAAGACAAATTCCGCAGATCACGTTGTAGTGGTGGACTTCTTCGCCACCTGGTGCGGCCCCTGCAAAATGCTGGCGCCGGTTCTGGAAAAAGCAGCCGAAGAATTGACCAATGTACAGTTCTACAAAGTAGACATCGATGAGGAAATGGAGCTGGCCAACCAGTATAAAATCATGACCGTCCCCACCCTTCTCTTCTTTAAAGACGGTAAGCTGGTGTTCCAGAACAGCGGTGTAATCAGCCGCAAACAGTTGGAATCCATGCTGGAGCGTTTGGGCTGATATGGCGCCTAAACGTCTGGCGGCAGTCGACACGGCGCGATGCGTCGCCTGCGGCTGCTGCGTGAAGGTCTGCCCCCGCCGCGCCATCTGTATTTCAAACGGATATTACGCGTCGGTGGATCCGGCCTTATGCGTGGGCTGCGGCAAATGTGAGAAGGAATGCCCGGCCTGCATTATTTCCATGAACGTCCGAGAGGCGGCAGAGGGAGGTATGGCATGAAGAAAAAATGGTCCGACTACCTCTGGATCGCCTCCCTTACTTACCTGATTTTGGGATTTTTTAACATTTTGTTCGCCTGGCTGGGACTGATCTGTTTTATTGTCCCCATCGTCATCTCCCTGGTGACCGGGAGCAAGGCTTACTGCCACACCTACTGTGGGCGTGGCCAGCTCTTTGCTCTGCTGGGCCGCAAATTACATCTGTCCGGCTGCCGCCCTGCCCCCGCATGGCTCAGCTCCAAAGGATTCCGCTACGGATTCCTGGCCTTTTTTATGGTCATGTTCGGGCAGATGCTTTTCAATACCGCGCTGGTCTTTAAGGGCGCCCGGGATCTGCGCCAGGTGGTGACGCTGCTGTGGACCTTCCGCCTGCCCTGGCATCAGGCCTACCACATCACCGGACTCCCCCTGTGGGTTTCCCAGTTTGCCTTTGGCTTTTACAGCGTGATGCTCACCTCCACGATCCTGGGGCTGATCACCATGGTGCTGTTCAAGCCCCGTTCCTGGTGCGTCTACTGCCCTATGGGCACCATGACCCAGATGATCTGCAAGGCCAAGGCCCGCGATTAGCGGCGGCCTTTGTATTTTGCCAACCTTTTTCTAACTTCTTCTAAATCATACATGCAACCCAGACAGGGCGGCGGCTGTTCCGATTATGGAATTGCCGCCGCCCTGTCTGGGTTTTTCCGGGCAGCCTTGCATTTCGCAGCCCCCGCCCTTATAATAGTTTTAACGGATAATTTACGGCTGTCAGCCGGTCGCGCAAAGCAAATGACAATTTTTCCCAGCAAGGATACAAAGTTATGGAATTACATGTTATCGATGAGAACTTCACGGTCTGCAAGCTGGAGGACTGCTCCGGCGTCGATCCAAACACGCCCTGGTGTTTTCTCAGCAGAACCGACGAAGAGATTTCCCTGGTCTGTCCCACCGGCCGGGTTCCGGCAAACACGCTGGTCCGCGAGGACGGATGGCGGGCGTTTCGCGTGCAGGGCGTGCTGGATTTCTCCCTGGTGGGCATACTGGCTCAAATCTCCGGAATACTGGCGGAGGGCAAAATCAGCCTCTTTGCCGTCTCCACCTACAATACCGACTACATTCTGATAAAGGAACCGGATTTCGGCCGGGCGCTGGCGCTTTTAGAGCAGAGCGGCTGCCGGATCCATTGATTTTCCAACCATAAGGAGGTAATTTCAGCATGACGGAAATTCCATCTATTTTAGCGGAGCACTACCCGTTCTGGGAACATTTAAAAGCGGATGAGCGGCATGCCTTTGTGTCCTGCTCCATTATCCGCGGTTATGAAAAGGGCAGCTTTGTGCGCAGCGACTGCGACGAATGCCTGGGAGTTCTGCTGGTGCTCTCCGGCGAGCTGCGCATCTACATCCAGTCCGACGAGGGACGGGAGGTGACCCTGTTCCGGGTAGGTCCGGGAGAACTCTGCACGCTCTCCGCCTCCTGCGTCATGTCGGAAATCACCTTCGACATCTATGTGGAGGCCGCGGAGCCAAGTCAGGTGC
>QFCH01000525.1_pt1 | contig 15559 bp, 11 predicted proteins | sample 5346071 | NCBI WGS metagenome assembly QFCH01 (sample SAMN09062255, study PRJNA434731) | Human gut metagenome, whole genome shotgun sequencing project. | isolation source: stool timepoint B chromium assembly | host: Homo sapiens | collected 2015
ATCACTTAAATAAGAGGTAACGATTTCATCTCCTTCTTCCAGAACCGAATCTGCATTTAAAAGTTCAACTGCCAAAAGTCCCTGATCGGTCAGTTTCAGGTCTCCGTTGACAATACAAAAATCATTAGTGTTGGCATTGGTGGCACTGACGCTGCTGGAATCATCCATAATGGAACGAACTTTGGCATGGTTTAGTCCTACTTCTGTAACAATGCCTACAAGACCGTTATCGGCGATCACGTTCATATCTACCTGAATACCATCTAAACTTCCTTTGTCAATTGTAAAGGTTTCATACCAGTTTCCGGCATCACTGCTGATAATTCTGGCCCCAACCATGTTGTAGTTGGGATATTTTTCACGAAGCTTAAGCAGATCCCGAAGGGTATCCAGTTCAGACTGGTTATTTTCCAGAGATGATATCTGAGATTTCAGTTTGTCTACTTCCAGCTTCAGGGCTTCATTTTCTTTTTGAAGTTCCTTGACGGTTTTGGCTTCCTGGGCTCTGGAAAAAATCCAGCCCCCGATACTGTTTAAGCCTTTCTGCATTGGTACAATGACTGTACCAATTGTATTTTGTACAATATTATTTGTTATGGAGCCCCATTTAAAACTGACGGCGATTAGTATACAGCATACAGCCGCCAGTGTTATAAAAATATATTTGGGCTTTCTATGATTTCTCTTATGCTGTTTCATTTTCATACCTCATTCCTGGTAGGCCGCTGTCTGGCGGCCGGTCACAGTCATCTTCCATTACTGCCCTGTTAGTTAAATGCGGATTCACGGATTGAGAAAACAAGGCCGGAAAGCTCTGTGCTGTTCATAATCACATCCAGCCCCTTAACCGTACTTTCCTGAGGGGTTCGGGACATATTAACCTTCATCCTTGTGGCGGCTGCAATCAGACGGTCAAGACCTGGAATCTGACTCGTTCCGCCTGTAATGTAAATGCCGTGATCGAAAATGTCATTGTTAAGCTCAGGCGGTGTTCGTTCCAGAAGGCCACGGATCGCACCAACAACCGGTTCCAGTACTTTAAGGATACACTGACGGATCAGGCTGGCCTGGATACGCACACATACTGGAAGCCCGGTGATTAAATCCCGGCCATAGACCTGGACCGGATCCTGGTCTGCTAAAAGTACACTGCCAAGAGAAAGCTTTAATTGCTCTGCTGTTTTAAAGCCGATAATAACATTATGTTCCAGCTTAATTTCGCTGCATATGGCTTCATTGATCGTGTTGCCACCGCATTTAATCAGACGGCTTAAAACAATGCCGCCAAGAGCCAGAATGGAAATTTCTGTTGTATCGGCACCTAAATCCACCAGCATAATGCCGCCGGATCTGTTGACATCCAGTCCTTCACCGACAGCGGCAGCCACAGGCTTTTCCACAATACCTGCATTATGGGTTTTGAAATTAGAGTGTCCCACCAGGTGAAAAAATGCCCGCTTCTCAACCTCCGTAATAGACGATGGCACGGCCAGGTAAAATTCATTGTGCCGCATCATACTGTTGCTGCAGTCCATCTTTTTCAGCAGGTGGTCAAACAGTTTTCCCATAGGTTCCACATCGGCAATAACTCCGTTTCTGACTGGCTGGCGTATCCCGATGGTGTCGGAAACTTTTTCAAAAATTTCATAAGCATCATCACCGCAGGCAATGACTTCCTTTTTCTTTCGGATGGCAATCATGTTATGTTCAACAAGAATATTCTTACGGGTATTATTATAGATTTTTACATAATTTGTACCTAAATCCAAACCATATTTACGTCCTGCCATAAAATATTCCTTTCATTTGATAAGTTAATCCGGAATCAGAGCCAGCCAAGGCTGCGAAGACTTGAAAAGGTTCTGTCTCCGATAATAATATGATCTAAAAGCCGTATTCCGATCAGCTCTCCGGCACGGGCCACTTTTTTGGTAACATCAATGTCGGCACTGCTGGGTGTGGGATCACCGCTGGGATGATTGTGAATCAGGATAATATTGACCGCTTCACGGCGCATAGCCTCGATAAAAATATCCCTTGGATAAATTACAGCATAATCCTCACAGCCTTTGGATATAACGGCATCGCAGATCATATGGTTTTTTGTATTGAGCATGAGCAGTATCAGCTGTTCCTGACGCAGATAGCGCATGTCTTCCATATAATATCCGGCGATTGTTTCCGGATCCGTACATTCAAGCCCAAGATGGGCCTTTGCTTTTGAAAGTCTGCGGGACAGCTCCAGAACACACTGAATCTGGATGGCTTTGACACGGCCGATACCATGAATCCTTTTAAGCTGTTCTCCGGTCAGATAGTTAATGCCGTAAAGCCCGGTAACCTCAGATACAGAAGCTGCAAGCTTGAGAATCTGATGGGCAAGATCTACGGCTTTTTGATTTTTAGTCCCGCAGCGGAGAATGACCGCTAAAAGTTCGGCATCAGAAAGATAGGCACAGCCCAACTTTTCACATTTTTCGTAAGGCCGTTCATTCTCCGGAAGTTCTTTTGTTGTAAGCATGATCGGGAATCTCCTTTCTGGTCTCTCCAAACCCATAAAGATTCCGAATTAATCTTAACATAAATAATTTTAAAAGTATATATCAGTTAATAATTAAAAATGTGTATATTTCCTGAACGTTTTCTATAATTCCACAATTTTTGCATCCACAAGTTTCTGAAGGGACATCATGATGCCGAATTTTGAGTGATACCATGTGATTCCCCCCTGAAAATAAACACTGTACGGCGGTTTTATAGGCGCATCGGCGGAAAGTTCGATGGAAGATCCGGAAATAAAAGCGCCGGCAGCCATAATAACATCACTGTCATAGCCTGGCATTGCCCAAGGTTCCGGTGTCACATGGCTGTCTACCGGTGCAGCAGCCTGAATACCTTTACAAAATTCGATGACACCTTCAGGTTTTCCGAAAACAACGGCCTGAATAATATCATGTCGGCTTTCTGTGGCATTTGGAACAACCTTAAAGCCTAGTTTTTCGTAAATATTTGCAGCAAAAATGGCACCTTTAAGTGCACCGTTGACGACCTGAGGCGCTAAAAACAGTCCCTGGAAAAAGGAACGGTTAACGCCCAGACTGGCACCTACTTCTTTGCCCAGACCAGGAGCCGTCAGACGGAATGCGGCATTTTCCACATACTCTTTTTTTCCCACAATATAACCGCCAATAGGAGCCAGGCCACCGCCTGGGTTTTTAATCAGTGAGCCCACACATAAATCAGCACCGACATCGGTGGGTTCTTTTGTTTCTACAAATTCGCCGTAGCAGTTATCGACCATGCAGATCACATCCGGTTTGATGGATTTTACAAAAGCAATCAGCTGGCCGATTCTGTCCACAGACAGGGTGGGCCGGGTCTGGTATCCTTTGGAGCGCTGAATGGTGACAAGCTTTGTGCGCTCATTCATTGCTGCCCGAATACCGTCAAAATCAAAACTTCCATCGTCAAGAAGATCAACCTGACGGTAGGTGACTCCGTATTCGGCCAGAGACCCTTTCTGCGGCCGGATGCCAATAATACCTTCCAGGGTATCATAGGGTTTGCCTACCGGTGATAAAAGTTCGTCTCCAGGGCGCAGATTACCTGACAGGGCAATGGTCAGCGCATGGGTTCCACAGGTAATATGGGGACGGACCAGAGCGTCTTCTGTGTGAAAAATACTGGCATAAACGGCTTCCAGGGTATCTCTTCCGCTGTCATTATAGCCATAACCGGTGCTGTCTGCAAAATGGTAATCACTGACTTTATGTTCCTGCATGGCCTTAATGACTTTTAGCTGGTTATATTCAGCGATCTTGTCAATTTCGGCAAAACGTTCCTTTAAACCAGCCTCGATTTCCTGGCAGAACGTATACACATTTTCCGTCAGACCAAGCTGGCGGTAATAGGCGTTTAAAGCTTCACTCATTGGTAAATACCTCTTTCTTTTAAATGGTTTAACAGATCATTAAGCACCGCATCCTCGCTGGGATAGGTGCTTTTATCCATCCAGATCACATCCCTCTCACGCCGAAACCAGGTCAGCTGACGTTTGGCAAAATGTCTTGTATCCCGTTTCAGCGTATAGACTGCATCCTCAAAGCTTTCCTTACCTTTGATCCATGGAATCAGTTCCTTATATCCAAGTCCCTGCATACTTACAAGTCCAGGATCATAGCCCCGGTCAAGAAGCATACGAACCTCATCGGTCAATCCCTGATCAAGCATCTGGTCAACCCGGCGATTAATGCGGTCATAAAGAATATCTCTGGGATGGGTCAGGACAAAATAAGCATAATTATAGGGCGATGTATGATGACGCTGTGCTTCGTTATGGTCTGAAATTTTAGTTCCGGTTTTTTTATAAAATTCCAGGGCCCGGATGACCCGTTTAATATTATTTGCATGAATTTTTTCGGCAGACTCAGGATCTACGGCCCGAAGCTGCGCATGGAGGGCATCTGCGCCCTGCTGGGCGGCCAATGCTTCCAGTTCGTGGCGGTAACGCATATCACTGTCATTTTCTGTAAAATCAATATCATTGACAAGTGCCTGAATATAAAAGCCTGTACCGCCTACAACGATGGGAATTTTTCCGTGATCAATAATTTGTTTCATGGCCGCTTTGGCCATTTTCTGAAAAACAACGACGTTAAATTCTTCATCAGGATAAAGGGTATCCACAAGATAATGGGGAATCCCGTCCATTTCCTTAGGCATAATCTTGGCTGTTCCAATATCCATGTATTTGTACACCTGCATGGAGTCTGCACTAATAATCTCTCCGCCAATGGTTTTTGCCAATCTAATTGATAATTCTGTTTTTCCTGCCGCAGTGGGGCCTGTCAGGATGACCAGAGGCAGTCTGTCCATAAAATCCGCTCCTTTATGTCAGTTTTGTATACGTTTAAATTTTTTCTCCAGTTCATACTGACTCATGGAAATAATCGTCGGACGTCCATGAGGACAGTTATAGGGATTATCGGCGTCCAGCAGCTGCTCAATCAGGGCATTGGCTTCCTCAAAGGACAGCCGCTGATTGCCTTTAATAGCTGCCTTACAGGCCATGGTTGCCAGCCGGTCATTAATCATATCCGAATCAAGGGCGGATGTTTCATTACTGATTTGATCCAGCAATTCTACAAAAAGATCCCGTTCCGTATAGCCGTATAAATCCACAGGAACAGCCCGTACTGCATATTCCCTTCCTCCAAAATGCTCAATTTCAAAGCCAAAGCCTGATAACTGGGGCAGACACGCTTTAAGCGCCGTTTCTTCGTGCAGGGAAACAGAAATAATGATCGGCGGTTCCAGATACTGAGACAGCGGGCTGCTGGACTGGTACTGCTTTTTCAGACGTTCATACATCACTTTTTCATGAGCTGCATGCTGATCAATAATAAACAGTTTTTTTTCATACTCCACAATCCAGTAAGTTTCAAATACCTGACCAATCAGCCGATGGCGGCTTCTGGCTTTTTTGGAAAGCAGCCGGTCATCAAAAAGCTCCATCTGGGCTGTATGGGTTATTTGGGGCAAGTCTTCCGGCAAAGGCATCGCTTTAGGAGACAAAGTCAGCTCTTGTGTCGGCAAAGCTGGCTTTGTCTCAGGTGACGTTGTCTTTTTAGGTTCCGGAAACTCCTTTTTGGCAGCCGGCAATGGTGCAGCTGGTGCATGATATTTGGCCCGGGCCTCACCAATAATCGCACCGCTTGCCCCCAGGGCTGCCAGTCGAACGGTCTCAAAGGGTTCCGGCAGTTCCTGGTTGCGGATTTCCCGGATTTCGTCCTTTCGTCTGGCGGCAGTTTCCTTTGGCGTATCTAAAGATACATCCACAATCAGATCACGGCCGGACAGTGCATCCCGTATGGTATGATAAATCAGCTGGTAAACCTCATCGTTATTTGTAAAACGTATTTCCATCTTTGTGGGATGAACGTTGACATCGATCAGTGCGGTGTCAATCGTCAGATGAAAGGCTGTAAAAGGATATTTATGAACCATAACAAAATTTTTATAGGCTTCTTCAATGGCCCGGGTAATTATAGGACTTTTTATATAGCGGCCATTGATAAAATAATTTTCATAGGCTCTGTTGCCCCTGGAAATCAAAGGCTTGCCAATGTATCCATGGATGTCCATATTGGCGGATTTTCCCGAAATCTCCAGGATATTGGCCGTAATGTCACGTCCGTAAATATTATAAACAATATTCTTTAGCTGCATATTTCCGGAGGTGTGAATTTTGTTCTGATTATTATTAATAAATTTAAAGGACACTTCCGGATGAGAAAGGGCCAGGCGCATCATCAGATCACTTACATAACCGGCTTCTGTTGCATGGGATTTAAGAAATTTTCTGCGGGCCGGTGTATTATAAAACAGATTATGAACGATGATGGTTGTTCCTGATGGGCAGCCAATGGACTCTGTGGAGCGTTCCTGCCCGCCGTCAATGCAGTATCGGACACCCATCAGTGCTTTTGGTGTTTTTGTAATCAGCTCAACCTGAGATACTGCAGCAATACTGGAGAGGGCCTCGCCACGAAATCCCAGGGAAGAAATGATGGCCAGATCTTCCACAGAACGGATTTTGCTTGTAGAATGGCGTAAAAATGCCAGAGGGATATCATCGGCTTCAATGCCGCTGCCGTTATCTGTAATACGAATCAGGCTTGTTCCGCCGTCACGGATTTCTACGGTAATGGCACTGGCATGGGCATCGATGGCATTTTCCACCAGTTCCTTGACAACCGAGGCTGGCCGTTCCACTACCTCTCCGGCTGCAATTTTATTAATGGTTTCGGAATCCAGGACATTAATATTTGCCATTGTCGGCTCCTTTCATCAGATTTGTTTCAACTTTTGCTGGATATTATAAAGGAAATTCATGGTATCAATCATGGTCATCCGGGTAAGATCAATATTTTTAATATCATCGATAATGTTTTCAATCTGTGGATCACAGGTTGAATCAAACAGAGACAGTTGCTGCTCACCTGTGGGTTCAGTTTGATTTCCAGCGTTTTCGATTTTATCTCCAGCGGTCTCGATTTCTTTAACACGGTATGTAATATCCGCATTGCTCAGCTCTTCTACCAGTTCTTTGGCACGGCTAATGACCGGATCAGGGACGCCGGCCAGTTTTGCCACCTGAATGCCATAGCTTTTATCGGCACCGCCGCGGATAATTTTTCTAAGGAAAATAATGTCGTCACCCTGTTCTTTGACAGCAATACAGTAGTTGTTGACATTACTTAATTTTCCTTCCAGCTCGGTCAGTTCATGGTAATGCGTTGCAAATAAGGTTTTAGCTCCCAGAATTTTGGGATTGCTGATGTATTCCACCACGGCCCAGGCAATGCTTAAGCCGTCAAAAGTGCTTGTTCCCCGGCCGATTTCATCCAGAATCAACAGACTGTCCTTTGTGGCATTTCGTAAAATATTGGCAACCTCTGTCATTTCTACCATAAAGGTACTCTGTCCGCTGGCCAGATCGTCGGAGGCCCCCACCCGAGTGAAGATTCGGTCTACAATGCCGATATTGGCGCTTGCAGCCGGTACAAAACAGCCGATTTGTGCCATGAGAACAATCAGGGCACTTTGGCGCATATAAGTGGATTTACCGGCCATGTTTGGCCCGGTAATGATAGAAATCCGCTGTTTCTGATTATCCAGATAGGTATCATTCTCAATAAACATGCCATCTGCTGTCATCTTTTCAACCACAGGATGCCGGCCACCCTTAATATCAATAATGCCCTTTGTGTTAATTTGGGGCCGTACATAATTATTACGGTCTGCCACCAGTGCCAGAGAGGCAAAAACATCAATATGAGCTACGGCCTTGGCCGTGGATTGGATTCTTGCGACCTGGGCGGTAATCTGATCCCGAATGGAAGCAAAAATATCATATTCCATGGAAAACAGCTTGTCCTCGGCTCCAAGAATCATATCTTCCAGCTCTTTAAGTTCAGGCGTGATATAACGCTCTGCGTTGGCCATAGTCTGCTTTCGCGTCCAGGTTTGGGGTACCTGAGATTTATAGGAATTGGTTACTTCAAGATAATAACCGAATACCTTGTTATATTTAATACGCAGGTTTTTAATACCCGTGGCTTCCCTTTCACGGGTTTCCAACTGGGAAAGCCAGCGTTTGCCTTCAGTTTTAGCGTTTCTGTATTTATCGATTTCTTCATTATAGCCGTCCTTGATAATACCGCCGTCTTTTAAGGCAATCGGCGGGTCATCATTGATGGATTTTTCAATGAGTTCACAAATATCCGTCAAAGGATCCATGTGTTCATATATATTTTTAAGCTCCCGACACGTATAATCTTTCATCACATAACGAATATGGGGAATCATGGACAGAGACGATTTAAATGCAATAAGGTCTCTGGGATTAGCTGTGCGGCAGCTGATTTTACTGATCAGACGTTCCAGGTCATAGACCGGATTTAAGTATTCCCGGATTTCTTCCCGGGTAATCATCTGGGCATTAATCTCCTCAATGGCATCCAGACGATTTTCAATTTTTTCCTTGTCAATATAGGGCTGCTCAATAAATGTTCGGAGCAGTCTGGCCCCCATTGCTGTTTTTGTTTTGTCCAGTACCCATAAAAGGGATCCACGCTTCTGCTTTTCCCGGAGTGTTTCCAGCAATTCCAGATTACGCCGGGTTGAGCTGTCAATCATCATATATTTGTTGGAATTATAGGGTGTGATATGGGTCAGATGGTTCAGGGTATTTTTCTGGGTTTCATATAAGTACAAAAGCAGAGCGCCTGCGGCCAGAGTGCCTGTGGGATAATCTTTAAGTCCAAGACCATCCAAGGTGGATACGCCGAAATGTTCCTGAAGCCGTCTTTTGCACTGTGCATCATCCACATACCAGGATTCCAGAGAGGAAACGGTAATATTGTGCCGTTCCTTAAGTTCTGTCAGATCCACACCACTCATGACAAAAGCTTCATTATGAATGATTTCGGCTGGGGTAAATTTATTGATTTCATCAAACAGTTTTTTGGGCTGATCAACTTCTGTCACATAATAATCTCCTGTGGAAATATCGACTGTAGACAGGCCGAAGCAGTCATCCATGTAAATAATACACATGAGATAATTATTTTTTGTCTCGTCCAGTGCCTGCATATTCAGATTTGTACCTGGAGTGACGACACGGATCACCTCACGCCTGACAATGCCCTTGGCTGTTTTTGGATCTTCCACCTGCTCACAGATAGCCACCTTGTAGCCTTTGGAGATCAGCTTGTTCAGATATGTATCCACGGCATGGTAAGGCACACCGCACATGGGTGCCCGCTCCTGCTGGCCGCAGTCCTTTCCGGTCAGTGTGATTTCCAGTTCTTTGGATGCTGTGAGTGCATCATCAAAAAACATTTCATAAAAATCACCGAGACGATAGAAAAGAATACAGTCTTTGTACTGCTCTTTTGTTTCCACATATTGCTGCATCATTGGTGTTAAAGGCATAATTGATACTCCTTCAAAATTTGGGGATACCGAAGCATTCCGGTATCCCCAGTTTATACATTATACATTAAACATAAGCTCGCCGTAGGTTGGGAATGGCCATTCTTTTTCATCAACAATGGTTTCCAGGGCATCTGCCGGTGCTCGAAGCGCGGCCATGGCCGGACACACACCGTCTCTGTAGGCCAGTGCACGCTCACGGAAATTTTCATAACCGGAAGCATCTTCGACTGCCTTTTCCAGATCGATAAGGGCATTATTCATGGCTTTTAAATAGCGACTGCAATCGGATAAAACAAGGCGCTGTACAGAAGCATCTGTGCCTACAGCCTCAACAGCAGCGACGGATGCGGCCACGGTTGTGCTGTACTTGATGACGGCCGGGATAATTTCTTTTTTGGCCATATCAATCATGGTGCGGGCTTCGATATTGATTGCCTTGGAATAAGTTTCATACCCTACTTCTTCCCGGGATGCCAGTTCGTTCTTGGTCATGACCCCGTGTTTTTCAAATAAAGCAATGGATTCCGGACGAGTCAGGCAGGATACAGCATCAACCATGTTTGTGATGTTGGGCAGACCTCTGCGCTGGGCTTCCTCTACCCATGCCTCGGAATAGCCGTTACCGTTAAAAATAATACGGATATGCTCGCTGACCCATTTTTTGATCAGGTCATGGGCAGCCATTTCCACATCATCGGCGGCCTCCAGAATATCGGCAGCCTGCCCCAGTGTTTCTGCAACGATTGTATTAAGAACCGTATTGGCATCTGCAATGGAAGCCGATGATCCAACCATACGGAATTCAAATTTATTACCTGTAAAAGCAAAAGGTGATGTTCGGTTTCTGTCTGTGGCATCCATTTTAAAAGTAGGCACAGTGGATACACCGATATTGGCATTCGATCCTTCCTTGGAACTGGTAGCCTCACCCTTTTCACACAGCTGATTTAAAACATCTTCCAGCTGTTCTCCTAAAAATACAGAAATAATTGCCGGCGGCGCTTCATTGGCCCCCAGACGATGATCATTTCCCGGATTGGCAGCAGATTCCCGAAGCAAAGGTGCATATTCATCCACGGCCTTTAAAATCGCAGCCAGAATCAGGAGAAATTTACGGTTTTCGTGAGGTGTAACTCCTGGATCTAAAAGATTGATTCCGGTATCGGTTGTCATGGACCAGTTATTATGCTTACCGGAACCATTGACGCCGTCAAAAGGTTTTTCATGGAGCAGACATACAAGATCATGACGCAGTGCCAGTTTTTTCATGGTTTCCATGACCAGCTGATTATGATCTGTTGCAATATTGGTTGTCGCATAAATCGGTGCCAGCTCATGCTGAGCAGGCGCAACCTCATTGTGCTGGGTTTTGGCCATTACGCCCAGCCGCCACAGTTCTTCATTAAGATCGGCCATGTAGGATGCAATACGCTCTTTAATACTGCCAAAATAGTGGTCGTCCATTTCCTGACCTTTTGGAGCCGGTGCACCAAAAAGTGTACGGCCTGCAAAAATTAAATCTTTTCGTTTTAAATAGGTTTTGCGGTCCACAATAAAATATTCCTGTTCCGCGCCCACACTGGTTGTCACTCTGGTTGCCGTTGTATCGCCGAAAAGCCGGACAATACGCATAGCCTGGCGATCAATGGCCTGCATGGACCGCAGAAGGGGCGTTTTTTTGTCCAGCGCATCACCTGTATAGGAGAAAAATACTGTAGGAATACATAAAACAGCACCGCTGGGGGACTCATGAATAAATGCAGGGGAAGTGCAGTCCCAAGCCGTATACCCTCGGGCCTCAAAGGTGGCACGAAGCCCGCCGGATGGAAAGGAAGAACCGTCTGGTTCGCCTTTAATCAGCTCTTTCCCTGAAAACTCCATAATCACGCCGCCGTCTTTTTGGGGCACGATAAAAGCATCGTGCTTTTCTGCCGTATATCCGGTCAGCGGCTGAAACCAATGGCTGTAGTGTGTGGCCCCTTTTTCGATGGCCCAGTCTTTCATCGCATTGGCAACAACCTCGGCTACATGACTGTCCAGCTCTGACCCGTCGTTGATGGTCTGCTTCAGCTCATTATAAATTTTCTTCGGAAGACGCTCCCGCATGGTGGCGTCGTCAAACACATTGGATGCAAAAATTTCGGGAACATTCATTTTCTTGTTCATCCGGTAACCTCTTTTCTGTAAACTTTCACACCGCCTGATGACGGAAATTCTTTAAATTCACACAGGCTCTCCCATAAAGTAAAAGCCTTTGCATTCATTAAGACGTACAGGAACGATCGTTCCAATGAGATCCTCGCTGCCCGGGAAGTGGACAACGGTATTATTGCTTAGTCGCCCAGTCACAAGAGACGGATCCTGATGGTTGATTTCCTCCACCAGGACATCCATAACTTTTCCGGTGTCACGGCTGCACACTTCTCTGGCAATGGTCTGGACCTCATTTAACAGACGGTCAAAACGATCTTTAACAACAGCCTCCGGTACCTGATCGGTTTTAGCTGCCGCCGGCGTTCCACTGCGTTTTGAGTAGATAAAGGTATAGGCACTGTCAAAACGGACGCGGCGTACCACATCCAGGGTCTCAAGAAAGTCCGCCTCGGTCTCTCCGGGAAAACCTACAATAATATCTGTTGTCAGAGAAATATCCGGACATGCTTTGCGGATTTTATCCACAAGAAGAAGATAGTCCTCTTTTGTATAACGCCGGTTCATTTCCTTTAAAATTCTTGTACTTCCCGACTGAAGGGGCAGATGAAGATGACGGCATATTTTTTTGGAACGCCCCATGACTTCGATTAATTCGTCGGAAAGATCTTTTGGATGAGAAGTCATAAAACGAATCCTGGAAAGCCCCTCAATTTTTTCAATTTCGGTTAAAAGCTGGGCAAATGTGATGGGATGCTCCAGATTTTTTCCATAGGAATTCACATTTTGTCCAAGAAGCATAACTTCCACTACCCCGTCAGCAACATCCCGACGGATTTCTTCAATAATATCTCCTGGCTGACGGCTGCGCTCGCGGCCACGAACATAGGGCACAATACAATAGCTACAGAAATTATTACAGCCAAACATAATATTAATTCCGGATTTGAACTTATATTTTCTGGAATTGGGCAAATCTTCAACAATCTTGTCCGTATCCTTCCATATATCAATAATCATGGAATCGGATTCCAGCCGATTTTCAATCAGTTCAGCCAGTTTGTAAATATTATGAGTGCCGAAAATAATATCCACATGTTTGTAGCTTTTTCTCAGCTTTTCCACCACCTGAGGTTCCTGCATCATACAGCCGCAAAGGGCGATAAGCATTCCGGGGTGGTTGGCCTTGATATGCTTCATGGCACCGAGGCGTCCATATACACGCTGGTTGGCATTTTCACGAACCGTACATGTATTATAGATGACAAAATCAGCATCCTCACTTTCCGAGGGGATGTAACCGATCTGTTCCAAAATTCCAGAAAGCTTTTCTGAATCCCGGGCATTCATCTGACAACCAAAGGTCACACAGCAATAGGTCTTTTTCCTGCCAGTCCGGGCATACTCGTTATCAAGATGTTGTCTCAGCCGGGCAATAATCTCCTTTTGTTTATCTGATTCATTTTGAAAATTCATAAAATTACCTCATGTTTTATCGTATAGCTTTTTTATTATACAAATCATTTGCGGATTTGTCCATCACCATAAATAATATATTTTGTTGTTGTCAGTTCTTTTAATCCCATAGGGCCTCTGGCATGAAGTTTCTGTGTGCTGATACCGATTTCGGCCCCAAAGCCGAATTCATAGCCATCGGTAAAACGGGTGGAGGCATTAACGTAGACAGCCGCGGCATCTATTTCATTTAAGAAACGACGTGCATTTTTGTAATCTTCAGTGATAATAGCTTCAGAATGGCCTGTATTGTATGTATTAATATGCTCAATAGCCTCATCGAATGAATCTACGGTTTTGACAGAAATAATCAGATCCAGATATTCAGTTCCATAATCCTTTTTTGTGGCTTCCTCAAGATCTTTAACAACCGCTCTGGCTTTTTCATCGGCACGGATCTGAACCCCGTGATCCTTTAACATATTGCAGATCGGCGGCAATGCGTCTTTGAGAATATCTGAATGAATGACAAGTGATTCACAGGCATTGCATACACCTGTACGGGAAGTTTTAGCGTTTTCAATAATACGTACGGCTTTTTGAATATCGGCAAAACGATCCACATATATATGGCAGTTTCCTGTACCGGTTTCGATCACAGGAATTGTGCTGTTTTCCACCACTGCGCGGATTAAGCCGGCACCGCCTCTGGGAATCAGGACATCCACATACTGATTCAGACGCATAAAGGCTTTCGTTGTCTCATGATTTGTATCTTCAATCAGCTGTATAGCGTCCTGGGTGATCTGACAACGGACAAGTGCTTCCTTGAGAACGCATACAATCGCTTTATTAGAGCAGATGGCATCACTTCCGCCTTTTAAAATAACGGCATTTCCTGTTTTAAAACACAAACCGAAGGCGTCTGCGGTAACATTGGGACGGGATTCGTAAATGATACCAATGACACCGATGGGAACTCTTTTTTTACATATTTCCAAACCATTAGGTCGAACCGCGGATTCCACAATTTCACCCACAGGGTCATGAAGGGCAGCAATTTCTGTCAGCCCTGAGGCCATAGAGCGAATTCGCGCCGGTGTCAGTTTAAGCCGGTCAATAAGAGCGTCCTTTATCCCTTTTTGCCGGGCATTGGCAATATCTTTATCATTGGCCTCTATGAGTTTCGGTATATTTTCCACAAGAAGCCCGGCCGCACATTCAAGCAGGGCATTTTTTTCCTTTTGTCCCATTTTCTGAAGCATCCGGGAAGCCGTTTTGGCCTGTACCCCGATTTCATTTAGTGTCATCTGAATCACTCCTGTCAAATTTGTTATGATAAAAAATTATCCGGTGTTATTATACAATCCGGCCGCTGGTCATGAGATAAGGCAGGTACCTGATCCTTGATCTGAAATTCATAGGCCACGGCACAGGTATAAGGCTTTTTGACACATTGATTTAAATAGCGGTCATAAAAACCACCGCCATAACCCAGTCGGTTTTTATATTTATCAAAGGCCAGCCCCGGCATAATCATAAAATCACCGGTTATTATTGGGGTATGGCCATCTGGTTCCATAATGCCATAGGTGCCGCGGACAAGATCATGGATATCCCTGACAAGATGGAATACCATTGTCCCAGAACCGGTTACTCTGGGCAGAGCTATGGGACGACCCATACGGATATTTTCATGAATCAGAGGCCATATATTCAGCTCTTTTCCAAAAGGTGCATAGGCCATAATCATCTGTGCTGTCTGATAGGCTTTAAGTGAACAAATTTTTTTGCAGACTTTTTCACCGGATATTTGATACTGAGTTTCACTGACCAGATTTCGCCTGTGAATCATTTCTTGGCGCAGATTGGTACGTCTATTATAAAGAGGATCATTGTTCATAGGCTCAGCTGTTGTATTTTTTCTTGGGTTTATATCGGTCTTTCACTTGTTCCAGGCTGCCATCCGGCCTTTCAATGACCATATTATCCAGATTCGCTCTCAGATTTTTTCGAATGGAGGCTATATAGTCACCTCTGAGTCTGGACTGTTCTTCTTTTTCTGCCGGTGTCAGACCTTCCTTTTTGGATTTATGGTAAAGCTGATTAATGCGTGCAATATCTTTATCGGTAATCATATAAATTATATCCTTTCATTAAAATGATCATATAGAACCAAACGCTGTCTGGATGTGTTATTTTTTGTATTCCGGCCGTGCATTAAGCCACTTCACCAGGCTGTCATAGATCTCACCGGCATATTCATAGCCATGCCGATAAAAAATAGTCAGCTTATCCATATCCCGCTCAACCCGTCCGGCACCGTCAAACTGAGGACGAATCACGAAAATTCTGCCTCGATCTTCCAGTTTTTCTATATAATCCAACGTTTTATTATAAGCCTGAAACATCGGAAAAAACTTACAAAATGGCTGACATGATTTACGGCCGT